>BNJS01000914.1_pt1 | contig 320871 bp, 470 predicted proteins | sample 8540461 | NCBI WGS metagenome assembly BNJS01 (sample SAMD00202454, study PRJDB9452) | human saliva metagenome | isolation source: human saliva | place: Japan
GGAATATTACCAACCAGACCATACGAAACCGCGCCACCAGAAACGGCACCACAAACATAAATCTGCCCACTGCACCCAAAATAAATAAAAATATAAAATAAATACCAATAATACAAAGAAATTAGAATTATGACCTACGAAGAAGAAGAAACAAAAGAAACAAATATTTGAGAGTTTAAAGAACAGATTAAATATAATTGCCAAGAACAAAGAAATCAAAGGACATTATAAATATTACTGCACACAACACTTTCATTGAAACAGCAATGATGTTCACAAAGGAATCACATATCAAAATTAAAGATCAAAATTTAAATATAAACTAAAACTAATGATTATTCTGATGTAATACTAACTGATTAATCAGAATATCAAGAATTAGTGGGAGAATTGAACAAAAAGGAAACTACATCAGCATTAATGATAGTTGAAACAAGAACTTTACAAAGTCTATATAAAGAAACGATTTTATATGAAGTTTTAGACAAACAATTAAAATGCCATCTTAAGTTATATTAAAGGGTGAGTTTAGCATTGACAGCATCTATTATAAAAGATTTAACACAAGCGTATGTTCATAAATTTCTAAGAACTCCTTACAACTTCTTTGATTATCAACACATATTAATGAGGGTGAAAACCCTATGCCCATGTGAAAATAGAACTATTTCTGCAGATAGTCGAATGTGGTACTAAAATTTCTCAGTTAGAATTAATCTAGAACACAGCAATTACAGGCGATAAAAGAGTAGGAACATCTAGCATGATTCATACAACGAAAGTGCACCAAATGACAACAATGCACGAGCATTACGATCAAGCTTGAGCTATACTATTGCTGGAAATATCTAAACTCTTAGATATGGCACCCATATATTATGCATTAGGAAATTAAACCACCACGTAAAGACGATCAATTAATCCTTCAGGCACTAGCTACACATCTCACGGAGTTGGGCAGATTATCTTTAGGTTACGAAACAGAACCAACATTCAACAGAGTATTAGTAGGTTACCATTAATCAAGCAACCAGATAAACTTAATGAAATGTGTGTGTCACTAAAGAACGCTCGTCAAATAGAAGGAAAAGCTCTCAAAAAGTTAAAATGGAGACTTTATAGCTAACAGATTCGTTTATAACATTGATGAGGATATAGAAAACAAAGAAGCATGAATTAGAAACTTTAAAACAAAATTCAAGATTATATGAAAAAGAAATGACAATCTAGATTCTCAAAAGATAGAAAAAGAAATAAAGCACATTAGGACTTTAGACTTTACAACAAAGAGCTAAAACCCTTTTACCAACACAGAACTACATTAGACAAACTACTTAAATCAATTTTAAGTAAGACATATTGAAAACTAGGAATTCTGTAAAACCTCATGTAGAAGACGACAAATATACTATTAATAAATAAAATGAAAGGTCAAAACTATGACACTGCAAGAAAAACTGAAAGTTAAGGATCAATATGAGTGTTAACACAAATTGCAAAACATGAAATTAAAGAAGATTTAGCATGAGTAAGAACTTGGACGAAGAGAAGAGATTTAGCAAAAGAACATCACAAGAACAAATCACTACTAATGATTGGTAATCTAAACTAAATGAAGCAATCGATGATTTCGCAACAGATTATTATCCATTACAACGAAGATGACAAAGATAAATATATTGAAATGTTACACAAAATAATTTGATGACTATTTGACACAGAGCAACTAAATAAAGAATATAACAACGTCATATAAAGATTATACTGAGTCTTAGTAAAATGATTAAAATGGGATCCAACAGATTATTTATTTGGACTGTTATACGATGATTTAGAATATGACGATCAAACTCCTGAAGGTCTTAAATTGACCAATGTCAGAATAAAAAGACATATTAGAAGACCAAATATAATTATTAATAAATAGAAAGAGAGAATTAAAACTATGACACTAACAAAGAAAGAAACAAACTTAGTAATTGAAGGGATTTTTACAACAATTGCAACAACACGAATTTAACGAAGATTTATTATGGGTTAGACCTTGGACTAAAAGAAGAATTCGACGAAAAGAAATTACAAAGCTCAAAATTGAAAATCCAGACGTAACTTCACTATTAGATGAAGCCACCGAAAGCTCATTGTAGATTGTCACCGACAGCATCTCGAAGAAGATTTCAATGACATGTTGATCTACTCGACGAGATTGTTGGAATCATATTATTCAGTGAGTTGATCAAATCATTTAGAATTTAACGGTGGATTAGAAGATTATAGCATGTGAGGACTTTACTATTGGAAATGGAACCCCAAACTAGATTATCTATTCCAAACGATACCACCAAGACGAGGTTTTACCCTATACTGACAACTACGAAGGGTTAAAAAGCACTAATGATAGCTTAAAGAATAATTATTATGACAACATTTTGAAGAATTAGAAACTGAACTAAAATTGGACTAAAAATTCTAACAAAGAGAAAACTAAACGAAAAGCTAACTTGGACAAGGCATTGGAATGTCAACGTAGAAAAAGGAAAATTTCAAAGATAAAATCTTGCAAATTAAAACGAGCAGATGCTCATAAAAGCAGTCGACTTTTTATATCAAATGAATATGTTAGACGCGACAAAGATGAAAACTTTGATAGCTATGCACAAACTATCTATGAAACGCATGAACGAATACATTAATGAACTAGAGACAGAACGCTTTAGTGCATGAAAATCTGCAAAAGACTTGAGACATTCCAGTTCGTAATTATTTCTTAGTATTGCTAGATGAAATTACAATCTATAATTGGAGTGACAAAGAACTTGAAAGAAAAATGATTAAATAATACCATCCCTGGTGGAAAAAGCAGGTTCGATTCTTGCTCTGGTTATAAAAACAAAGAAAGTAGGTAATAAATTGACAAACAACCCCATTAAAGCCAAACAACACATAGACAAATAGATGCTAAAATAAATAATGTTATAAAAGAGACTAAACCTTAAAAGAAAATAATAAATATTTTTGTAACAGAAAAAGAATTCCAAAAATTAAATTCAATTTACATTTGAATTAAACACTAATACTGGAGATCAAACAGCGATTATCACCATATGGAACCGGCATCTAATTTTTCTATAAGTGAATATAAAATCATAATTAATATCACAAAAACTACGAATTAGTTGCAAAATATATTTTACCATTTAGAATAGTAATTAAACAACTAGATACGCTTAATTACAACAAGTAAAGATACTTATTATATGATTTACTTTACAATACATATATGAAGATAGGCATTAACTTCACGTAATTAGTAGAATACGAAACTGAATGTACACTATCAGGTGAATGGACTTCGCCCGAGCTAACAAACCAGAAGCGGAATATTTTTAGATCACTAAGCCATGAAAAGAAATTTTCGCAAAAGGGCATAGTTTTACATATGTTTCAGACCTTATCTACAGTCCTTCAAAGATTTTATTTAATAACTATGATGTTGAATTATTAACACATTCTTTGATAAAAATTAAATTTGTAAAACAGGTGAATTAATATGGATTTAATACCTAAAAATGTATCACCCATAAATAAAAATATTCCCTATAATTTCTTAGGCTTCATATTGGACAATCTCCCATATCTTGATTATTCTTATTCGCAGTTAACGTTACTTGTTAGACTATTCTCAGAATATATTAAATTTAAAAAAGAATCCGAAAGATTAAATAATGAAATAAAAATCGAACAGAAAAAGAAGGCGAGCATTATTCAAAGATATTAGCAACATATGATAGCAATATATTCCATTTCTTATATTACTTTCACCACAGAATATTTATAATAATTTTAGCATGTGCACCATTATTCGCAACTATTTATATTGCATATACTGATAATTTCAATATAAACAACCCGCAAACTTAATAGAAATTAAAAATCACATTAAAATAAATAATGATAAATCTGACAATAGAAAGTTTACCTGATAAATATAGTTATAATAATAAGAATTTCTACCAAATGAAAAACATGATTTTAAGATTGTAAAAAGACGAATTCTTTAGCGATAATGATATCAAATTAATTGATAAAGACAGTAAAGAATATAACATTAAACATACTGAGTTTAATGAATTACAAAGAAAGTAGGTAAAATATGAATTTAATAGAAAAGAAGTAACGCACACTTAAAAGCTCTTTTATATTTGAAAATTACATATTAATAGCAATATTCATCATAGGACTATGTTTTATAACAATACTGATAAATAATATAATAAAATATAATAAAAGATGTACAAAAATTACTATCAGTAAAATTGAGAGCTAAGGACAAAAGAAGATGGCATATCACGAAGTAATTGCATAAAACCAAGTAAGATAGATATGAAACTCGGAGAACTTTATAATCATAGAATACTTAACATGGTTTTTAATATTAATAACAATACTACCATTCTCAATATTAGTTTTAAGTAAATCTTATTTTAAAATTTTGAATACTTGCAGCCAGCTAATTAATAATAGAAGTTAAAGACTACATTAAAATTAACTGATAAACTAACAATTGAAAATTTACTGGATAAATTTTATTATAAAGATAACCAATTATCAAAAAATACATCACGACTTAGGATAGTAAAATGATATACAGATACTGATAGTAGATAAAATTAATAGATAAAAATCAAAAAGATACACTATCTCAAAATGAATTAGAAGAACTAGAAAAGAAAGTAGTGAGATAGTTGAATTTAATAGACAAAAAACGCACCATACCTTTGTAAATCATACAAGATAATACAGCTGAAAACAATGTTTGCTTCAATTGATTGATAATAATTTATTAACAATTATTGTTTCTAGCAAGATTTTCCCACATGAATATAAAAATTAAATGAAGTTGAAAAATAAAAATTTCGATGATGATGGGATTGTTATTCTGACGATCTTGATTATGAGCTTGAGAATTTTCATGAATTAAATTTATTCAGAAAAATTGAATGGGAGTATTTAGAGCAATTGAAGGAATTATATTCTACCAATCATCTTTAGCCATATTGTTTTTCATACCTTTAACTCTTAATACAATTGATGCTAGTTCAAACAATTTCATATATAAAATACAGCTAACATAACTGAAATAAAAGATTATATTAAAATTGACAAAGATAAATTAACCATTAATCCACTCCAGATAAATATATATGAAAATAAAAACTTTAAAAACAAATGAACATCATAATTTTAAAATTATTAAAGATGATTTTTATACAGATGAAATTCTTAATTTTACAAATTATAGATGTCACAAAGGAAAAAGAATACTATATCTCAAAATTCGAATTTCTGAACAATTAAAATAATCGTTAAAGGTTCAGATATTGCAAAATTTCTCATTTTCTGCACCCTAACATATAATTAGAAAGGATTCATCATACTATGACTAAAATGAAAAAGCACAAACTAAAAATGAATATCGTATGCCCAGAATTTATATTACGAAAAATTAAATCAAAACAGAATATGATATGATGACAAAACTTGAAAAATATATCATTGAAGCAAAACCCCAACAATGATAACATTGTTACCCTACCAGCAAGTACTATAGATTTTACAATGGAGATTATGAAATATTTAGAATTATAATAAAAAGAGCATGCATTAGTAATATTCCAAGAGAAATTACACATACACGATGTACGCAAAGAAATTATATTCTATATCCATACTAAATCAACCAACAGAACACTAAGCTCTTAACATTATTACCAAAATTAATTGAAAGCAAGATTCCACACACAGAGTATGTCTCGATTCCTATATGATGCAAGTATAACCATGAATCCTCCCACTATATTCCAAAAGTAGAATTTCACATCATTCATTGGATACGTCCATCACCCATACAATACATTCAAGAAAATAAAATTAAACGTTAACCTACCCAATTATCGTTTTTCTTTAGGTTACACCTAAAACTATAATTCGTAAAGTAATAAAACAAATAAACTATTCAGGTGACTAAGAGCACGTTCAATATGCTATAGTTATATTAAAGAAAAGCAGGTATGAACTTTAATCAAAATTAGAAAGAGACAATTAATAAATATTTCGGACAAATTACGAATTATTATTTTTACAATTGGTTATAGTAATCACATTAATGTTCTATACACTGAAAAATTATACTCGATATAGAAGACGCATATCGTAAAATCGATACTTTTAAAACAAGAAATTTAACCATCTCAATCTCAATGTTTAAGATATAATTTCATTATTAAAAAATCATAATAGTTTCAATTTCTTTGTAAATGCGATCAGTATTTGCACAAATAATATAGGTAACTATCGCAGCGATAACGGATAGAGTAGAGCATCTAATAGTAGAGGTAAAAGACAAAATTATGATAAAAAGATAATAAAACTTTACGATAAATGAATTACCTGAAAATTATTTATATGTCAAAATATTTAGATAAAATATTCCACATGACTTTAAAATAGAAAGATGACTTTTATCAAGATCGATATTAAATTAATCGATAATGAAGGGACGGAATACAAAATTGTTCAAAAAGATTTTAAAGAAATAGAAAATCAAAAGAAAGTAGGTAAAATAAATGAAGTCAATAATAAAAAGAAAGTTAAAATATCATTACTAAAAAGCATTATTCGATAATTATTTTTATGTTTTATTATATTTAGCAAGTTTAGCTATGACTATAAACTTTATTATGCATGATAAAAATAATAAATTATTCATACTATTATTTATAATAACAATAGCTTACCCTTTAATTATTTATTATCATATAAAAGAAGGTGGAGCATTCAAAAGATGTCCGCAGAGTTTGATGAAATAAAAGATTATCTTGAAATTAACAACAATAAACTCAAGGTAAAACCATTACCTAAAAAATTACTTTTTATGAAGATAAAAACTTAAACCCAAGAGAAATACAAGAATTTGATCTGACAACTAAGCAGTTTCAGAGCAAAACAATAAAAACTTAAAAATAATAAAAGAGGGTGAAAAACCCTCTATAAAAGTTAAAAACTAATTGTTCATATAATACAATTTATATGTACAATTAAAAATAAGAAATTTGGATATCTTGGAATTTTTACTAGATTTTCGTGAAATTTAATGAAATTTGAGAATTACGATAAAATCTTTATTTTGTCTCAGCGTCTCACATTAAATTTTTATCTTCACGTAATCTTTTTCGCGTCTAGGTTTTAGTTTCTCTCGTCCATTTTTATTTTCATTATTGTCTCAGGTCTCAATTTGAAACTTAGATTTATCGTCTACCCATAATTCTCATTTTATCTAGGATTTCCTCATTATTGTCTCAGTATTGATTTTATATCATAACTATTAAATCAATATAAACATTCTATTCACATAATTCTGGACAAATTGGACAAATCCATAAAAAGTGTCCAGAGGTGTCCAGCCCTTGGTACAACTGGAATTTTAGTGAATTTGACCCCCTGTTCTTCTGGACAAATTGACAAATCCATAAAAAGTGTCCAGAGGTAACCAGCCCTGGTATGACTGAGATTCACCCATCCAATTGGACAAATGAGACAGATTGGACAAATTCTAAAAACACTTTATAAATTTTTAATTTTATACACTTTTAAATTTCATCTGAGTTATGTCCAATTTGGTCCAAAGTGTCCACGACCACTCCAAAAACGTTATTATATCATAGGCTACAGCCATTGGACAAAATCTGGACAAAAATTAATTTGTCCGCTGCACGACAATTTACCTAAATTGTCAGACAATTTAAACAACAAAAAGAAAAGTAGAACCGATAAAGGCTCTACCTTCTTATTAAATTTCAGAAAAATTCAGTTGCGACAATAACTTCAGGAAATTATCCATGACACTAAGCATTCCATTTACACCTTCAACAGCTACCATGATAGTTGCCATAAATGCTGAAACTGTTTGATCGTACACTTCACCTCTAAACATTTTTAAAGTCGGATAATTCTTTATAATATCAGCAAGCTCTTCATGGTCAATTTTAAGTTCTGGTACAACAACATTACCATGTTTTGTTAACAGTTTTGAATAATAGCATTAGAGATACCACCCATAAATCATCTTCGTCTAAAAACAATGTAAATAAATTACGAATAAATATTTCTTTACCATAACGCATCTCAGACCTACGATATTTAGCTTCAAATCTATCAAAAGCATCCCAATCGCAAAAAGCAAAGGGAATATCCTGCAAATGTTCTACGTATTCCTCAGTTAATGGAATCAAACCATCTTTCACCCAACCTATTGTAGGATCAAAACTATATTCATTTTTGAGCTTGTATTGTAAAAGCATTCTCATGAAGCATCTCTATGATATTTTCAGATATACGACCATCCTTATATTTAACATTTGTAAAGTAGAAATACATATTTAGACCTTTTGCAGCAATTACATCTAACAAATATTGATTTCCCATTCTAGGTAATTTAAGTTTTAAAACTTTTGATACAAGCCTAGCTTCACAAACTCTATAATCTGTATCCCACTCTTTTTTACTCTGAATAATAGAATCCATTTCATCATCAGTTAACCCAGTATAAGTTTTATACTGCTCACATAACATTTTACCGCTATTAGTATCTAATTCTAAGTCAGGTAAACGTGTAAAGTTAACAAATGCATCTTGATACTCTAAATCTAAGAAAAAATACACAGGTTCTAGGGTTTCTCTCTTACTTATTGTCATTCTATCATAATAAGTCAGCATTGCCTTATTAAATTCACTAACAGCAAGCCTTTTTCTATTTGTAACATCCCTACCTGTTAACTTAGCTAACGAATAAAACTCTCTTTCAGATAGTATTACTCGTTTAGTCGGCTTTAAAATATCACCACCTTGAGCATACGTTGTAAGCTTCCTATGTAAGTGATAAGGCATATTCTCAAGTAACGTTTGCCCGTATAAATAATTTTTAAGCGTTCCCACTGCTACAGATAATTCATCGGCCAAATCTTGTAATCTTGATTTATTATCCATTAATAATTGTTTTAACGAATCTTGAGTTAATAATAGTTCATTACTATATTCCATGAATAAAAGTCTCCTTTAAAATTAATTGTTATTTGTATAATTTAAGTATAATTTATTAAAATACTAAAGTCAAGAATATTTTCTTAAATATAAACTAAAAATAAAAACCACAACCAGAAAGGAAAAATTACACCATGATCAATTTAAATAAACTAGAAGAAATTAACAATACAATCTTAAACGACGCAGAAGATAAAGAAGTCTTACTTAATTACTATTCAGAAGCATTAAACAGGCTTAATAAAATAGAAGAACAATTCAATAAATGCCTAGACTTAGTCGTAAATATTGACGGTGCAACAGAATTACTTTCTAAAATTGCTAGAAAAACTAATAAAGAATTCTCAGCGAGTACTATACTAAAATCAACTGGCGATTTAATCAAATTCATTCAAATAAGAAAAGAATTAATTACTAAAAGCTTATAATTTAGTTGAAAAACAATGCAATGAAAGACTTTATTGAGAATTATCCTGAAGTTTTAATGTTCAATCATAACAATAGCAATGTCAGTGTTTTTAGAAGCAGACATTAACCCACGTCAAGCAGCAATGTTCGAACGCGAGCATAAATTACAAAGCGCTCAACATAAAGATGATTTATCAAGATTGGCATACCTATTCTTCGGAAACTACAGCTTTAAATCAACATTAAGTGTAATCGAGACTAAAGTTGAGCCAACAGAACATGATCTTTTTAGGTGAAATTTATGATATATACCCTACTTTCTTAACTGATTTTTAGGGAAACATTAGCAAGTTTAAAACATGAATTAAAAAGAATCAAGTAAATTATTAAAAGATTATGTCGAAACATCACGTAAAAATTTATAATACTTACGATAAATATAAAGATTAATTGGGCAAATTGGACAAATCCAGAAAAAGTCTCCAAACTTGTCCAGCCCTTGGTATGACTGAAATCTCACCACCTAACTAGACAAATCTATGGACAAATTGGACAAACTTTAAAAATTGTCCAGACGCGCCCATACCTTGGTACAACTATGTTTCTGATATATTTCTGGACAAACTGGACAGATTGGACAAATTTCAGAACACTTTATATAAATTTTAATTTTTATTCACTTTATTTCGAGTTAAAAAAATGTCCAATTTTGTCCAAAATGTCCACTGCCAAGCTAAAAACGTGATAAAATAGCCTCTCAGAGACGCTGGACAAATTCTGGACAAAAATTAATTTGTCCGCTGCATGACAATTTACTCAAATTATCAGAAAAATTCATATAAGCCTACTCTCACTATTAATGTACATCCATTTATGATATAATATAATCATAATAAACAAAAAGAAAGGAATATTTCATGAAAAATTTAATTAAAAATTAACATCAAAAACCTAAATTAATAAGTTTCTTAACTTCAATGTTCTTCATAATGCTACTATTTAGCATTTCATCTCGAAAACACCAAATATGGAACAATAGCGGAAATGTGGGAGAAAGGTGACAAGTTAGAAAAAGCAGGTAAACTAACAGATGAAGTTATTAGTATAAGTTTTTAACCTCGGAGCCTCAAGTTACTCTACTATTAATGTCTATTATTGTTGTTGCGTTTATTATCATCCAAGCAATATATAATAACAATAACCAAAAATTATTTGGTATCTTACTTGGTATATTAGTATTCTAATTTTTACCATCAGGCGTTTATATAACAATTATCTATGCAATTCTTGCAGTAGTTTTCTATATTCTTAATGAATTACCTAAATATAGAAAAACAATAAGCATCACATATCAACTTAAAAAGCCTGGGAACAGCAATAGACAAACAATATACTACTGAAAATAACAAAGAAACATTAGAATCTAAAATTACAAAACAAAAATAATCTAGAGCTTGAACAACAAAAATACTGAAGAAAAAAATTAAAAATCCATTTACTTCTGCTTATCAAGTCACAAACGAAGACGCGGAAGTTACTAGAGTTCACGAAAAACCTAACAAAAAGGTAAAAAGAAGAAAGTGAAACTGAAGATGTTTTACCAGAATCACCTAAAAAGAAAAACCTGGGAAAAATCAAAAATTCTCTATCCGTGACGTTAGAATTGGTGATAAACTACCTCTAGAATTTCTAAAGGAACATAAAGATGAATTTTCATATAGTAAACTATATATTGTAATGGCAGAAGACAAATCACGTTATAAAACGTGAATATAAAAATAACATGGGATGAATATGGAGAAGTTGACGATTTTTAAAACAATAATTACTAAAGATGAAGCTTTTAAAAACAATAATTACTAAAGATGAATAGTCAGAAATTTTTCTGACTATTTATTTTGCCCTCATTTTTGTAAAAATCCACACTTTTCATAAATTTTCATGAAAACACCCTCTTGTATAGATAAATTAATGGACAAAATTGGACAAAATGGACAAAAATCATAAAAATTTGTCCACTACTGTCCAACCCTTGGTACTACTGAGTTTCTTAAACCCTTCTGGACAAACTGGACAAATTGGACAAAAATTTCAAGCCAATATATAAATTAAAAATATCTAACTCGAGTAAAAAGTGTCCAATTTGTCCAAAGTGTCCACTGAAATGTTAAAAACCCTATTATATCAACCCTGAGAGTCACTGGACAAAATTGGACAAAATGTCCAGAAAATCCCTAATTTGTCCGCTGTCAGAATTTTTCTGACAATTCATACCCCTAACAGAACTAACCTAATCCGTATGAACGCTCAATCAAATCGGCGTTCGTATACTCTCACGTCCCTAATCTTTTTGGGACAAGCCCCAACTCCCCTAAATTATCGAACCATTATCAATTATTAAAATAAGAAAGGATACAAAAATGAAAGAAATGTCTCACCTAGAATTATATAGATTAATAGGTGCTTTTTAAATATGAACTTTGTGGCTATTCATTAATGGTAATGTTATTAAATAAAAATCTAATAAATCTAAACAAAACAGATTATCATGCTTTCCTAAACTTTCTTGAATATGAAACAAACCATCTAAATCTTGTTGATCCAGATGCAATTCACAACGATTGTCGTATGTATTATGACACAATCAAAGAAAATGATGAAATAAAAAAATAATGATAAAAGAAGGTCAACAAGATGATCTCAAAAACAATTAGTACATTTTAAAATTAAGATAGTAGATAATTATTAAAATAAAGAAAGGATTGGCAGGCGAGCAGCCAAGTCTTTTGATTAAATCTTAGGCGATTCCAATTACATTTTTAATTAATCAAAAATCCTATCTCCGGTGAGCTTAGAGCATGTTCGACTCGTGCTGTAGAATAAAAGAAACAAAAGAAAGGATACAAAAATGACACAAAAATATTACGGAGTTTTAGACTCAATCGAAGGTGCACTCAGACAAGGATTTGTTTTTACAGATTATGATACAGCCTTAAAAGAAGTTTCTCAAGGAATTATGGAAGTAACTAATAACCCTGAAATCTTAGAGCTTGACGAAAACAGATTATGAAACTATTCTAGAGTTTCATAACTTTGAAATTGTAGAAATCTCAAAAGAAGCTGCAGATCAAATTAAAAATAAAGAATTTTGGTACGTAAACGCACAACCTGAAGCATTTTACTTGGAGACTATTAATGGAGGAATTTTTAATGAAAAGTAAAAATATTAAAAAAAGCACTAATTAGCCTTTAAAGATTTCATAGTACAAACAATATTAACTTTTGCAATATTAACAATAGTATTTAATTTTTTTATGGATTAGGTAACATTGTAGAATTATTACGTAAAATAGATATAATCGAACAATCAAATGTTATAACAGAAGAATATGCAATAACAGCAATAACTCTAGGTTCACAATTAACACTATTTTGCTATATTTATTATATGTTTAACATGCAAGATAGTAAAAGACCTATTACAAGACAACATTTCAATTAGTCTAGGTTGTATTTTTGGATTTATCATATTCCTATTTAAATATGATATGAAATTATATATTGCGCAAGGTATTTTTGTAATCTATTTTATCACAATATTATATCAAAAAAATATAAAAACAAATAAAGAATCGGAGGATTGGGAGGTGAATAGCCAAGCTTTGGTTCATACTTTTAGGCGATTCCAATTAAACTTTTAATTACTCAACAACTATCTTTGATTAACATAGAGTGATTCAATTCGTGCTATAGGAATATTAAAAACAAATAGAAAGGAAAAATTAATGTTTTACTACAAAAATCAACAAAAATAATGTACTCATCCAATATAAAGAAGATGCGATACCCAAAAATATTAAATCAATTGATTATCTAGAGTTTGAAATAGCCAATCACGATTACACGTTAAACAAATACCACACAGATAACTTATTAGAAGATTTTATCAAAGAAGATAATTATGATGAATTACTTCACAAATTAAATGAAGCTACCGAATATTTAAGTTACAAAACACTTGAAGAAATCTACTATGAAATAGATAATAAAGATGAAGTTCCAATGTACGATTGGTATGACTTTGATGAAGAATTTTTCGAAACATTCTTACATGATGCATCGCCTTATGAAATTTCAAGAATGACCTACTTTTGGTAAAATTCAATCATGGAGCGAGATCCGTATATTATATTCAACGCATACGGTAACTTAGAAACAACTGATGAAATTGACTACAAGTCATGTCCTAATGAGATTTTAAAAACAATGGCTAGTTGAAAATTTATAACGGGAGGGGTTAAATATGTATAAAGAATTAACATTTGAAGAGTACAAAGATATAGTCTCAGACTATAATGAAAATGGTGGTGACATCACTCGCCTACTTTCAGAACTCGACAAAACAAAAATCACAATGAATGAGAAAGAACTAAATAAATTCAGAAACTCACTAATTTCACACCCTAGACGCATTCGAACGAACAAGAAAAATGATAGATTACTAACAGAACATTTTCACTGACGACCACTACGATCTATCAATGACAGAACGAGTTGTTGGGAAAGTTTATGAATTTGTAGTCTTAGAATTATTAAACAATAAAGCAAATAATGTTTATACAATTGTGATAGAAAAGGATTGAATAGAAAAATGAATTATCAAATTTTTTGAAAGAACAGAAAAACTTACAGCTCAAATAGGAAACAATCTACGAGAAATTTTAAATGAAATTTATCGTGAAATGGACTTCAAATATCACAGAAAAAGAACCATATTTACGTGAAATCTTAGAAGCAACAAGAAACGGTACACAACTTGAGGCTAAATACACAGCGTGATATTCTAACAATTTTTAGAAAAATTACAAGAATCACTTCCAAACGAAGATTAACCCAGACTAACCTATCCCTCGGTGGGCTCAGAACACGTTCAACTCGTGTTATAGGAATATTTTTTTATAAATAGAAAAGGATACAAAAATGCTTTACTCAATAAATAACGATGACGCACTAATTAAATACGAAAAAAGACAATACCTCATAATATCAATTTTATTAATTATTTAGAATTCGAAATCAACGATTTCACTTACATTCTACACAAAGATGATATTGAAAACATATTCGGCGGATTTATAGATGACTATATAAACGATTACCCAAATGATAATAAATATATGATATTTTTACAAAAATTAGATGATATGCTCCAAGACATCGACGCCTATACACTAGAAGACTTATATGGTGAATTAGAAGAACCCGACACTATCGAAATGGATGAATGGTTTCATTTTCACGACAATTTCTTCAACGAATATTTCCCAAATAAAACACCACAAGAAATTGCAGAAATTGTTTATTTTAGTAACATTAATTCTTGGAATGACCAATATGTCAGATTTAACGGTAAAAGGTAAATTACAAACAGCTGATTACATCGATTATTCTACTTATTCTGACGAAATCTTAGTGCAATGGGTTTGTGAAAATTTCAAAAATTATTAATCAACATTCCATATCTCTACTAAATATTACAATCAGAAAGGATATATGACATATATTAATTTAAAAAGATTTCAAATTACAAATTGAAAACCCAATCGATAAAGACGTATTAAAAACTAATGTTAGACAATTTACAATATAGATACGACAACCCAAAACGTCGAGATCATGCATGGAACATTGAAGAAAACAGATTCAGATTAACATTAGATAGAAGAACAAACTGTAACGGAAAATATGTTGCGATCATCTTATGGCAAACTCCTGAAAACTTCAAACAAATAGACCTATTTTTCAGTCATGGTTAAAGTTTATGATAAAACCCAAACAATTCGTGTAATTGCAGACCCATGTATGTCTGATATGGATCCTGAATTTAAAAAGTCGTTTTAAAATTATTAGACTACCAAAGACCAAATCGTGAAAAATAAGAAAGTATACGTAAATTATGAAATTTGAAGATTTAACCGAATATTATTAAGTTACCAAAAAGAAAAAGTAAGCACCTTATAAACTTACTTGACGAACGATTGGGAGGCATATTAGTATATAACGTATGTTGAGTTTAAGATCATTCTTGGGTGATTCCAATTAAATTTTCAATTACTCAGATCCCTACTCCTGGCGGGTACAGAGAATGTTTAATTCGTACTATAGGAATATTTAAAATAAGAAAGGATATAAAAATTATGGACTACGAAAGAATTGTTTACCTAATAAGAAAAATCATGCCACCATTATCATTAGAAAGCACAAAGAAGATATATCTGACGCAATGAGAGACATAGGCATAAATGTTCGTTACTCAGACATGACACACCTACCGGAAGAAGAAGGTTTCATATACGGTTTCGTACGAACAACGCCCTGAAAGTGTAGATATTGTTGCAAATGCTACAATGGAAGTTGAAGAAAGACGACACACTAAAGTAAAACTACTGGGTTTATCTCCTTTTATATTTTGGCTGGTTACTCAACTAGAACCAGTTGAGCCGGATTTAGTATATATTTTATCAACAAAACCACGATGTGGAAATCAAACACCATTTACGCGAATTTGCTAACGAATTTTTAGCACCCAAAAAGCTGTACAAAAAGATTATGATATGGTAACAGGTACATTGGAAGATAAAATTAAATACTTAAGTATCAAATACGGTGTTTCAGAAAAGAATTATTAGTGAACAAATGTTCACCTAAGTTATTATATCAAGTAAATACATTCAATTTATATTATAAAATTAGAAAGGAATAAAAATGAATTATTCAATTAATTATAGTGATGGCTTAATAAAAATACAAAAACAACAGTACCTCCAGATATCAATTTTTATCGATTATCTAGAATTTGAAATTAATGATTATAATTATGTTCTGAATGAAAATGATATTGAACGTATATTTTGGTGGGTTTATCGAAAATTACGTAGAAGAATATCCAAATGAAAAACGAATATAAAATTCTTTTAACAAAAATAAACGACATGCTACTGGATATTAGCCACCTAACGGTTAAAGAATTATATAATGAATTGAAAGAACCTGATTTTTACTAATACATATGTCGATGAATGGTTACCTTTCGACGACAGCTTTTTCAACGAATTTTTCCCAAATTCCACACCACAAGAAATCGCAGAAATTGTTTATTTTAGCAAAATTTATTCTTGGAACGACCAATACGCAAGATTTACCAGTAAAGATAGAATAGAAACATCAAACTATCGTACATTCTCCACTAACCCTGACAAAGCCTTTAGAACAATGGATTTCTGAAAATTTTAAAAATTATTAATCAGTTAGCGAGGTGAATATTAATATGAACAAAAGAATTAAAAAGAAACATGAAACTAAAGAAAATAAAAATTTGATGGAAAAACACCTTAACCTACTTAAGAACATTAGGTTTAACCCTCATTTAACATCGAGTATCCGAATGGATATTTCTTCTCAGAAAATTTGTACCCTTACGAAATTATGCACTTTCAGTTAAAAGAGCGTCCAGAATTTCTATTTGGAATTTGGTACAAATATGTTAAGTTAGATAATTCAAATAAAATTCGTAAAATCCCAACTATCTTCGGTGAACGAATTTTGTATTTTAGATAAATTCAAACCATCACACGCTGAATGGTCACCAATGTATACCGATTTCGTTTATAACGAGTTAGAATTCAAAAATGTCTGATTATTGGTCTACATTGCGAACATTACCAAATTTTGTAAAAGCACCTTGAAAATTACGTGTTGGATTGGGAAATTAGGAGACATATTAGTACATAACGTGTGCCAAGTTCACAGTTTAACTGTGGGCTATTCCAATTAAATTTTTAATCACCCCTAACCTATCTCTGGTAAGCATAGAGCACGTTCGATTCGTTCTATAGGAATATTTACACACAAGAAAGGATACAAAATAAATGAAAAGATAATCAAAAACGATAATGTTTACTACTACCTAGGTCAAAGTCATGATTTTCGAATATTTATATTTAAAAGAATTAGACAATGTTTATCAATTAGCCATGTGCGAAGATAATATCAAAAAGACCAATAAGCCAATCTTCCACTTTGATCCACTAGACGGATACAACATTTACACATACGACATACTTATTGATCAATTTGATGAACCTATTCTAAATAACAAAAATGCATAAATTATGTGATCTTTTAGAGATAGTATTCACCTCAAATAAAGCACTAATTCTTCATACAGAATTCAAAGACTTTTACCAATATAGACCAACAAGATTATTACAAATGCATAATTAAGAGTACAAAAGAAGAAATTGACGCATTGTTATCGTAATAGAAAGGATATAAAATGAAAAATTTTCGTACAAAAATATATTCGGAGTAATAATTGTAGGAATGCTAGCGCTTGTAATTATATTTGAATTATTTTTCAGGTTTCAAAGCATTAAACGGTAATAAGGATCTTTTAAAAGTAGAGTATAACTTTTAAAAAGACTATAATTAAGTTACCTAACAATGAAATAATTACTGGAGACGTAGACGAATGGACGACATATGATAATAAAAGATACTTTGAAAAGTAAAATTAAAAATGGAAAACAATACTTAGGGCATTCAAGTAACATTATTTTTATATAATGATTAGAAAAAGTAACATATTATCTAATAAATTTTCAACGAATTAATAAAAAGTTAGAATTCCTAAATAACAGAAAGGATATAAAATGAAAAAGACTTTAATAAAGATTATACCAGATTTAGAAAAGGTACCCAAACAAGAATTTAATGCAATTATTAACGAAATCCATAGAGATGAAAGTCGCAATGTTCTCAAGCTACTAGACCTAATTAATAACAAAACCTTAAAACTTGAAATAAAATGAAGCTGCAAAATTCTTAGAAAATCTTCAATACAAGATTAAAATTTTACAATCAATACAATATTCCAAATCTCACATTTGTTAAAGATCAATATAAAGATATGGTAGAAGTTGTAATTGAGATTAATCTAACAGATACTCCACCTACTCTATATAAGTTTAAGATCAAAAACTACATTTTTGAACTAGACACAATAAACAACAGCATTGGAAATATTAAAACGCATTTAACGGACAAAACTTTTGACTTAACGATTAATCAAGAAGTGATGTTTCTTAACTTTATTGACGGAATTATCGCAGAATATAACAGAGAAACTGACAATACTGAAACATTAGAACGCCACGTATATAAAATTCAGAAAGATTCAAACACCCATGTCATACACAAAGTATCTGAGGATAAGTTAAGAAGTGAATACATAATCAGTTTTGATATTATTTAACTCTAAGATTGGGAGGTGAACGCTGAGTTTAAGTCAAATCTCAAGCAATTCTAATTAAATTTTTAATTACACAGATTTCTCTTAAGAAAGGATACTAAAAATGAAAGAAAAAATTTTTTTACAATATATTGCAGATTCTGGTAAAATTCGGTTCAGATCCTAATAATTTAGCTTTTACAGAAACATTCTCAATTTTTCACATCAGAATTACCAGAAATAGAAAAACTCAAAAAGAATATGATCCACGTGTCACATTAACTGAAATAGTGAGGTATTATTTTTGAAGATAAGGCTGAATCAAAAATTCCAAAAATTTCACAAACTTTAATAGAAAAATTTATAATTGAAAATAACTTAGAGTATTATAAAAACATTGACGATTTACTTAATATTATTCAAGAAAACGTGAAATACGAGCCAATGATATCTGGTTGTCTAAGTTATTAAATTTAAAAGATTGGAGAATAATAATGAAAATAAACTAATAATTGAACAACAATTTGTTGTAGATGGAAAAACATTTCAAAAGTAAAGAAGACGCTCAAAAATATATAGAAACTGTCAAAGAAGAAAGAACTAAAACGAATACAATGATACCGTTTATTATGAAAATTGGACAACTGATGGAAACGAAGGTGAATATGATGTTGTTCGAGCACGATGGCAAACTTATGAAGAAGCATTAAATGCTATGGAAAAATTATGCCAATGCTTATCGCCAAAAAGGTACTGGTTGGATTGAAAAAGTAATCATTACAACAGAAAATAATAGAGTATTCATTGAGAGAAAACGTATTTACGAAAAATATGTATTCAAAAATATTAAGAAAACAGGTGAAAATTAATGCAATTTATAAAATACCCATCACTAACAAAACCATTATGCTATACTGAATAAAAATATATTAATTTAGAAACTGAATATGTTGCAACCGAAAAGATACACGGTGCAAAATATAACAATAGCAATTGATAAAGATAAAAACATTGATATCGCAAAAACGAACAGCATATTTAACATCAAAAAGAAAAAGACTCATGCTCCTTGGAATACTGTAGCTGAATTTGTTGAAAAAGAAAAATCACTAATTCTAAACTATGGTTTGATCAAATAAACGAATACGCAAGCAAAAAGCTACAGTACTTCAAGTGAACCTATATGGTGAATTATATGGCGATCAAGTACAAGAAGCTATGCCATACTTTGATACATTAAATAAAACTCGTGAAATTAGATTTTTCGACATTCATGTATTATTAGATAACAACACAAGACTTATCTTATCACAGAGACCAACTAACTGATATTTTAGGGTATAGATTTTTGTCGTGCCTGTAGTTACGTACAGGTAAATTAAAAGATTTACTATTAACAATTGAAGAAATGCAATCAAATTTCGGTGAATGTAAAGCAGAAGGTCAAGTCTATAAACCTAAAAACGAAATATATTAGAACAAAAACAAACTCGGACAAGTTGAATACCCTGTTGTTAAACATAAATACGACGAATGGTTAGAAACTCAAAATATTGCAAGTAACTTTGATATGAATTACGCTGCAAACGAAATTCAATTAACGAGTGCAGTTGCATCTAGAATTACAAAACAACGACTACTAAATATTCTAAGCCACGGTGAACTAGAAGCAACTGAGACAAAATACAGGTAAATTTGTTACAGCCATGGTTGAAGATATAAAAGATGAAATCTCACTGAAGAACCAGGATTAATAATCAATGATAAAGTTTTAAATAAACACAAAAAGAAATGGTTCTATTGTACAAAAAGAATTTTTATCAGAAAAATAACACAACCCTCTCCCACTTCCGGTGAATTTAAACAGGTTCAACTCCTGTTGTGGGAATATTTAAACAACAAGGGAAGGATATAAAAATGCTATTTTTTTAGAAAACCAAATCCACAAAAATATTCGACTACAAACAATTTCTCTATGATTAATAAACAATTTAAAAAGAATTTAAATCAATATTCAATATCCTAGATTACTTTTGCTAATTCTGTAATAGAAATTACATCACTTGAATTACCAACATTACTGATTGATATTGAAGATTACGTTCGTAAATTAAACGAAAATTACTTAGCAGAGTCTAATTATAACTCAAGAGTAACTTACAGTTATCTTAGTAATTTAGAACAAAAAGCTCTTGTTATTGAAGTAGAAAACTTCTAAAAACAGAAAAATTAATGACATTATATATTAACGAAAAGTAAGCAAACTTCATTACGAAGACTTTAAAGAATTACTTAACAAATATCATAAAAATCAATATTCTTAGAAAAATTTATTTTGAACAATTAGATAAAAAGTCATCGAAATGACAGAACATCAAATAAAACGAACACACTTTTTTAATAGATGATGAAATAGAAAAACACAATAATAAAGATAGAACTCATGATGAACAGGATCAAGTTTTTGAATATGTATATGAAAAAGGATGAAGATATTATTAAATATCAAGTCTTCTTCATGAGATAAGTTAATTTCTTCATTTATACTTTTATCATAAATACTAGAAAGGATATAAAATGATTGATATTAAAAATTAAAAAGTTATAAAAATAACAAGACAGAAAAATTAGATACAACAAAAGACAAAAACAATCTAATAGACCTTTTAACGAACAATTGAAAAATACTCGACACTCTCAAAAATCACTTTAAAAACTGTCAAACACTAGCTTTAAATTTAGATGAAGCGTACAAATTAACAGAAACAATATGGCGAATCCCTGAGCAAGATGAAGCTAACTACCCTATTCTTAAAACCACAAAACACTTTTGAAGATTTTTAGAATTTAGAACAAAATATATTAATAAAACATTAGACATATTAAATTTATCAGAATCACTTGATAAATTAATAAAAGAGAATGTCCAAAAGAAATAACATTAAAAACTATACAGCGATTTAAACATACATATTCGCTCTATTCAAAGAGAAAAATCTTATGTAGATATTGAACATTTATTTTTAGGGTACGCAAAACACTGAACTTAAATTAAAAACACTCAAATAAATTATTAAAAAAACTTCAAAAACAAGATTTAGAAGTCTTATATCCAACATTTTTAGATGATTTCGAAAAACGTCTGAGACATTAAACTTTCAGATAATCTGCAGTACAGAACAATTAAATAATTATGTTGAAATATCAAAACAAATATGTAAAATTTATCAACAATATCATGTTTTACAATAAAACTAAATGCTGAAAGGACAACCTACTATGAATAGATTATTATCAAATGAAATAACAATTTAGATTTTCATAACAAAAGCTCATTATTCATATGAGTTTCACAAAAGAAGATTATTATAAAAATGTAAAGTTTTTTGAAGAAAAATTCAAGAATTCAATTGTACTAATTCAAATATCCAAATTAATTTCAATAAAATACTCTTATTAATTTGTTAAATTTGAAATCTTTATCATTAAGAAACAATAAAATCACAAGTAAAAAGTTACATTAAATTTAAAGAATTACTCGAAAAGAATGGTTCACAGATTATTCATATAGCCCTTATATGACAAGTCGTCCGTATTTAAATGATGAAAATGAATGTTTCTTAATTGGAATAGATAAGAAAGGTACAAAATATTATTATGTTGAAACCGAGTCCAACGACGCCCCAATCGATCTTATAATGGGTGTTGAAGAAGATTTCACTTTTGTGCACAGATTTTTACGAACTAAATTACAATAAGCGTACATTATTAGATTGGGCTGCATTTGATAACTTATTAGAACAACGTACAATTAACACGAAAAATCTTTCAATTTTACATAGATTGCTTTATTTAGTTCATAGCTTATATGACACATCAGAATTATGCACATATGGCACAGGACTAAACTTTAATCTATCTGTTGAAAATAGCTTTATTGATGAAATTACAGCAAAATAATTGTAAAGAAAAGTTAAAATTAATTAAACAAGAAATTGTAAATATACTATCATGTTAATAATAGAAAGGATACAAAATCATGAAACTACTTACTAAATTTTTATCAAACCAAATCAGCCTACTCGACTTCCTAAAAAGAAGCTGATGGTAAATCTTTCCTTACAGGAGAAACCGCAATTAACTTTATTACAACTGGATTAGAAAAACGTAATGGACAAATATAATGATGCACATACCGATTATATCTCATACGGTGATGATAGACAACGGAAATTACCTTCAGTACAGTATTACTTATTATGAGCGTATATGAAACGTCAACTGAAAAAGTTAGATTCACAAGCAAAAATCCGTTTCAAAACCCCGGTACCAAAAGAAGAACTGATCAAAGATAATATCAAATATTACTATGTTGGAGAAGACATAGACAGAAATAAATATTATTTAAAAGAAGTCCCTGAACTAACAGGTATCAATGATGATGAGTTCACTAAAAATATCACACTGAACTGAATAATAAGACTTTTAGAATCACTTGACCAAATCTATTCATTAGATCCAAGAACCAAAGAACTCACGTTCAAAGGTCATTATTTCAAACAAAAACCGTAACATCTTTTATAATTCACCTCTATCAGATGATGAATATGGTCGATTGAACGAACTTCTTAACAACTATGCTGTGATTTATGATGCTATTATTATTACATCAAGAGGTGCAATTAATGACACATTCACCTCTGATTACATGAAAAAACGAAACAATTACAAATACTTTACCTATTATGGTTCGAAAAATGAACCGTGAAATTCACAAAATATTTGAAAAATAAGAAAGGTTATAAAAATGAAACTAAATCTAACCGAAACTAACCTATTTTTCCGGTTTATATGAATCCATTTGGCTTAATGACTATTCATTAGAAGATGAAACAAATGAATGGACAGTAAACAGAAAAAATATTTAACTAATATTGCAGAAGTATATATAAATTTTCTAAGAAACAAATTCCTAAAAGTAAATGGAAAGTAGATTATATCGCATCCCCTGCTTTTTACAATTTTGATACCGATATTATTATTCTAGAATGGATTAATGCACCTAAAGATGCAAAAACTCAAATAGATAAATTTCTAACAGAAATGAAAAACAATGAAGGTTTTTCTGAATTCGAATATAATACAATATATGATGAGTATTGTGGTTCAGAAATATTATCAGAAATTTATAAAAATAATTGAAAAATAAGAAAGGATGTAAAATGAACTTAGAAAACGAATTCGAAATTGTGAGTAAAAGGTAATTTCAAGAACTTTCTAAAGATATTTATAGAAAAAGACATTCCACAAAGGGTGACTTCACCCATGTGATATCTTTCCTAACCGTTATTCAAGATATTTATAACAAATCAAATGAACTTGGAAAATATCTCGAAAACAAAGGCATATCAAATAGCTTTATCACCATTCATTAACGTTTATTTTAACAAATATACAAACTACTATGTCCAAAATATTTCCGTATATGCAGCATCATTAATCGGATATGAAATGTCTGAATTTTTACCAGGGGCTGAATTCACCTACCCTAACCATATAGAATATATCAAAAATCACAAAAAGATGACAAAAACCTATCTTTTTGAAGAAAATCAATCTGATGAAGATATAAAAAGCACAAGAATACATTATCGAATGGCTAAAGCTATAACAGAAAAGGATTTGGGAGGCAAATAGCCGAGTCTTCGGTTCACACCCTTAGGCGATTCCAATTAAATTACTCAGAACTTATTAAAAACAAGAAAGGATACAAAAATTGTGAAACATTTGTATGAAAAAGAGCAAAAGCTACTTTAAATTTAGAAAAGGATACAAAAATTATGTTTAAAAACTTGATGAAAATAAACCAATTAAAGTAATATTAGATTATTACTCAACCACGAGAAAACTTTTTAGGCGAATCTAATACAATCGAAGAAGCGTTTAAAATTATGCAAGATTATCTCGGAAAACAATTGACAATTGACTCATATTACCAAAATTATTACAGCTATAGAAGTCCTGGTTTATTAACATGTGATTATGGATCATACAACGCACACATTTCATTTACAAATATAAAAATTGAAAAATTAATCAAGGTTTTAAACATATAGAACCATTACACTATTATAAAAATTTTCAAACAAGAAAGGATGCAAGAAATTATGGAACATTACAACAAATATATAAATAACGAAATTTCACTAGTTGAATACATGCTTAAATCAGAAAAATACACAACATGCGAAATGACTACCGACAAATGTAATAAATTAGTTAAAAACTTAAAAGTGACATTAAAAATCAGTAAAGACCCTAACAATAATAGTCAAATATCACTGGAACTTGACCCACTCAGTAAGAATGAAACCTACATTTTACAGCTAATCAATGATTTCGAAAAACATACACATATTACACATTACCTTAAAAAGAAATACTTGAAAAAGAAAAATCTCATATCCTAGGGTGGTACATATTACCTACTTGGTATAGATGAAAATAAAAGTAAAATATTACTTAGAAAAAGGTAAATTTGAATGCGATTGGTACTGGAGTGGAGGTTATATCGAAACATTCAATCGAAACAAATCTGATATCAATCTACACACGATTACGATACTGGTAAAGTTCACGGGCTTAGATTCAGTTATTACGACGATTTTAATAAAAATTTTCAAAAGTATGTACTTTTAACTGACTCAGAAAAATGGAAATTCCATGAACTGATGCGTACTTTTTACACTGCAAAAGAGGCAATGGAAATGAGTTATCGTGGTGGAAGTCATATTACAACCAATCCCTAAGTGACCTAATCCAGAACAAAACTGTATACGACCATTTCGATAAAGTTATCCAAGCAATTAACGAAGAATTAGATAAATTATTATCCTGCTGAATAATTAGCCCGCCAATTTTGCGCTGAGCTAGTAGCAATATTAGGATTGTGATGCAATATTATTTAACTAATAGTAAAAAGAATCCACGACTTCTATAAGTCGTGGATGAATTGTTATCACTTTCATAATAATATATAATTTATGTTATAATCAGTATATAATAAAATAATAACTGAGGTAAAAAGAATGTATCGTAAAAACACAACACTCAGTATATAGCATTACATTACATTTAGTTCTAGTGAGTTAAATACAGACGTGATGTCATTAATAATACTATATCTAAAACGAATTAAAGATATTTTTGAGACAATTGGTTTATCACATGAGGTCGAAATAATCGAATGGAACCATTATTGTGATCATATCCACACTATTCTATCAATAAGTCCATCAACTAACTTAAACAAATACATAAATGCAGCTAAATCCAGCCTAGTTCACGATTAATCAAAAAGAATTTCCTAGTATAAAACTAAAACTATGGAAAGAATATTTCTGGACTAAAAGGTTTCTATGTAAGTTCTACTGGTTCAACACAAATAGATGTTGTTAAGGGCTACATTTTAAACCAAGGTGAAAAAGTATGCTAACAGCTGTTAAATGTAGGATTTATCCCGATGAAAACCAAATCATATTAATCCATAAAACAGTTGGTTGTGCAAGACTTATTTATAACCTTATGTTAAGTGATTTTTATAATAACAACTTGTTAAAAACACCTGCTAAATACAAAGAGGAATACCCATTTTCTAAAAGAAGTAGATGCATTCGCATTATACAACAGTCAAATGCATTTACAACAAAGCATTTCGTAATTATAAAAAGAACAAAGATCATTTCCAAAAACCAACGTACAAAAGAAATCACGTTCTAGACTTAGCTATACGACTAGTAATAATAAAAATAATATGCGTATTGAAAATAACAGATTAATTTTACGAGTTTAGAACTGGTATTAAGAGTAGAAAGTGCACCGACCTATCGATGGCATAATAAAATACGTTACAATTGAGCAAGTACCTAGTGGGTATTATGCAGCATCTATTATGCATGAGTTCCTAGCAATCAAGAAAAACCTGTGTTATCCTAAAGATAATGCAGTTGGTATTAGTTAGGGTTAACACATTTAGCTATTATGTCTAATGGTAAAAATATGAAAATCAAAACATTTCAATGAACTACAACGTAAACTACGTAAAGAACAAAAAGTCTTAAGTAGACGTTTTGAACAAAATGTTAAAGAACGTATTTACGATGAAGATGGAAATTGCACTGAGATAATTTATAAAAACCATTACGAGAATGTAAGAGTATCAAAACAAAAACATAAAGTGAGCTAAAAATATATAAAAAGATTAAGAACAAACGTTCAGATAATTTTACATAAAGTTTCTACTGAAATAATCAAAAACCACGATTATATCGCATTAGAAACCCTAAAAAGTTAAGAAGTTGATGAAAAATCGTAAATTATCTAAATCAATAGCTGATGTAGGATGGTCAAAATTCATAAACATGCTAAAATACAAAGCTGAGCGTAATAGTGTTAGTTGTTCAAATAGAACAATGGTTTCCCATCTAGTCAGATTTGTTCACATTGTTGTCATAATGATGGTAAAAAGCATTAAACATTCGTGAGTGGACTTGTCCCTAATTGCGGTACACATCACGATCGTGATGTTAATGCAGCTATTAATATTAGAAATAAAGGTTTAAATGATTTCAAACTATAATATAATAACCGTGGGACCACAGGGCTAGCTAGTAAATAGAGTGAAGCTCTGGTTACAAGATGATCTATATGATGAACTTGTAGCGAAACTGTGCACTCTTCCCAAGAAGCCATGACCTCTAGGTAAAAACTAAGGTCGTGGTAGTTCACTTGAAAAATTCATGAAGAACTAAACAAATTATTATCGTAACTTATTCCTAATGGACTTAGAGCGTGGCGGGTTCTGCTATAAGTATAATATAATAAAGAAAGGATACATTATGGAACTACTTACTAAATTTTTATCAAACCAAATTACCCTACCTGAATTTCTAGAAAAATCTGAAGGTAAGGTTTATCGCTCATCAAAAAGAAGGAATCGAACTTGTTACAACAGGCTTAGAAAAAGCTATTGAAGTATTTAATGATTCTAATATAGATTACATTCGAATCGAACGTGAAAATCATGATTCTGTTATTGGATATACTATAACATATTATAAGATTAAACAAATTAAAGAAACATATACAACAAAAGAAGATACTATTGAAACAATTCCGTTCACAAGTTATTTCGCTTTTAAAATTCAAACTCCTAAAGAACAAATTATTAACAATAATAACACCTATAATTATATTGGTAGTAACCACGAAGGTATCAAATATTATTTAAAAAGAAATTTATTACGATAACACTATTAGTGACGATGAATTCGTGAAAAATATCATTCTAGACTAAATGTAAATACAATAAGACCACTTGATTCAATTTACCTATATATCCCTAAAACAGACGAATTCATCTTCAAAAGTAATTATGGGGCATTAAATTACGATATTTCTTACGATTCACACGTTCGGGGTAAAAAGAATCTTGCAGAGCTTAATGAAATACTTTACTTATCCAATAATAGCACAATCTATTACTATTTCTACAAATGGTACAATAAATAATAGAACATCACTTGACTATATGAAAAACAATGCTGCGGCTAATGAATTAATTAAAACAATTAGAAAAATGCATAAAATTTAAATGATATTTTCAAAAATAAAAATTGGAGATTGTGTCGCAACACAACCTCGCACAAAACTCTTGTTTTTATGATATTAACAATATTATATCATATTTCTAAACACATCAACCCGAGCGCAAATCTGCGCTGAGCTAAAACACCAACAAAGAAAGGATTTATTATGCTACAAAAAGAAAAAACACAACTAGACGGACAAAACTGTTACCTACTTGGAGAAAGTAATTATGGTTACGGATTAGTATACCTATTAGAAACTGACGACGAATACGAATTAATTTACAAAGATGAAGACGGATATATTAACGAAATCAATACCTTCGGTGGTTACAGATTATACGAACCCCATGAAATATATGATATGTTAGGTGAATTCGTTTTATCAGATAAAGAAATTGTCAAATTTAATAAAAATGTATGAATATTATGCAGCTTTATCAGCATCAAATATCGCTTCAAAATACTCAAGATTTGAAGATGAAAACAACGTGGGTACTATGAGAGACTTTACAAATCAAACCGTATTGAGATTTCTGAATTATTGAGTCCAGAAGGTAAAGAAAATGATTAAAAAGAATTTTTCCACGATAATCGTGGACGCCCAACATACCTATCTAGGGTATGGGTGAGAACGTCTACATAGCGTATTATTTAAAAAGATATTTTCGGGTTACTACCAATTTTGGAACACCATCTATAAAATTCCCGGACTAGATTATAAAACAATGAGAGAATCAGTATTAACAGAAGAAGAATTTAACAAATTAAAAGAAACAATATTCATTTATCACACAACTAAAGATATGGCAATAATCCATCGAACTATTCCACGTTTTAAAGATAACGAAAGAGCTTGTGATTATGAAATGATTGAAAACGAAACGGAAGACAACATTCGTAAACTATTAGAACCATAAGAAAGGATATTAAAAATGAATATAGAAACAAGTAAATATATAGCCTATTTATTAAGACATAACCCATCAGATAAAAATTTAACAATGGATAATAAAGGTTTCGTTTTGGTTAAAGAATTATTAAATTCTATTAGACTTGTCAATGGAAGAATTAATTGAAATTGTCGAAACTGATAGCAGATATGAATTTAATTCAAATAAACTAAAAATTCGTGCTGTTCAAGGGCATTCAATTAAAGGTTTAGACTTAGATTTAAAAGAAACCATTCCTCCGGATATTCTTTATCATGGTACCGCATTGAAATTTATTGAATCAATTAAAAACGGTTTAATCCCAAAATCTCGCCATCATGTTCATTTGTCACAAGATGAAAAACTGCATCTATTGTTGCAAAAAGACATGGTGATTTACGAAATTCTAATTATTGATAGTAAGCAAATGGTTAAGGATGGATTTAAATTCTATTTAAGTAAAAATAATGTTTGGTTGGTAGATTTAGTTCCAACAAAAATATATAAAACTATAAGAAAAGGATAAAGAAAATGGAAAACAAAATCAATAAATTATATAAACTAGAAAAAGAAACTCGTAACTTACAAGAAGAAGTTATAAAAGACTTCATCAACAGAGCTACAAACCCTACTATCTTAGAATTTTTAGAAGAAGTGTCGAACAACCAAGACGACATTCCAAGAATTACAAATTTACTCTCATCAATTGAAGAAAAACAAATTTATACATTAGATATTGGATCAACAGTATCTAAAAATTTTGATGAACAATTTAACTATTATTATAGCACTGATTACGACGAATATGCTATTTGTCAATTGATTTTCCACCTGAATGGTGATATTATAGAAAATATAGAATACGAAACTGAATAACCGAGGTAAAATTATGAAAAAGAAAAATAGACAAATTATGTGAGATATACTCCGACGCTCACTCATTACAAAAACAAATTTTAGAAAAATTCATAGACAAAACAACAAACAATACTATTCGTCAATATCTAAATGAAATGTTAGACAACCACCTTAACATTCCCAATATAACGAGATCTACTCTACTCTATTGAAGAAAGACAACTCACATATTAGATGTTGAAACTAAAGTACCTGATGATTTCAATAAAGAATTTAGATATTGCTATTTTAATGATTACGGTGATATTGTTATATCAAAATTAATTTTAGGTAAATAATAACATTATAGAAGACATACGAATATTAACAGGATATGGTAATTAATATGACAAACTTACAAGAACTAATAACAAACAAAAAGAAGTAGATTCTACAATACTTCGATTTAATTCACGAGGTCAGATTTCTAACAGAAAACATCTATTGTTTGACTATTCTAGGTGATAACAATCATCCTGAATATGGATATATGACAATTACTGAACAAGCTAAAAATTAAAAGAATTAAGCTCACAACTCATACCTCTTGTAAAAGAAAAATTTAGAAATTAATCAAAGCTATTTTAAAAAGAATTAATAAAAGAAACACATGAACCAACCATTTCAGAATTTCTAAAAACATTACTCGATGTAAGGACAAAACTTTAGAGTTAAACGAAACCATCAACATATTACTTTCAATTAATATTCATGAATTGAATGTTGGTAACTCGCGTAAAACAGGATTCGCCCTATTCTTCTCATATTATAATGAGAAATATGCAGAAAAAGAACATACTTTAAACGTTACAGTTACAGATAATATAATAACGAAAATAAAATTTAGATAAAGGATTAAAAATGAAAAAGGATAATAAAGAAAAACATTCACAAGAAAAATCACCAGAACAACAAGAAGCTGAATTAATTATGGAAGAATTTGAAAACGAACGAATGCTGCATGCATTAGAAGTCGAGGAAGTTCCACTTTAGATTATCAGCTGAATTAAATGATTCAGGTGACTATTTTTCACATGACAACAACAAATAAGACAAAATATGTCATTTGTACTGTTGAATCAGACGGTTTTAGAAATCTTCGATATGATTGATGATGACGTGCACAACCTATTAAAAATGCAAAAGAATGCTACAGCAGAGTATGCTAGAATGCGCGTAAAATATATCGACAGAGGTTTGAAAATCATGGAAAAGAAAAATATTCCAGATGAAGTTTGTTTTGGTTTAGAACATGGCTCGTGATTATCTTAACTTACAAGATATGAAAAACATTTTATGATGAATTTAACGAGCGACGATTTAGACGATTTCGAAGACTAAATCTCCCCTATCCCGTCTCTGGTGAACCTCGAGTTCGTTCAATTCGGACTATGGGAATTAAAATAAAAAGAAAGTGAGAAAAATCATGCTAGAACTATCATTTAAATATAAAGGAAAAATCACAATATCTATATGACTCATCTTTAGAAACTGTCACAAATAAAGCACGTGAATTATTTAAAAATGACGAACGCAGTTATGCATATGATTACACTGATGAAGATTTCATTAAAGAATTTTTAAAAGGAAAGAGTTCGCTATCACGGACCAGAATATGAATATTTCGAAGACATTCCAGAAGTTTGGGATTTAACATATCCAGAAACAGAAAGTTTTGTACATTCATTACCTGAAGATCTTAAACAATTTGTAAAACTAGATACATTCAATGATCTATATTATGTCTATAATAAACTTGGTGCATGGAAGACATCAGAAAAAAATTAACTAAACTTGCGGAGGACTTTAGCTAATAATGAGTAATAACAAACTTAAAAATAAAAAGAAACTAACTCCAAAATTGTTATTAAAAACCGAATTAAAATACAAAGGTCTTTTAAATGTGATGATGAAAAACTATTTAGTAGAATTTCGAGAACAAATTAATATAATAAGAAAAGTGAGGGAAAAATATGAAAAGTTTAACACAAATTGCTGAATATTTCTTGACAAAAGAATCTATGAACCAATATAAATTACAACAACTTTGCTATTTTTTTACTGGTTGGTCTCTTGCACTCGGAATTAAATCAATTAAAAATCCATTATTCATAACAACTCCACACGGTGCAATGAATCCTTCTTTAATGTACGAGTACAAAAAAATATGGATTTGATAGTATACCAATGTCTACAACAACCACAACAACTTTCACAAATGAAGAATTAGAATTATTAGAAAATGTTTATTTCACATATGCGGATAAAGATTACACAGAATTAGAAGCAATAGTCATTAAGTCAATCCCATATCAGAAAAACTTATCAATATCACGGAATTAATAAACCACTGGATAACGGTGAAATTAAAGAACATTTTGATTATTTGAATAAAGTCCGTTTGGAGGACGATAAAAATGACAACTAGAAAAAGTATTAGCTATTTCATGCTTCAAAACTATTTTTATCATAACCTACATGTTTTAGCTATACCTCAAAAAGTGTTACCACACAAAATATCCACATGGGTTGTCGTTAGAACTATATCCTAATGAATTTTTGGTTATTTTTACCTTTATGCAATGAATGCATCTATTATATTTAAAATAATAGTAATATTAGAAGCATTAATAGCTATTGGACTTATTATTTCAATATTACCACAACCTAAGGGGAGCAACTAGACTCCCCACTTTTTGCTGGTTTTTCTATATGGAAAAAAATATGATATAATATTATCAACAACTAAAAGAAAGGATAATAAAAATGAAAAAAGAGTTAAAACTTATAAATAATAACAATACTAATGAAAAAAATTAAAATTTTAAATTTATACAAATTCGGGTTCTTATTACCTGCAATAATTACTTCTTATTATATCATTCGTAATATGATATCAGGACAAGTTATTTCATGGATAAACCCTATATTTATTAATTATACCTGTACCATCTCATATTAATATCATTAACTATGAACATAGTAATACACAGCACGAAAAAAAGAAATAAAAGAACTGTTGACTTAATCTTTTAAAAAGATGACAAAGAATACATACTCAAAAACTTTAATGATTATAACTTTACTGATGAATTTTTTTAGAAATCACTAATGATAATGAATTCATAATATATGAACATAAAGATAACTACTACATTAAAGAAAAAGAAGTTTTTGACAAAATATGTGAAAAACTACCAAGTAAAAGGTTTCAACAACAATCCGATCAAAAGAATTAAGCTTGATAAATAATTATAATATTTAACAAAGTTATGATATAATATAAAGCATAGTTACAAAGTAACTAAATATTATGAAAAAGGATGTCGTTATTATGATGAATTTTATTAAAAAAAGCAAAAACGTAAAGCTAAGTTTATCGTAACAGAAGATAAGAAATACACTCTAATGAGTGCACTTCCACTTCTTATAAGTTTAGCATTAGTTTTTAATAGTAAGCGGATATAGTGGTTACACGCAGTCAGCATACATATTTAAAGGAGCTATCCCTACTAACACTTTTTAAAAATAGAAGCTCTAACTAACTTATTAACTTTATTATCTGTAGTTGCTACAATTTACTTTAACTATAAAATGATAAGTAAAATGCACAATAAAGATTGCAAAGCTGATTTTAAAGAAAATATGGTTAAATATATTGTCAAACTAGTTTTTATTTGCATAGCACTATTTATTGTAGAAACAACTATCGGAATTATAGTTACGCTACCTACTATACCTTTTCTATTTCTTAGGTGACGCTAGTGCAATAATTACCCTACTATTTACTACATTTATTCTAACAATAATTTACGTAATAATTGGACTATTTTTAGCACAAGTAGACTTAATTTTTACTATACGCTGCAATGGGATTAATTAGCTTAGACAAATTAAGTGTACGCGAATCAGTTAAACTATCTAGAGAACTTATGAGAAGACACAAACGTGAGTTTATCTTATTGCACATCACATTTATCCCATTAGCTCTACTATGCTTAGTTACATTAGGTATCGCAGCAATTTACGTGCTACCATTCTACCTAGTAACTCGTATTGTATACTTTGAAAAAAATTGCTAAAAATTATACAACGATAAACAAGATTAACAAAAGAAAAACTACCTTTATAGGTAGTTTTTTTATTCTAAAAATTATAATACCATTTTTATTTAGTATTGTAAAATTGACTACATAGTATTAATTTTGATACTATTTTATTTTAAAAATTATCAGAATTGTCTGACAATTTATCCAACCCTATTTTTTTGTAAAAATATAGACTTTTCATAAATTTTTCATGAAAATATTATCTTGTATAGACAAATTAGTAGACAAAAATGGACAAAATGGACAAAATCACAAAAATTTGTCCAGAGGTGTCCAGCCCTTGGTATGACTTAGTTTATTAAACCCTTCTGGACAAACTGGACAAATTGGACAAAAATTTTAACCCAATATATAAATTAAAATATCTAACTCGAGTAAAAAGTGTCCAATTTGTCCAAAGTGTCCACTGAAAAGTTAGAAACGTTATTATACCGGGGCTGAGAACTACTGGACAAAATTGGACAAAATATCCAGAAAATCCCAATTTGTCCGCTATCAGAATTTTCTGACAATTCATACCGTTACAGTACTCCCTTAACTTAGGGAGAAGTCTTATCAGACAGGCGTTCGTATACGCTCACGCCTAATCTTTTGGGGACAAGCCCCAACTCCCTAAAAAAATTCGAACTATTATCAAAATTAAAAAAATAGAAAAGGACAGAAAATAATGAGTGATAAATTAAAAAGCTATAATATCATATATAATAGATAAAAAAACAAACACACACTACTCGTAAAAAAACTAAATCACTTAATATACTATTCTTATGTAGAACATCTTATAGAAAATGACAAACAATTATTTACTGATAATATAGAAGTAGGACTTCATGGTCCAATCATCCAAACATTAAATGACTCTTTTTGAGAACAATATTACAATAATAAAGTCAAATTTAAATTCCACAGTAGAATTGACAGAAGATGAAAAAGAATCAATCGATTCAGCTATAGAGATGTGCAAAAGAATATAATGGAAATCAACTAGAAATATTTACAATAAGCACAGATCCTTACATTAAAGCAAAAAGAATGGTACTAAAATATTAGATGAATACATTTACGAATATTATAAATATTAACCTAAACAAGAAAGGCTCGAAACAGTCACAAAATAATTAATTAAAATTAACCATAATTGTTTTACAAAATAAAGATTTCGTGGTATAATAATTATAATAATAAAAAGAAAGGATTTCAAAATATGGAGAAACATTATTCAATCTCAGAGTTTTCAGAATTATCAGGAATTTCTGCATCAACTCTTAGACGATATGATAATGAAAACACTTTTAAACCTGCGTTCACTTCTAAAAGGTGGACATAGACGTTATACTGAAACTCAGCTTTTTGAAATAACACAAAAAAGAAAAAGAACATAAATAAAATCAATATTGGATATGTTAGAGTTTTATCAAAGAAGCAAGCTGACGATCTTGAAAGACAATATAATTTAATGGAAAAACTATCTAATATCAAAAAGGTGAATCTTTTAAAAATCATTAAAAAGTATAGGTTCTGGTATTAATTATAACAATCAATCATTGGATGAATTATTAGACTTAGTTATTTCAGGTAAAGTTAATAAAGTATTTATTATGTACAAAAGACAGACTAGTTAGATTCGGTTTTGAATTGCTAGAAAAATCTTTTTCAAAAGATATGGTGTAGATATTGAAATTATTAATCATCAAAATAACACAATGGAAGAAGAATTAGTTACAGATTTAATTCAGATTATGACAGTATTTTTCAGCAAAAATTAAATGGTAAAAGAAAATACAATATAAATAAATTTAAGAAAAGAATTAGAACATGAACAAGGCGGAAACAACAATAGTAACTAGTTGCTTCTTATATGAAGATAAGAATCAAGATCTATATAAATATTTTGATGATGTAACCCCGGTATTTGCGTTCTTAGTCCGTAGAACAATTCATCATATAAGAAATAAATTAAATGGTGAAAAAGAATCTAACTATAGAACAAGATTGATGAAAGAATATAATGTAACAAATAGATTCGCTAAAGCTGTAGTAACTACGGCTAAAAACCTATTAAAAACTTTCAAAAAGCTGCCGGTGAATATTTATACTCTACTTATGATAAGAAAATTAAAAAGTAACAGCTAAAAATAATTAAGACAAAAAGCTGCTTTGAATAACCCAAAAACTAAAAAGATAGAATCAAAAACCTTAAAAACAAAGTTATTTTGGCTTGAGATGAAAAGAAATAGACTTATTCAACTTAAGAAAAAAATGGACCAAAACCTATGTTAACATTTGGTACAAAGAAATTATTAAAAAGAGATATGTCAAAAATTCTTAGAAAAAGAGATAATCAACTTGCATATGTTGGAGATAAATATGATTTTCGTGAAATCAACAATTTCAAATATCTTATAATAAAAATATAACAAATTTACTTATGATCTAAGACTTGAAAATGAGCATATAAAAGATTCTAAACATATTCACGGTAAATTTATTATAAAAAGACAATATAGCTAAAAAGAGATATTGAAAACATTAAATAATTCAAAAATCTAACCCACTATCTTTTTAGAATAATTAGAAAGAATAACGTCCTTCACTTACAAATTATGTATAGAACTGGATCAGAAGTCAAAACCGGAAGTTCTAATGGTGTACTTGGTGTAGATTTTTAACAAAGGATTCATAACAATTAGTGAAATTGACGAAACTGGAAAATTATTAAATCATGAGAAAAATTAATTATATTCACAAAGGAAAAGCTGGAGTAACTAAGAACTCAATGTTACACTTAGTTAAGGATTTGGTAGATTTAGCTGTTAAGTCTGGAAAAGATATTGTCATAGAAGATTTAAAATCTTTAAACAAAAATAAAAAGAAAAAAACTGAACGAAAAACATTATAATAGAATGATTCATACTTTAAAATTTGGTAAGTTTGGAAAAATACTACAAACAAGATGTGATAAATTAGGGTGTTGGTTTTATCATTTATCGATCCTCACAACACGTCAAAAATAGCATCAAGTAAATATTGTTACAATATGAAACTTAATATACATAGTGCTGCAAGTTATGTTATAGCTAGACGTTTTTATAATCTTGACTAATAATATTTCTGACCTATGATACATGATCTAGACTAGATACGAAGTCATGTGAAATCAAGGTTTTTAAACTTTAGTAGTTTTGGTTATAATTATTGACTAGAAATAGTTATTACTTCAAGACTTAATATATAGTAACCGTAACGCTATTTATTTGAAATAATAAGAAAGGAAAAGTTATTTATTTGAATATTATTTTATGTTATTTGAATAATATTAGATAAATCCAACTTTACGGAAAAATTACTATGGAAACAAAAGTTCAAGAATTTATCATGACTCTTAAGAAATTATCAAAAGAATACAAATTCAAAACTAGTATCCCTATTAGGCTATCAGCCGAATTATTTGAAATTAATACTTACGGATTATTAATGATTAAACTTCAAGAAGATCCGACATGCGTATCTCTTTACAAATTACATAATTTAAAAATAAAATAATAGATTCGCTTGAAAAAAATAGAATATCCATTTTTCATTAGATATTGACATAATATCAACTGAAAAAAATACTGGAAAAAAATACGGAATTTATATCAAAAAGGTATTAGACATCACGAAGATGAGTTCATAGGAAAAGCTAAACTCAATTTTGAAGAAGATGAAACAAGTGTTACAAAAGTGAAATTCACAAATCCAAAAGAAATCGGTGCTGAAAGTCAGAATTACAAACTAATCATTGATCAAGGTTTTGCAAAACTTGAACCAAAACATGATGAAGAAACTCACAATTTCCATTCAAATCTAAAAGTTGTTGACTTCGTAAATACCCTTATTGACGAAAAAATTGGCACTTATGATCCAACTGATGTATTAACGATTGCAGCATCCATTCGTAACGTCAAAGAAAAACTACGTAAACGACAAACTGAAGAAAACATAGTTAACTCTCAGTTCGCCTTACATTACGAAAATCACGATGCAACGGGTCTGTTTAATATTATCGAAACAACAGATGAATCAAAAGTCGAACTAGGGTTTATGCTTAATAGAATAAAAACCCATACTGACCTACCCTTAACACTTGTTGACCGAATTATCGATAAAGGAATGTATAGTCCATATGTTAGAATGAATGATTGTATTATTGAAGAAAAAAACTTAGCGACAAATCATTAAATGAAATTAAAAAGATATTGAAATAATTATAGAGTCATTCCTAGCTGATACTGAGCTTACACTAGATGATGTGAGATCAGCTTACTTAAATCTAGACCATCTAGTCGAAACGCGTTACTACACTAGTTACAATAGATTTTATCTCTTCTCAGATAATAAACTCATTGCGCAAATCAATTTCAGTCCTAGAAAAATCGGAATACCAATCATGATAGAACGTGTACAAAATAAAATTCAAGAAAACATTGAACGTTTCTTATACGAAACTCATGGTAACGGATATCACTTTTTAACTGAACGAATAAATGATAACGAATCAACTAATAACATCTTGCTTGATAGTGGATTTTTACCAACACCTAAAAATATTAATTGACAACATCATCTAAATTAATTATACTAATATTAAATTTAAGACTAACATTCGTTAAATCGAAGCCCTGTGGGTAACTTACCTGACCGGTTTTTTATAAACAAGAAAGGATTGGGAGGTAGAAAGCCAAGTTTAAGATCACCCTTAGACGATTCCAATTAAATTTCCAATTACATAGACATTATCCTACCTCTGGTGAGTTTGAGCACGTTCAATTCGTGCTGTAGGAATATTTTTTAAAAAGAAAGGATACAAAAAATGAAAGAAAACATATACAACTTTATCACTGGGCTAAAAAGAACTATCAAAAAAATATAACGTTATAGGATGTTTTCGATATTGAATTATCATCAACATCTTTTAAACCTCGTAGTTATTATACAGAGTTTTACATAGATACTGACGGTAAAGATTTCACAGCAAACTCAACCTATAATTTACGAAGTGATATATACGAACTACTTTTTAAAAACAAAATATCCTGCTAATTTAGAATATGCATTCACTATTTCAGTAGATGTAGGAAATAACTATTATTTATTTGAAGATTCTTACGAACCTCCCCAAAAATTAGACAATCGAACAACGTTAAATTCACTTCTAGCGTCAAAAGAAACAAATACTCAATATTATACATTATCAATAGATAAGGGTGAAATAAAAACTAGAAAAAGATCATAGCGATGAGAATGAATACTTCAAATCTAACCCTGAAATTGTTGATTTTCTAAATTCATTTATCGATAATAAAATTCCAAAAGCTAAAACCCCTACCCCAAAAGAAATCCAAAAAGATATAAGAATACTTAGGGAAAATTTGAAAGATTATATTGAAAATGATCTAATAACACTATTAGATTTCGGATTCCACTACAATAACAATGGGCAAAATGGAATTTACTCTTCATTCGAATACTATGCGTATAGCGAAGAACATTATATTAAAGAGTTATACAAAAGAACATTCACAAGTAATCTCCCGTCTTACGCATTATTCCGAGAAGTTAATATGTTAAACTGTACAGAAACACCTCTAGATTATACTAAAACAAGAGCCTTCACAACATCTGAAATAGCTAATAATAAACAATATTTTTAAAAACGTTATTGAAAGTTTTATTGAGAATACTGATATTAAGTTTGATAATATTAAATCAGTTTATATCAATTTAAATATGCTAGACTATGGTTCAATGTATGACACAGGTAATACAATTAAGATAATATCAGGCAATAAGTTACTAGCCCAAATAGAATTCGTAAATGCTGAAGAATTATCACCAACAGATTTTGATCAGTTAAAAGAGAATATTCATAAATTCTTATACGAAACTCATGCTGAAGGTTATTCAATTTTAGCAACAGAACTTGAAGATGATGATTCAGATTTTGGTGGCATCCCCTACCTTGGCTTCACATTAATTAGATTCATTCAAGAAATTGGTGAACCACTTAGCCTTGTTAATAATATTGAACAATTAAATCAAGATTTAAAAAGATTGTGGAATTAAACCGTTAGAGTTGAGGGCATTAGCCTAGCTCTTATTTTTATAGAAAGGTAAAAATGAACAACAAAAATCAATAAAATATTAGAAGACCTGAAAAACGAAATAGAAATATTCTTCAAAAGAGAATAAAGATAACGAACGAACAAAAATTTACAAATATTCATTAGTTCCGTTCACGATATATATACATCTATGCAACATCTAAAAACAGAAAATTTTCATTGTCTTGTTAGTATCTTCAATTTTTGGATTTTTTTAATGTTACAATATTCAACAGAAAAGGTAAAAACTTAAAAGAATTACTTGAAGCTGCACTAAAAATCTCAGAAGAGCGAAATGAATTACTCGGAAAATGGGAACAAGAAGCAAAAGGCTTGTATGAAAAAAATTAAAACATAGAGATGAAAAAAACGCAAGAAGAACAACTTTGAATATATAAAAATAAAACTAGATCATTAAGCAAAAAGAATTTACAAATCCTCGTTATATCCCTAAACATACTGAAATATCAGAAATTGAAGAATTCATAAAACATGGTAAGGGATCATCATATTTCACATTAAAATACGAACCTGATTATGCATTAAACTTAGTCATCAATCCTAAAAAAACGTATAATCGGTGTAATCGGAACATTCAGAAATACATTTTTTATTTGAAGATTATAGTAAATCACTCAACTCACTTTTTTAGATAATTCAAAAGTAAAATTCAACGAACACGAAAAAAATTAATAACTGAAAATAACTCAGAAAGAATTTAAAAGGTAGTGAAATTGTAGGTACTGTTAAGTTTAGCAATACTGAAAAAGCTGATTTAAAATGAATTAATTAACGGTATCAACAACCTTATTTTTAAAAATTACAAAAATAATGGAGACTTATAATGAAAGAATTTAAAGCTCAATTTGTAACAAACTTAAAAATTACTATCAATAAAATATAATTTTAAAACAACACTTGATTTCAAATTATCAAGTTCAACCGTGGAATACTCAACATATTATACAGAATTCCATATAAAAACAGCAGCTGAAGAATTTACAACACAAGATTTTATTGATCTGCGATTAGATATTGAAAAGTTACTATGTAAAACACAATTTAGTAAAGATTTATATTATAATTTTTACATAAAAGCAAAAATGATGAAATTGTGAAAAATATATGAAGAAGAGTTTTTCTCTGATTATAGGGATTTTGACGCTGAAATAATAAACTTCGGTGATGATGATATCGATGAAGTAGATTATCAAAGATACAAAAGTAAGTATAGAAAATGGATTGGGACCACTTAGAAAAAAAGACTCATGATAATCCAGAAGAATTCTTTAGAAGTAATCCTGATATCATAGAATATCTTAAAACTTTTATCGAAATAAAAAAAGAATCTAATGGTAAAAACCAACTCGTACTAAAAATTGCTTCACATTATGTTGAAGAAAAATTTCATACAATCTATTAAAGAAAATATTACTAATGAAGATTTAATTGAGATTAAAAATGTTTAAAAAAATAATAACTAACCATATCAATCATGGATATATCGATAATTGATATACTCTACCCTATTCCTGGTGGACTTAGAGTAGGTCCGATTCCTGCTGTAGGAATATTATTATTAAAGGAAACGACTAGATTAATAATATAATCGTAAAATACGAAAAGATAAAAGACAAAGAACATGAATTCACGTTTGGACATGTTAATGATAATATAATTACTATAAACGAGATTTTAAATGAAAAACAACAACGTGTTGTTAAAGTAAAAACTATTAGGTTTCATTAAATTATATCAACCACAACTTAAAAACTTCAGTTTAACAATGCATGAAACCGACTCGGAAATAGAAAATGAACTTAACAAATTTACACAAGAATATTTAAAAGAAGGTGAAAATCATGATTAAAAAAATTACAAGCATCAGGACTCACAGTAAAACAAAAATAATAAAACTGCAATGCTATATGTTGATACTGTCAGAATCTCAATAATTCAATGTAAAAATAAATCTGAATTAAAACGAAAAATTATAAAAATTATTTGAAGATAAAGAACGATTAACATTGTTTGCAAGTTATGTTACTAAGTTTTTAAAAGACAAAAGAACTGATTGGATAAGCGCTATTTATAATAGTTATGGCAAGAAAATGTTAATTTTCAACAATACCTAAAAACAATGAGAATATAGAAGAAATATCATATACCATAAAAATTTAAAGATGATAATACATTTAAATTAAAAGTAATTGCCTGTTTTAAAAATAAAAGAATTAAAAAGTTAAAAGTTTTCGACAATCCAACAAAAGAAACATTAAATAATTTATTAACAGTAGATTTTACAGAAAAAAATATAAGTGAGTGATGTAATGTACGAAATGTTTAAAAGTAATCCTGAAATACAAAAATAATAGGTTCAAAACAATCCCCTATTCTGAAAAAATAATGGAACTAAGAATAAGGCATGAACTAGACATGCAAACTATTAGTGAAATCTTAGATATTAGCGTTATGGAATATTTAAAACTACGAATATTGCGATTTAAATATTCCATTGGAATCTTATAAAAAATTATTAAATAAGCTTTAAAAACAAACTAAAGTAATTATTTTAAATATCTTATTGATAAAACATTATTATATTTATTATTTGCTAAAAATCTAACTGATAAAAATTTTTATCTTTTAAAACGAACGATTCCTAAAACCAACACTTATAACCCTCATTTACTGGTTCAACTCTACTAACAACAGGTGGAAGTTCATTAATTTGACCACTTTCTGGATCTAGTCGATATTCAGTAGTTTTAGTCTCACGTCCTAAAACCCCTTTTTGTTGTAATTGCTTTTATAACCAAAAATCTTTTATTAATATCTGCAACATACTTAGTACTAAAGTTTAAATCTTTCTAGTTTCAACTTTTGATTTAGTACCAACACTTACAATTTCATTTACTGGTTCAACTCTACTAACAACAGGTTTAAATTCATTAACTTGACCACTTTCTGGATCTAGTTTATATTCTGTGATTTTAGTTTCACGACCTAGAACTCCTTTTTGTTGTGATTTCTTTTATAACCAAAATCTTTTATTAATATCTGCAACTATATTTAATGCTAAAATTTAAATCTTTTAGTTTCAACTTTTGATTTAGTACCAACACTTACAACCTCATTTTACTGGTTCAACTCTACTAACAACAGGTCGAAGTTCATTAATTTGACCACTTTCTGGATCTAGTTTATATCCAATAGTTTTTAGTCTCACGACCTAGAATTCCTTTTTGTTGTAGTTACTTTATAACCAAAAATCTTTATTAATATCTGCAACATACTTAATATTGAAATTTAAATCTTTAGTTTCAACTTTCGATGTATACTTAATATTATTTTTCAGAAACCCAATACGACCTTTAATTAATTTCCCAGAGTCATCGTAAGATTCTATACCTTCAAAGATATTTCCTGATATAAATATCTTATTAGCAATTAAATTAGAAACACCTTCAAAATGTATTGGATACATTAAATTTCGTTCTTCATGAATATTATTTTTAAAATTTATAGTATTCACAAATTTATTATCTTTTTATTATAATATATTTATATTCATCATTACCTTTGTGTGACTACCTAGCCAGAAGAATAATTTCTAACAACAATCCTTGAATTATCATTCTGTATCATACCTTCGCCATCTAAACCAGAATATATTGTAAATAAATTTTTTCAAATAATAAATGAGATGATGGTTTATTATCAAAAGATACATTTTCTAAAATAGTACCTTTTTGGAACAAAAATTACCAAAAAGTACCTTTCAACGCTGAATCAATTTGAATAGCCTCAGAATAAAAGAAAATGATGATTAACAGAAAAAAACGTTTTCTGATTTCTTCATCAGTGAACTCTCTACCAGCATAACCTGCAAATTTATTATTATAAAAATCTAATATATTCAGAACCAGATAAATCAAAAAAACATGTCCATCCTCGTGGTGTACATTATTAAATGTCATATCTTCAAAACTAATATATGATGCTTTTTAAAAATTGCCCCATAAACATACCCAAACCAAAACGAGAACCACCAAAAATTGATTTATGCTTTTTCAGGTGATCTAGAGTCATCTAATATATGACCATCTTTTTGATGTATTTGTTTTTGTAGAACCATAAAAATGACCATTCTTTATAACAGTATACTTATCAATATTACCATGAGAACCTGTACCCAACCAGAAAAAAATCACCACCAATTTCCTTGCAAAAATTCAGAACCACCAAAAATCAATAACAACTGGTTTACCTGTACCTTTAAAACTCCAAACAACTTCATTATTTCTTACAAAAATCGTTTCTTTTGAAATTTAATTGATTCAGATAATTCAAAAATAACATTATCTCCTGAAATATCTTCACCAGTTAAATTTAAATAATCGTCTAAATCTTTCTGATTTCGAATTGTTTTCACAATATTTTGATTTTTGAACATCTGCAGATAAAACAATATCACTTAAACTTAACAAATTTGAAAATAAAAACATTACTTAATTTACTTAATTTCATAAAAAAACCCTCATAATAAAAATTATTAATTATTATTATAGCATAAATTATAAAATCTATCATGTTTTTTGTTACACAAAAACTTAAATCTTTAGGCTTTACCTAAAAACCTTTAAAATTTTAAAAGAAATAATGAAATCAAACTTTTAATTATGCTAAATATATGTTAAAATTAACTTAAACATATAATAATTAAAGGAGATTTTATGGTAATTTTAGCTTTTATTTGGAACGTCTTTCTTTGGAATAATGATACTAACTCGTTAATAACATTTATTATAAATAAATTTGCAGCAAAAAAATAAAAATATACAAGCTTTATTTTCTTATACCGCACTTATAATTTCATTAATGAGTAACTACAGATTTATTCCAATATTTTGAAGATATACAAGAGGAAAGATATGGAACAGGAATGGATGCAACATATTGGGAAATAGCGCAAAACGCTTATTTTATGTTTACAATTGTCATAATTGAATTACTCTTTTATAAATTAGGAACTCGCTCACATGAAACTGGAAATATAAAACTCAAAAATCTGATAATAATTTCTACATCAACATTAATCGCAGGTTTAATTTTTCCCAAACATTATTTATTTAATAGTCCTATTTATTCTTATTCATATAATATCAGATAATTTTTAATTTTTAATCAATATTACATAATGATAGGGTTAACTATAATTCTTATAATAATTAACGCATTATCCCCTAGTTTTAAACTTTTGCAAACAAGAGAACAACAAGTACAAGAAAAAATATCACCAAAATGAACCAATATTCCGATAAATTCAAAGAACCTTTTGATAATTATAAATTAAACATTATACCAGAAAAAGGAAATTTCAGTTTCACATTAGAAAATAAAGATTATAAAACACAAACTATTCCATATGAAACAAGAATCGATCATACCACAAGAGAAACTGAAGAAGATTCTGAAAGTTTAAAAAGTATTAAGAATAATTTATTAGCTTATGAAGATAAAAAAACCGCGCAAATAACATACTACGATATGAGATAAATAAAGATATACTAAAAAGCTTCAAAAATAATGAAACAATCGTAGCTCTCATAGAGAAGATATATCAAAAGTTAAGTATAACCCAAAAGGAAACAAATACAACTTAATATTCATTACTTATAATAAAAATGATACAACTAAAGATAAAGAAAAAAATTACTTAAAAATCTATCAGATAATGAAGCTTTTTAAAAACTTTAAAGATACAACAATAACAATGATATTGTCGGATCATTATGAGGGTTATGTCGAAGATCCAAAAATATAAAAATGAAATTGAGTTATTCAGCTATACACTCACTATTAAAAACGGAAAAATCTCTCATGCTGAAGAAATTTAAAAGACCTAAACGGTCTTTTTATATTAAAAATTTTTTATTTTCACTTAAGTGATATTATTAGCTTAACCTGAAAAATTAAAAAAGAAATATACCGAAAGGAAACATTATGGAAAAAAACAACCAGTTGGACTTAAACTTGACCAATATTTCACAAAAGAAGAATTTATCAGCAGAGTTGGAGAAAAACTCCACCCGTGGAACACGGATGGAGATGAATCGCTATTTTCCTTGATTTTTTTGATATATTCTTGAACAACCTTTGTGGTATGTTCAGAAACAGTACAAATAAAATATGAACGAGACCAAAATACTGGTTTCCAAAAGAATGATTTTAAATGCTCTGAAAAAGCTCAGTCTAATCATTCTAGAACTTGTAGATTTCAAACCATTGATAAAATTCGGTAAGTTTAGTGTTATAGGTGCTTCGAACAGAATATGCACGTGATCTTTGTCATAATTAATTTCCATTAAATTGCAATCATTCTTTTTCATCATTGATTCTACAAAACTTGTCAAATAAGTTTCCATATCATTATTAAAAACTTTCTTACGATATTTTGTAACTAATACAAGATGATATTGCAATAAGAAACAACTATGACGATTTGTATAATATTGATTGTTTTTCTTCATTTTTATCAAACTCCTTTACAGTTGTTATTATTTTTGATATAATAAATGTGTAAGATATTTTATCTTATATTATAATAACATAGAAAGGAGGAAATTTCAATGGTTAAAGAGAAAAACTTCACAGTTGTAAAATGTGCTGTTAAAAATGAAGAACTTATTGAGTACTTTACACAAACAGCCCTTTTAAGTAACAATTTAACTAATGTCAATCTATATCATCAAAGACAATGGTTCTTCTATACACAAAAACTTATATTATGAACAAAGCCCCAAAGAGAATTTTAAAACCATATAAATATGATAGTAAATTGATTGATAACTTAAAAGAGTACATGATTAAATATAATGCTAAACAAATTCTTAAAGGAAAAAGAAATAGAATTCATTAAATTTGGATTAGACGCATATTTTTACATTATTACTTTTAAAGAAATAAATCAAGTAGATTATAATCGTAGTGAATTATCCGCACAAACAGCTCAACAAATAACAAGTAAAAGTATCTCAAACATTCAAAGCTTTTAGAAAAGCACGTATAAATAAAAATCCTGAAAAATACGAAGCTTTGCCCTGAATTACCACGATATAAGAAGAAAAACAGTATGTCAAATTTCTACTTCACTAATCAGGTAACTAAAATAGAAAACGGTATCTTAAAAATTCCTAAAACAAAATTAACATTACCGTTTACTTATGAAATAGAAGGTAAATATACAAGAATGGAAGTAATTCGTAGATATAATGAGTTTGAACTTAGACTTATATTTGAACGAGGTGAAAAACCACAATTTAAAGAGACAGATGTTGTTGCAGCTATTGATCCAGGTGTTACAAATCTTATAGCTATTACGACTAATAAAGGTAAGTCCCTATTAGTCAAAGATAAGAAAGTTAAAAAGCATCAATCAATTTGCTAACTATAACAGACGAAGACATAGAACAAATGTTCACATATGCAAAATCTCACAAAAATACTAAATCTGACCAAGAACCACAATAAGAAAGGAAAATCACCATGATACCAAAAATTAAGATTATACAAAACAACCTAACTTACCTAGAATTAGAAGATGAAGCTTATTTTTACAGCTACGATTCCCCTATTTTTAAAATAGTGAGACGATATAATCGTAGAAATTTATAAAGATTACAATCGTAGTGCAACCACAACAAGACACATCCACGCATTCATAGACACATATGGTTATATTTCATTAAAAAGTTAACCTATTCCCTCTAGACAAAAAGAACGAAACAAATTAATCAAAAAGCTTACGAGGAACAATAGATATGAATATAGACCAATATTGTAACAAACATTATCCACATTATGATAAACTAAATAAAGATGCAAAAATCCTTGCCCAAATTAACGTTATCGGATATAATAGACTAAAGTGATTATTCTTGATAACTTTTAACATGGAAAAATTAAAAGAAGAAATTAAAAATGAAGTAAATATTTAAATAACACACATAATGTAAGCCACTGGGACAAAGTAGCAGGCTTTGAACTTTATAAAAATGAATTTAGAGAAACCCCTTCCCCTATGCGTTCTTCTTTAAAAACAATTGGAATTACTGAGTATACTCCATTAGCAGCTGTGCTTTTACTAAAAATGCAGCAATAATGGTAGCAAAAGAAGAATTCTAAACCTTCACTAGTTCAGTTAGCTCACGTTCAACTCCCCACTAGGTTCTAAAATAACAAACAAAGGAAAACTGAAAAATGAAAAAACTTAAAATAATATTAATTGTAATGTTCTCATTACTCATACCTTTTAAGTACAGCATTAGCTTTCACAATCCCAGATAGACCAGAAAATGGATTTTACGATCCAGATAACTATATCTCAATTGAAACCAAAAATAAACTGGTCGAATTCAATGAAAAACATAAAGCAACCGATCATACACAGCTCGGTATTGCTGTTGTTAATAATCTTGAAGGTAATGATATTGAGGATATTTCAAGAAAAATAGCCACCTCGTGGCAAATTGGATACCAAAAATAGTAACCGTGGTGCCCTACTTTTAATTTCTATCAATGATCATAAATTTAGAATAGAAACATCAAATGAAATGCGTAAAATCTTGACAGATAATGAAGCTTTAGAAATTTTAAATAGCACAAAAATGAAATGAAAAATCATAATTATGATGCTGCAGTACAAAAATATTATCGATAAAATTGATAATGAAATTGCAAAAGAAGCGACTGAACCAAATAAATCTGAAGGAATATACGACCTGTTTATTAAATCACTTATTGTAGCTCCCTTTTTAGCTCTTGCTACCTTAGTATTAAAAATTAAAATCAATAACATAATAGTGAATGAACAATTAGACGCATATAAAAAGAATGCACAAAAAGAAGTCAATTCGGTTATAACGATGACGATAAATTGTATCCAGATGACACAGAATTTGACAGATCAAGTTGGACAGAAAAACAAATAAATGAGTATGAAAAAGAAAAAAACAAAAAGAATACTCAAGAAGAAGTGCATATGACTATAAAGGTAATGATAAATTAAGACCTGGTGATAAGAATTTTTGATGACACAATGTGGACACAAAATCAAATACTTATGTATTATGCAATGATTAGTTCAGGTAATAGTTCTTCATCAAATAGTAGATCATCATATTCATCATCAAGCACTTCATCAAATTCTAGTGATTCAAGTAGCTGGTCATCTAGCACTTGGTCTGGTGGTGGATTCGACGGCGGTGGTGCGTCAAGTGGTTGGTAAACCTCCCCATTTTAAAAACAGAAAGGATTAGAAAAAAATGTTTTAAAAATTAATGAAAAAGAACCAATTAAAGTAATATTAAAAGTTAGAGGTTACAATAGAACAGAAAGAGATATTTTAGGTGAAGCTAATACACCTGAAGAAGCTTTAGAAATCATGAATACTTGGATTGAAAAAAATATTCAACTATAGAATCATATTACCAAAGATATCATAATTATGAAGACACATTAGTGTGCGATTACGGAGCGCATAATGCTAACATTACATTTACAAACTTAAAAATGGAAGATTAATCTAGAACTCGTCTAATTGACGAGTTCTTTTTTTCGGAAACTACGTTTCCGTTCTCGAGGGTCCCACCCCGAACCCCCTATTATTTTTAGAAATTATATTACATTTTTTTAAATAAGAAAGGATTGGGAGGCAAATGCCGAGTCTTTTAGTAAAACCTTTAGGCGATTCCAATTAAATTTTTAATTAAATAGTTAACTCCTATCTCTGGTGAGTTTAGAGTACGTTCGATTCGTGCTATAGGAATATAAAAAAATAACTAGAAAGGATACAACAATTATGAAGGATTTACTAAAAAGAAAAAGAACAACTAGAACAGCAACTAACCCTACTAAATAAAAAATCGAAGAAGCACAAAAAGCTGAAAAATTAATATCTGAAATAAAAATAAATCTAAAAGAATTAGAATCATTGTTATTAAGTTACGAACTAATTAAAGTTCATTATTTTTGAAAACAATAATAAACTATTAATAACAGAATATTCTGATGATGATTATATCGATTTTCAAGAATACGACCCAACTTATGAAACAACGTTATACAAAAAGAATTCGATAATTTACACGAAACCCTAGAGGTATTGGATGCAGCTATTAAAAATCACAAAATGATCACAAATAAATTCAAAATCGAAGTTTAAAACCACTTCTTTATGATTACGAATATAGTTTAGGTAATATAATTGATGATGATACATTAATTATTCAGTACTCGGATTATGTCATCACTTCATTCCCGGAATCATTCAGGCTTTTCACTAAATACAAAAATCAAAGTGTCTGATAGTGATACTGTAGACTTAAAAGTTCATACTATCATCTCATACAATTACGATATAAACAAAGAATATTCAAAAAAATATTGATGGTATCGAATTTCAAATAAACTATAATGATTATTCAGATTACACTAATCGTTTTGAAAGAATTTGTATGTGAGATTAAAAGATGTTAAAAATAGATGAAATCTATAATACATTACTAAAAGTTAGAACACTTGCTTTTTAGTAATTCACACTAGTTAAACTAAGTACGTTTAAAAAAATTAAAGAAAAGGATACAAAAATTATGAAACATTTGTATGAAAAAGAGCAAAGCTACACGACGAATTAAACAAAATTGATCAAGAAATCGCTATTGCTGAAAAATTACAATACTATCAAATCATCAATCGAAAATAAAATTGAACAATTAACTGATAAATTAAATAAAATTAATATACCTATCGCAGTTGACCAAAAGAGCCCTAGATTACTGCATTGAAATATACACTGAAATCAAAGACGGTGAAAAATAAACTCTCAGCCCCGATATATCAAATAGAAGAACTAGATACCATTCAAGACGCTGACTATATCCTAACAACGCTACTCGAAAATTTCGAACTATTAGCATTAAAAAGCAATATAATAAGACAATTATCAGAAGAGAATCTGGGAATACGCATAGAGGTTGGTTCCAATTTAAACAAATTAAATACATATAAAAAGACTGCACTTATTTCAAACAAAGTAAATGTTTCATTTATTTCACAATATACATTAACAATAAATGAAAACAACACTATTAACATTGCATTTGCACATAACTATGAAACAAATGATCCCCTTAAAAAAACACCAACAAAAATATACTTTGTAAAAAAACATCCAACACAATGTAGAGCATCGATCACTTGGATCTCAAACAAGCGAAAGAGTATTTTTCCGGTGAATTTAAGAATATAAAATTAGAAGAATTGATTCAATTCATAAAAACACTTGAAAGTGAAATAGCACAAGAGTCTGAAATATTAAGTTTCAAAAAAATTAAAACTTGAGTATTAATTTAAAAATATTATTATACGATAACCTATCTCTGGTGAGCTTTTGAGCACGTTCAATTCGTGCTATAGGAATATTTAAATTTAGAAAGGATACAAACACAATGGCAAACGAAACAGAAGCATGGGGATCAGTTACAATCTACGCCCCAACAAAAGACGCATTAGAAGACTTTATTTATCTTAAAATTTTATCAGAAAAAAACGCAACATACACAACTGAATTTTCTGACTTCCCTCCCTACACAACCCCTACTGAAGATGAAATTTCATATGAAAAAATGATTCAAGTTTTTATACGGTAAAACACGATGTATACATGGAAAAGACGGTTCATGTTCTGTCAATTTAGCATTATGCGGTGTCGGACGTTGGACATTTGGACAAAATACGCGTTGGTTTTTCTCTTATCCGTTTGAAGAATTTGAATACGAGACGCCTAGACAAAACAAACTTCAAGATGATCTTAAAAAATTAAGTTTCAGAGCTGAATTTGAAATTGAAGAAGAAGAAATTGATATTTCTTACTCTCACGACCTATATGAAGTTGCGTGGAATAACGGTGAAACAGACTTTAAAGAGAAAACATCAAATACGAGCGAATCTTACCGCACCACGATGAATTTTCAATTGGGCAATATGATTAATTGGGAGGTTAGATTGGGGAGGCGAATGTCGCCGAGTCTTTGGTTCATCCTTAGGCGATTCCAATTAAATTTTTAATTACACAGCATCCTATCTCTGATGAGCTTGAGCACGTTCGATTCGTGCTATAGGAATTTTCCAAAAACAACGGAGGAAAAAAATGAAAAACGAAAATTAAACAAATAATTATCGACACTATTGATAATATAAAAAAACACAAAACTAATAAAGCATTAATCAAAGAGATTAAGACAAAAACAAAAAGAATTAGAACAACTTCTAAGTGACCCTTTACCAATCACAATAGAATGTAATATTCTTCACGATCGTATATGGATAAACTATTTTGAAAAAAAGATTACCTCCTTTCAAGTAACAACGATTACATACGACAATCCATAAACAAACAAATTACACCTGAGAAATTAACATACGTTTTTATCTGAATTGGATGAACAAATTATTAATTACAAACTGATTAAAAATAAATTAACGGTAATTAAACAATTACCACGAACAAAAAACCCATTCACTTTCAATTATCTTAACATATTAAATGCAAAGAATCATTTAGAAATAGATTATATCGATAAATTCATAGTGTGGAACCAAGCGCAATTCACATTTGATTTACACTCAAATATTACTTTCACAAATAATAATACAGTTAATATGGATGTTTCCTTTATAGTCTCTCATCCTCGTGAATCAGAGCGTATAGAAACATTAAATGGACTTGAATTCACTATTGTACCTGATATCTGCTGCAATAACCCTATGAGACGAGAAAAATTTACTTGCTACGTTAATGATATTAGTATAGAAGAAGTGTATGAAACATTTATAAAAATAATAAGTACCGTTTCTGATAATTCTAAATTAATGGCATCAGCATGGCCACTCGAGCAACATAAATCTAAAAATGAATAATTCTGAAGCAAAAAGCCGAGTCTTTGGTTCATCCATAGGCAATTCCAATTAAATTTTTAATTACAGAGACAACCTATCCCCTCTCGATTGGGAGGCGAACAGCCAAGTTTAAGGTTACCCTTAGGCGATTCCAATTAAAGTTTTAATTATATAGACAACATCCTACTCCTGATGGACAATGAGCGCGTTCAATTCCTACTGTAGGATTTTTTTTCAAACAAGAAAGGATACAAAAAAATGACACATACAATTAACGAACAAGACTTTATTGAATACTTAAAAAAACACGTGATGAGCTTTTACACAAATAACAAAGGTTATATCACTTATTCAGAATATTATGATTATCATGATGAATTAAGTTCCAAAACTATGGCTAAAATTCTAAAAAATAAAGAACCGGATATCTCACTTGAAACAGAGGTTCAGTGGTACTTGGAAGAAAACGACTGGATTACATACAGTTATGTATTTCATAAAATCAACAAAGAATATGCTGAGTCTAGAAAATTAGACTTTGATGAAGTTCAAGATGAACTAGCTGAGTTAATCATGGAACATGTTGACTATAACTCAAACGTTGATACATTAATCGCAAACTCTAGCCCAGATGATCTTCATATTATTTTCGGAGATAACTGGGATGACGATTACGATAAGATGTTTAAATGGAATGCATATAAAGCATACTTCGAAAACGCGGGGACAACAATAGATGAATTAAACGAAGCTCTATTAGAAACTGAACTTGGTTGGTTACTAACTACGCAAGGTTATAAACCATCTGATGTATTTGAAAACCATAAAAAATCATTAGGAAACGAATTCCTAAACCAAGTCTATTCAGAACTATTTGACTATGAAAACACGCTAGAAGGAACTCAGTTAACTGCTGCACTAGAGTCAAATAATTGGGATGCTATTGTAGCGATTCATGAACACAAACCATTTGTAATTAACGCCGGCTCAGCTTTTGGTTTATATGATAGTGTTCATGGTTCTGGTGGTGGTTTTGAAATTAGACTTGAGAAAGATATTGTTATAAAAGACAAACAATATGAATACGGACTTTATGAATCAAACAGTCCATATGGTTATAGCCCATCTAATACCTATGGTGGTAGTATGGCTAATGGACGTGACAATATTGCAGTCGCCTAATCTGAAAGATATTTTTCTCAAAAAAAAAAAACAGAAAGGATACAAAAATTATGACACAACAAATTAACGAACAAGATTTCCTAGACTACTTAACAACACGTGATGAACTTTGGTCTCGTCATAGCGGTCAACTTGTCTACTCAGAATATTATGACTATCGTGATGAACTAAGCGCTGATACTATAGCAGAAATTCTTAAAAATAAAGAATCAGATACAACACTTGAAACTGAAGTACAATGGTATTTAGAAGAAAACAATTGTCTTACATATCACGATGTATTTAGCCAAATCATCTATGATTACACCGAGAAAAACGAACTAGATTTTGACGAAGTTCGAGACGACTTGGAGCAATTACTTTATGATAATGTAGACTACGATTCAAATGTTGATACATTGCTACGTAACTCATCACCTGACGATCTTCATATTATTTTCGGAGAAAATTGGGATGATACTTATATTGAAATGGAGAAATGGAACGAATATAAATCGTACCTAGAAGACCACGAGACAACTCAAGATGAACTAAATGAAGTGTTATCAAAAACAGAACTTGGTTGGTTACTTGAAACACAAGGCTATAAACCTTATGATGTGTTTAAAAATCATAACAAAGAACTTCGTAATAAATTCCTAGACCAAGTATATTCAGAATTATTCAGATATGTCACATCACTTGCGGGAATGCAACTTACCGCTCCACTTGAATCTGATAACTGGAACGCAATCCTTAGAATCCATGAACGTAAACCTTTTATTATTAAGAAAGGTTCTGCCTTTGGATTATTCAACAGCGTACACGGTTCAAGTGCCGGATTTGAGATCGAACTAGAAAAAGATATTGTCGTACAAAATAAAGATTATGAATATAGCATAACTCAGTCAGGTAACCCTTATGATTATAGTCCTGGATACGTCTGTGGTGGTAGTATGGCTTGTGGACGAGACAATCTTGCTATTGCATAATCTTGACTTATCTGATTTAATATTTTATAATTAATTTATAACAATTTGCCTGACTCAATCGCGGTCGCTAGCCCAACCGAGTCTTCAAAATAATGCGAGCGACCGGTCCCACTAGCGAGGGATCACGCCAAACAAGTACGCCTTGGCAAAGCGTAAATCAGTCAAGCGTGACACTGGATTTAAAATTTATTACCTGTTTTGCAGAATTAAGGTAACTGCAAAACTTTAAATATTCAATATCACCAATCTCCTTTAAGATTAAAAGATATGAAAAAAATCTGCATGGTAAGCTAACGATCCTGATTCTGGTTTTTGGGATTATTTATTATTTTTCGTAAAAGATTAATTGGGAGGTTGTACAGCCGAGTCTTTTGGTCCACCTTAGAGCGATTCCAATTAAATTTTTAATTAACTAGTTATAATTTAAGATTGGGAGGCGAATAACCGAGTCTTTGGTTAAACCTTAGGCGATTCCAATTACATTTTTAATTACAAAGATAGAGTTTAAGTTACCTCCTTTAATTTTTGGAGGTAACTTACTTTATTGTTTTCTGAAGTTTAAAAAGATTGTTTTAATTTCTGTGAAGATAATAAAACTTAAAATTGAACTCAAAATTATCTTCACTGCATTTTTGTATCCTGCCTTGTTTTTAGAAAGCTTAACGTCTAAGAACTATACTACAATTGGGAGGTTGTAAGAAAAACAGCCGAGTCTTTGAATTAAATCATAGGCGATTCAATTAAAAATTTTTAATTAAAAAGATATTTTTCATGTAGAATTTCACACAGAGAAAGAATCTTAAGAACTATACTTTTACACTAATTCATTTAACACCTAGATCCATTCTTTAGTGAAATCTATAACCCAAAAACAAGGCACCTTTTTATTATTTTCATGAAGCTTTAAAAACGTATTTTTAATTTTTAAGTTTCCTGAAGGTAATAATTTACCTTCACATTTTTGTATCCTTAGTTTACGCTAACTTTACTGCGATATTGGTTTCTAACAACAATTTTTAAAGATTCATAGATTGAGAGGTTGTCTTATAAACAACCAAGTCTTTGAGCAATCTTAGGCGATTTCAATTAAATTTTTTTAATTAAAAAGTAAAAACATATAAATACATTATAACAACAGAAGTCTTATATCAAAGTTACCGTTAGCGTAAATTCTTTTTAATACAAAAATATTGAGATTGGGAGGCTGATAGCCGAGTTTAGGGATTTTTTCTAGGCGATTCCAATTAAAATTTTTAATTACACAGTTAAATTTAAATCACCTCTATCACAAATTAGAGGTGAATATTTTTCTACTAAAAATATTGACAAAAATTAAATAATAAATTATAATAAATAAATGTGAAAAACGCTAAAGAAGTTGTATGCAGCTTTGGCGTTTTCATTATGGAAAAATAAAAATTTTTAAATGAAAGGATGTGCATTTGTAAAATGGGACTAAAATTAATAATAGAAAAAAATGTCCAAAAATAGAAAGTGTATCATACGAAGAATACGTTGATTCATACGACGGATATTACGAAACTGGAACTCGAGGTGCCACAATTCAATGTTATTTTACAGAATTAGCGCGCTGGAACAAACATTATGAATTAGACGCTTGGTTTAAAAATAACATTAAAAGAATATTATAAAACGGATCAAAGCAGAATTTATCAGATCGACTTACCTCTTCTGATTAAACTTAAAAATTATTGGTCAAAAGAACACCCTGAAGATAAAAGATACAATTTATCAAATAAACGAAGTGTTCAAAAACGTTAATTCAGAACTTGAACGTTTATACTACAATCCTAGCCACTAAGGTTAGGATATTTTTTAGGAGAAATAAATGCAAACATTATTATACGAAAAAAATTAGACGAAAACACACTATCAATAAACTTTAAAGACGAAACTTTTAATTATATCAAACATGGATGATAAAAACATTAAAAAGAATACACTGAAAAGTTAAAAGAACTTGAAGGTACACTACTTTATGATAATCAGGTTTTAAGCTTAGAAGAATTATTAGATAGATATTTTTCACGATATACAACTGAGGTAAAAATTATGAAAAATTAATTATAGTAACATTAATTAGACAACTACTAAACGTTTTTAAAAATAAGCTGGCTACCCATTTACAAAGCAAAAAGTAAAAATAAAGTTTATAAAATAAGTAAAAATTATATTAAAAACAAAATATTTCAACCTCCCAACAGCTAAAAATTGCGTTTTATTAAAATACAAATAAAAAGAACACAGGTAAGCTCTCCTGTGTTCTTATTTTTACTTGAAAACGTCAGGTGTTATATTATTAACAGAATTTAAACGTTCTTCCACCCTATCATCCAATGACTCTAAAGACTCAATATATCCCCTAATTTAAGTAAATCTTTAAATAAATCTAAATCTGATAACCCACCTAATCTAGGTAAAACTTGTTTACCAGTTAATCAAGTTTATTTAAAAATGTCATTATAATTACATTCAATCACATCTACAGTATTAGCCATTACAACTGGATTCTTATAGAGATCTTTATGCTCACGAAGAATAATTCTTACATTTGCACCTAACCCAATTGAAAGTATTGTTCTCAATTTATCTATCAAATCATAACCAAGGATAGTATTACGATTTTTATCAGCAAATATGTTGGAATCGATAAAGTAGTAAACTACATCAAATTTAGTTCTTGACGCTAACCCATCAAATCTAGCCTTAGTAGATTCTACACAATGTAAATATTCATAATAAGGATCAAAGTTAACTCTATACTCTTCTACTAATTTATCAAGACGTTAGAACTAACTATTAAATTACTAACCGAAACATACTCAAAAAGTTTTAGCATGATCATAATCACTAATTCTTTCTAAATATCTATACGGAATACTATCTAACGAAGTTCTTCCTGATGAATAATTCTTAAGAGTATCATAAGGAATAAGTGTAGATTCAGCTAATTCTTTTAGATTATATTTTTAAAAACAGCTTTAAGTTTCTCAAGTTTTAATAATTGTGTCATAAAACCACCTCTTTAATTTATTTATAATTAAATTATAACACAACTTAATGTTAAATACAACACCAAAATAAATGTTATTTTTTAACACTAAAATTTAAAATTTCTTTAAAAACCATTGTAAAAATAACCAATTTCATATTATAATTAATATATATATAACAAGAAAGGAAAAATTCAAATATGAGACAATTTCAACACATGTTAGGTAGATCACCTGATCACGTGGCTGCTAAAGTTTATGACACTCTTCAAAGGTACGGTACAGCTTGCGTTATTGAGAAAAATGACAGACTTAAAGTTGACCACCAAACACTTAGAACAAACGTTATAACAATCTATTCCATCACTAAAAAGAACTCATAAAACTAGATTTACACAACGACTCTGAAAAAGCTACTGAGTATATTAAAGAAGAACTCTTAGATCGTGCTAGAATGTATGATAAAGTTACGGGAAGGATTAAAAAAATGATTAAGTCACTAATAGCAACAATGCAAATGATCTTTGGATATATATTATTTGCTTCAATACTAAATTTAATCTTACCTGCACATACCGGTAATATTAAAATTGTGATCTTTGGTGCATTCTTATTATTTATAAACGTTTCTGAACACCCAACAAGCCATCATAACCCTTTCGCTTTTTTCATTAACCTTTAGAAGCTGGGTTCACGTTCTTTTTGGTAGTGACTATGAAGAACCTGAACCAATAGATAAAATTCAAGATTCACCCAAAAAGATGAATAAAACTATTGATTTTAAAGTAAAAATACGGTATAATATTAATAGTCACCTCTCATTCCTGGTGGACAGAGTACGCTCGATTCGTACGTGACCTGGTGGTTGCGAGCATGTTCGATTCATGCTATGAGAATTCGTGCATAAAACTGTTCCTTTTTATTTGAATTATTTGGCTAATAGGACTTACAGTTCGCACAACACTAACGCATAAAATTGTTCCTTTTTACTAATTTATTATCGAAAAATGGACTTACAATTCGCGTTACTAAACAGGCATAAAAACGTTCCTATTTTTAAAAGTAAGTTTGGAATACAAGATTACGTTTCGCCTTTTAATAAGCTTAAGCTTTCCCCGTGCCTTGGCGGCTTTAAAGTGCGTTCGATTCGTGCTACGGGAATTTTTTAATTTCATACGAAAGGATACAAAAAAATATGAATAAAATATTAGAAATAGAATTAAAACACCTTAAAATCAATGTTAATCACATCGACACTGAACATGCTACACTAGAAAATGTTACTGAATTAGTTCGACGTGGTATTTTTTTATTGAACCATTAATACCTATTAATACTAGCATTAAAAACGCAATTATAGAACGTTATGGTTTCGATTTTTAAAAACGTAAATTCAACATTTTACAAAACTTATGAAGAACGTTTCAACAAACCATGGCTAGAAGTTGTCCTTGAAAGATTAATCCACTATGCTTCTTCTGGTGAAATTATCCCAAATGAAGTTGATGATCTTGTTTATGATTACGTTAAGAAAAACTTTGTCAAAATACAAATTGTTGAAGAACAAGAAATTAAAGAAGATTTAACAAACTTAGTTAGCTCACCTTTTGCATTACCTTCAAACGAAATTAATAGTTTTCTTTGTAGTATTAAATTACTATAAAATTGAAGAAATAACAGGTAATAAAGAATTACAAATTAAATTCGCTGCTGAAAATAAAAAGAGTTTTAAAGACCATAACCTATTTTTACGTGAATTGTACTATCTACTGTCAGGTGAAACAACACTAATTAAAAAGTAAAAACAATTTAGCTAATATTTACGAATTCGTTCATTCCTTATTCGTAATAATTATTCTCTTGAAAAATTGAACAATTAATTTTTAGAATATAAAGACAAATACGGATTAATAGAACTTGCTAAACACTTTAGACCAAATAAAAATTATGGTTAATTATAAGACATAACGTACCTGCAGTGCGTCCAATAATCAATAAAATTAAACGATTATCTGAAAAAAAGTTCACGTTGACCACACACCAAAAACTTGTAACAGAGTATACAGACGAAGAAATCAACAAAATGAATGTTTATCAGCTAATTAAAGCATTTAACTACGTTCGTGAAAATAGACGTATCACAAAAAGTGCATTCTTCCACAATGGATACCCTAAATTAGAATATGTGCAAGCTTATAAAGTACGTAATGGACGTGTTTATGTTAAGAAAAAGATTGTAAAGTTGAAGATGATTTAATCTTAAAACTTTTCGCTACTGAAGTTAAAATCACAAATAGATTACGTGAAATCTTTTAAAAGATTCTAATAAGAAAATTTATTTAAAAATCAGACGACAGTGTTTCTATTAAAATGCCAACTTCAGGTAAATCCTTCATAGGTAACTACCCTATGTTCACATCTGTTACTACTGATAAAAACAAGCCTTATCAAAGTAGGTTTTTATTGGAACGTTCATTGTGATTTAGATTTACACACTAAAAGTATCACAGGTAATCATGTAGGATTCTACGGTGAAGGAGATTCAAATGTAGTTTATTCAGGTGATATGATTGATTTAAACAAACATGGTTTTGCTGCAGAATCAATGTTAATTAAAGAATCTAAAGATTCGTCTTACACATTCTCACTTCAACCTTACTCTATTTATTACAACACTAAACCTGAAGCTACCCTATTTGTGGCTACAAGTACAGATGTAAATTATAAGAGAGATGATATTGTAAAACCTGAAGAAGTAGTTTTCTCTGCTAAAATTCCAGCAGATAAACCTTATACTTTTTGCTGTTAGTGTGGATGAAAAACTAATCTTAACAAACTTACAAGCTGGTGGTAGACTACCGGATGAAGAAACAGCTCAGTTATTAATAGAAGCAATGGTCAGAAAAGAACAAGCTGCTATGACGATACATGAGTTTTTCAGATATTACTGGTATTGAAATTACTGAAGAAATCGACGAAGACACAATCGATTTTACGAAGAAAAAATTTCAACAAACAGTTTTATTGAACTATTAACAGTTTAGAAGATTAACAGACCGACATTTTTGTCGGTCTGCTCAAAAATTGGGAGGTTTTATGTTAATTTTATTTTTAATTATAATTGGTATTTTACTTGCCCCTGCAATAATTTATTATGACTGTGCACTTATTATTGGACTATTACTTCACAAACTATCAAGGATGACCACAAAGACGCTATAGAATACGAAACGTCACTGATGATGATATAAAATAACAAATATCTCATTAGTATGTCAAAGAAAAGGAGAAAATGAAAAAAATTATTAACTATAATGTTAATATTTCCATTTTGTTTACTAGCTATACACGCATCACTAGAAATACCTGATAAACCAGTATACAATATATTTGATGATAAAAACTACTTAAGATATGATTCTGTCAATAAAGTGATCGCTTTTTAATAAAAACATAAAACAAAAGATGAAAAATTTAGAATTATTCGTCTATACCACAGACACACTAGACAATGAAGATCCTAATAATTTTTGCAAATAAATTACTTGAAAAATGGAAAGTAAAAGACACAGATAATATCGTCATTATAATGTCTATAAAAGACAGAAAACATTTAATTATCCCGTCAACTAAATTACAAGAAACATTAAATAAAGATGTTTTTTAAAGAAAAATTAATGATAGTCTATTATCAGATATCCGTAGAGGTGATTATGATACTACCCTATTTAACATGGTAACAGAATTGATGATGAGTTAAAGGAAAAACCAGTAGAAAAATGAATTTAATATTTCCAAACTTAAAAGACTTTTTGGTTAATACCACTAGTTGCACTAATTTACATTATATCAATAATTTTTAAAAACTAAGGACAGAATATGAAAAATACAATTTAAAGAAAATAACACAATAACAAAAATTAAATATAAATCATTTTTATATGTAAAAATACCTCTACTTCTAATATTATACGGTATCGTAATTTCAGCATTAATATCTTTTGGTCTTGATACAATAAGTGACTTATTCACACTAAAAGGGATTATTATGATTGCAACACTATCATTTTTAGGATACAATATACTAAATAATTACATATATTTTTAAAGAATTAAAAAGAAAAAGTAAATGCACATGAGAATGAAGGTATACAGACATACATAACGCTTTTATGATGTCGAGATTATAGATAAAGTATCCAAAAGTAACAGGCGCGCTTAAAAATAGATATGAATATACATTCATATGGCAAGATAGAGTTTATCCTGGAATTAAAAATGAAGTAAACGACAATATTATTGGTCCAAAAATTAAAAGACTATTTATTAACAAGTAACGGTATCGACATCCCTGGTAAAAATTGTAAATGATACAATTTATGTCGATCCCACTTTAATAGAAGAATACTTAAACAAAAAGACAAGCTAAAATAGCCTGTCTTTTTTTATTTTACATGTTTTCTAATCTTTTAATTCTTTTTTCCATCTTCGGATGCGTTGAAAACCATTCACTGTCCATTGGATTAGCGATGTACATACCGCTAGAATCACGTCCTACATCTTCTACCTCGGCATTACCACTAATTTTATTAAGTGCTGATATTAACGCTTTAGGATTTCTCGTGAATTTAACTGCCGTAGCATCAGCTTGATATTCACGCTGTCTAGATATCGCTAAATTTATCATAGGTGCAATTATAACACCTAAGATAAGTCCAACAACAGATAACGCTAATAATATAGGATTGTTATTCTCGTTATCTTTACTTCTAAACGAATTAAGTGTGAACTGTACAATTATTGATATAACAGCACCTAAAGCAACAGTAATTGTCTGAAGCCTTATATCATAATTTCTAATATGAGCCATCTCGTGAGCGACTACACCTTCAAGTTCAGCTCTATTCAACGTATTTAGTAGACCACGCGTCACAGCAACAGCTGAATTTTCATGATTTGGTCCTGTAGCAAATGCGTTTAACCCATCACTATCTATAATATAAAGCTTTGGTTTAGGTACATTCGCAATAAGTGCCATATCCTCTAGTATGTTATTTAGGATATAAGTCTTCTCATCAAAACTTGTAACTTCATAGGCATTATTCATGTACATAACAACTGATGTACTATTACTCATCATAGTAAACGTATAAATAACTGCGAAAACACTAGCACCAATGATACTCATTCTAGGGTCTACTCCTAAATAATATCCAGCAGCAGCACCTATCAGAAGAAAAAGAATTATGTATAAGAAAACAACAAGAATCGTTCTTCTTTTTATTCTTTTTATCTGATCATATAGCATAACTAAAACTCAACTTTCGGAACTTCTTTAAGTGATTCAGGAACAGCTAACATTTCTTTTAATCCAAAATTAAAAGCTTTTGCAAAAAAGTTAGTTGGAAAAAGACTGAACTTTCGTATTGTAAGATCCAACTGCACTATTGTAAAGTTGTCTAGCATAAGAAACTTTATTTTCAGTGTTTGTTAACTCTTCTTGTAAATGTAAAAAGTTAGTGTTTGCTTTAAGATCAGGATAGTTTTCAGCTAATGCAAAAATTTGTGGAAGTTGTTTTGACATCTGATTAGATAGTTCCATTTGCTCAGCAAGATTAGTAGATTCTTTAATCGCATTTCTAAGCTCAACAACTGCTTGAAGTGTTTCATTTTCATGCTTAGCATAACCTTTAACAGTATTTACAAGATTTGGAATCAAATCATTACGACGTTGTAATTGGACATCAATTTGCGCCGCAGCTTCCTCCGTTTGTACTTTACTTTGAACTAAACCATTGTACATAGCTGCTAAAATTAATACCACAACAATGGCAACAATAACAATAATAAGTGTCATATATCGTATCTCCTTTTTAAATAATATTTATATATTAATTATATCACAATTAGTTGGAAATTACTTATACGATTTTTCATACGAAAATCTTAAACCTTATATCGCAAAAACAAATATTGGACAAATTGGACAAACTTAAAAAGTGTCCAGATGTGTCCACTCCTTGGTATGACTAAGATTAAGAGAGTCAGCTGAACAAATTCATGGACAAATTGGACAAACTCCAAAAATGTCCAGACGTGTCCAGACCTTGATATAACTAAAAATCTCACTATCTTGCTGGACAAACTGGACAGATTGGACAAATTTCAAAAACACTTTATATAAATTTTTAATTTTATTCACTTTTTCATTTCGAGTTAAAAATGTCCAATTTGTCCAAAGTGTCCACTCACCCTCTACGAGTCCACTTATACCAAGGTCTAAAGCGATTGGACAAAATCTGGACAAAAAATTAATTTGTCCGCTGCATGACAATTCACCTAAATTGTCAGAAAATTCACCTAAACAAAAAAAGTAAAGGCTAGTATCACACTAACCTTACTTTCTATTACCAATCTATTCTTTATCTGTCTTCTAAGTCCTAGAATTGAACCAACTCCAACAGCTAATGTTGCAAATGCAGCATATGACTGACTTCTCAGTTTCAGGTAATTTCTTACCACTTGGTTTTATATTTAGACTCACCTATATTTTTAATATTATCAGACACCACTTTTTATCTACAGATTTATCATTATTTAAATTCTCTAATTCTTTTTAACTTCACTTGAATTTTTAACAGGAGTTTTTATTTGATTCATTGGTAGATTTCTTAGTTTCATCTTTAACATTTGTATCTTTAATTTCAGAATTCTTATCATTTAAACCATTTTTGATTCTTCACTCGTTTTAGGTATATCTTCTAATTTATACTCAGGAAGTTCATGTACAAGTGGATCAATAATATTCCCTTCACCGTCAAGTCCATTTTCAGATAATATTCCAGAATACTCAGGCTTCTCATTTATAAGTGTATCACCATTTTTCATGTTTGATAATATTATCAAGTTTACGTTTTTCCTCTTCAAGTCTAACTCTTTCTTTTTTTCTAGTCTGTCTTTTTCAAGTTTATTTAACTCTTCAAGTTCTAAACGTAGTTTTTCTTTTGATCAAGTCTTAATTTTTCAGCTTTAAGTCTTTCAACTTCTTCACGCTCTTTTTGTTCTCTATTAACTAATTCAAGTTCAGCTTTTTCTTTTAAAAGTTTTTCTTCTTCACGTTTAAGTTTTCTAAGTTCTTCTTTATCATGAGCTAGTTTTTCAAGTTTTTCCTTTTCAGCTTGTACTTTTGTTAAACGACTCTTTTTCAAGTCTCTCTTTTCTAATTTTTCATGTGCAAGTTTCTCAGCTTCTTGTTTCTCTCTCGCTAATTTTTCTAAACGTTCTTTTTCAATTCGCTCTTTTTCCAATTTTTCACGAGCAATTTTTCTCTGCTTCTTGTTTTTTTCTCGCTAATTTTTCTAAAGCAGCTCTTTCTCAAGTCTTCCCTTTTTCTAATTTCTCACGAGCTTGTCTTTCAATCTCAACTTTCTCACGTACAAGTTTCTCAGCTTGTTCTTTAGCTAAAACGTTCTTTTTCTAATTTTTCACGTTCTTGTCTCTCAGCTTCTTCTTTTCTCTTTAGCTAGTTTTTCCAAAACGTTCTTTTTCACGTGCTAATTTTCTCAGCATTTTCACGAGCCAAACGTTCTTTTTCAGCTTTCTCACTAGCAAATTTTTTCAAAGCTCTAATCTTTCGCGTCTCAATCTATCAGCTTCTTCTATATCCTTAGCTTTTTTCTCAGCATCAGCTTTTTAATTTTGCTAATTTTTCAGCTTCTTCTTTTTCTTTTTTAGCTTGCTCTTCTTTTTCACAGAGCTAACTTTTCAGCTTCTTGTTTTTCTTTTAGCTAATTTTTTCTAAACGCTCTTTTCAAATCGTTCTTTTTCTAATTTTTTTCACGTGACAATCTTTCACTTTCAGCTTTCTCACGAGCAAGTTTCTCAGATTGTTCTTTTTCAAGTCGCTCTTTTTCTAATTTCTCACGTGCTTGTCTTTCAGCTTCTTGTTTATCTTTAGCTAATTGTTCTAAACGCTCTTTCTCAACCCTTTCTTTATCAAACTTCTCTTTTGCAAGTCTCTCATTTTCCAGCTTTTTTTCACGAGCTAACTTTTTCAGCTTCTTGTTTTTCTTTTTGCTAATTTTTTTCCAAACTTTCTTTCTCAAGTCGTTCTTTTTCTAACTTATCTTTTTCACGTGCTAATTTTTTTCTAAACGTTCTTTTTCTAATTTCTCATGTTCTTGTCTCCCAGCTTCTTCTTTCTCTTTAGCTAGTTTTTTTCCAAACGTTCTTTCTCAAATCTAACTTTCTCAGCTTTTTCTTTTTCAACACGCTCTTTTTCTAGACGTTCTTTTTCTAATCTCTCACGCTCTAATTTTTCTTTTTCTAACTTCTCTTTCGTAAGATCTCGAGCACCTACCTTAATAATAGTTTTACCAGCTTCTTTTTACAATAACTTCACTAGTTTTTCTCACTAATATTACCAGTTTTTGGATCTACTGAATATTCAGTAACAATTTTCTTACTTCCTTTACTACCAGGAATAGTTAAATCATCACCAACAACTCTTGTATTATCCATAACACGTTCTACAGTAGGTTCTATATCAACAAACTTAACATCATCTCGAGCTGCAACTTTAACAATACGCTTAACAGGTTCTTTAATAATCTCCGGTTCCCGCTTAACATGTAAAAGACCTGTAGCAGGTTCAACATCAAAAGTCATTAACCTAGTTTTAGCACCATCATGACCACTAACATCAATATTTGGTTCTCCTTTTTTACGAGAATCGTCTTTTACATACTCAACTTCAGCTTTTAAAACCTCAATAACAACTTCTTTCGGTTTTGTACCAACCTCGATTAAACCACTATCATATTTAGGTTCTAACCACCACTTAGTAATCTCATCATATTTTGAATCTTTATCATTCCAAACATAAGTTGTTTGTGTCACACGAGTTACAGTTTTTGCCTCACGTATAACTTTTCTATAACCTACATCCATTTTCTCATTAGGCATATAATCATAAACAGGATCTAGAACTCTTCTCTCTATCTTATCTTCAGGTTTAGGTAGACGCTGATCTTTCTTATCATCCTTCTTATCATCATTACGAACTTCATCTTTTAAATATACAGGTTTAATTTCATTACCATCAATCACACTCTTGATCCAATCAAGTTGCTCTTTAGAAAACTTAATACCACCAGCTCTATGACCCACTACACCATTTTGATGAACACCAATAAGTTCACCTTGAGTATTGTACATCCCACCACCAGACATACCTGGCGCAGAACCTTGATAACCAACACCCATAATGTTAGCCCCGTAATTCTCAACACTTTCTACTTTACCATTAAGAATTGGATTAAGTTTACCAGCAGGATAACCAAACACATGAATTGTATCACCTTGTTTTAAGGTAGTAACATCCTCATGAAGTTTAGCACCAGTTTCCCCTGTAAATTTATTACGAAGTTTAATAACAGCTAAGTCATTTTTAAATCCATTAATGAATCCTTCACGATTCCAAAAATGAACATCAGCATTACTAAACCTAACTTGTTTACCGTTCGGAAGTGTTGCTAAATGAACATCCCCATTTTTGTTAACATTGTTATCAACAGTAATTGGATTGTTTTTAGTATTTAAATGAACAAAATTATGTGCAACAGTAACAATCGTATCATCATTAATAAGTGTACCAGAACCAAGACCTGCTTCTGATGTTAGTGCCACAGTAGCTCCAAAATTCTTCTCACCATTTGGAACTCCCTTTAATTTTTATCATCTGGTGCAAGTGTAGGCACTCCAGGTTTACCTGTATCAACTTTACCATTAACAGTACGATTAAATTTATTTCCACCATCAACAATCATTTTGATAACAGTTTTACCTAAACTAAATTTTACTAGCATAATCCTTACTCCAAGAATCATTAAACTTTTTATTAATGTTTTCTCCGTCGATAGAAACAATTGTTGCATTAGGATTATCTTTTAAAATATTCTCTTGTTAGATTATCAGTTTTTAAAGTTATATGTAAATCCTTCACCAACAGAACCTTTTCCAACAGATCTTTCAAATAAAACTTCCCCAGTCTTATTAACTGCTTTTATTACAACTTCACCAGTTTCTTTAGCAGAAATTAACATAGCTCGTCCATTACTATCAAATCTATATTTTAGCACCATTAATGTCACGCTCTGTATTAACTAAAAGCTTTATGATTATCATCATAATAATATTTATCATTACCATTTACAAAACCAACCCTTGATTCCGTGTTCAGCAATCATTGTATTGATCCATTTACGATGTTTATCTGTAAAGAATAAACCACCGCCGTACTGCGCGACATCATCACCAAAATCAGTATTTGTACCATGTTGATGAATTCCTACTAATTCACCTTTTTCATTAAATATAGGTCCACCTGAAAATCCACCAAGAGCACTTGTATTATATGAACCACTTCCTGTGCTTTCATCTAAAGAATTAAGTGTACCTGATACTTTATACATTTTACCATTAACTAGTTTAGCTTTAACATCATCAGATAATCTCTTAGAAGAAAAGTCATTTGGATAACCCATAAAGGTTATCTTATCACCTTGTTTCGCAACACCTAAATCTCTTGCATGATCTTCACCATTTGTCATAGCTTCAACTGGCTTTTCAGTAACAACAGCCGCCAAATCACCAGAATAAGAAGTTACAAATTCTTTATCATTATAATAATGAATATTACCCTTTGGAATAATATCATCATACCCACTTGATGTATTATTTCCACGCTTTCAGAATCTGAATTCATAACAACATAGCTAATTGCACCATTACCACCACGAACAAAACTTATCCCGTTAGCTTTATCTTTATCTAAATAATTATGAACAACTGTTAGCATAATGTTCGGTGCAACAAATACACCACTACCTGAAGCAACTTGATTATTACCATAAGTAGTATACGTCATAGCAACACCACTAGCTTCTTTATCGTGAACATTAACAGGGTGTAATATCAGAACCACCCTTAATAACAGCAGCATGAGTACTTGTACCATCTAAGTAAAGAGTCCCACCCATAATAGAAAATAAGACAAGTATTTTATTATTTTTACTTAATATCATTAATAAAAATTTCCTTTCAATAAAAAAATATTAACAATATTATAACATAAAAAGGATAAAAACCATTGACAATTGTTTTCTCCGCAACCTTTTTAAGGTTGCTTTTTTAATTACAATGAAAATGAATTAATGTTATAATATATAAACGTTATTTTTAATTTTTTTATTTAAATTTTTAAATAATCTAATTTCTAAGATAAACAATTCATTAAGATTGTTTTTCTAATTGTAAAAAATTAAAATAATATGTTATAATAACCATATTAAACATAAAATTTCCCAAACAATCTTAAAAAGATTGTTTTCTTTTATTTTCAAATCATAAAATTAGCACCTTATGGTTGCTTTTTAATGCACGCATGTTATAATAAAATCCTATACGATATTTTCATAATTTTTTTGTATTAAGCATTTAAGAGCCGTGAGGGCTCTTTTTTAATATCAAAAAAAGTAAGGCGAATCATCACCTTACTTTTATTTTTTTATTTTTCAACAAACAATTTAATCAAATCAAGTAATTCATTTGATGTTGTAACCTTTTTATCCATTTCTACCATATCACTAACTCGTTTTTCCTCATTAACGTTTCTAGTAACAAGTCTAGAAATTAAATCACTTGTTTCGCTAATTTCTTTAAAGAATGAATCAAAAGCAAACATTGGTTTTGTAACCACAGATTTAACCTCTTCCTTAATCACAGATTTAGACGCTTCAACCTTAGGAGCTACTATAGGTTTAGTCTCAGAAACTAATCCATTTCCAACACCTTTGTTGATTTCATTAACTTTAGGTCCAACTACTTCTTTCTTAGGTTGCACCACTTCTTTTTTCTTAGTACCACGTCTAATAACCATGTCAACCTTTTCTTTGATTACATTCTCAGTTACTTTAGCATCTCCTCGTCTGTAACCTTTATAAGTTTCCCAAACACTAACTCGCTCTTTAAGTCCATCTTGACCAGATGTAACTGTAATCTCTTTACCTTCTTCAAGTGTTGAATCATTAACATATGTAACTAATTTTGGTTCAATCATAGTTTCAGTATAAACATTTTTACCATGAGTTCCAAGTTTTTTATCAGTATCTAATTTTTCGAGTAAAGTCTTAGTACTAACCTCAGGTTCACCAGTCACAATACCTTTAATTGTTTTATATTTTTTAGTAGTTTCTGTTAAACCATGATACCCTAATGTTGTTCCTGTAACTTTACCATATCTTGTTCCATCATGATAATCAAACATATAATTAGAATCGACAATGCTTGCAAGTCTTTCAAATCTATAACCTAAAGTACCAATCTGAATAATCTCATCAACAGGTGCACGTAATTCTCTTTCAGTTACTTTTGGTTCACCTTTTTTAACACCTTTGATAGTTTTCCAAACTCTAGTAAACTCCTTAGATCCTCTAACACCTTCTTGTTTTGTTTTGCGTGTTCCCTCTAATGAATTATTATCATCTTCATAACGAGTATCATAAGGTGTTTCAATAGTTTCTTTTTCTTCTTTAGAACCTAAAATACCAACATGTATAACTTCATCAATTGGTTCTTTAATTATTTTTCTGAAATTTTTAGGTTCTGAACCATTTGAAGATCTACTTGTAATTTCCTTTTTCACCTTCAACACCTTTAACAACAACTTTTTCAACACCTTCTAATAACGTTTCATCTTCTACTTTTTTTAATTTTTATAAGGTATTTTTTCAGTTCGTTTTGTTACAATTTCTTCATCTGGTTTTCTAGTATCAATTTTTTTAGACCTTCTTTACCATCAACAGTAACAACACCTGTTATATCTTCCATTTCATTGATAGTACCTTCAAATGAATACTCAACTTTATAATGTCCTTTTTTAGCATTAGTTATTGTTTTTATCGATAGTTTCACCTGTTAAATTCTCAACACTACCATCAGGTTTTGTAAGTTTCGCAGATTTAACTTTAAGATTTTTTACCACCAATATTTATCTTAACAGTAGAATCCTCAACTTCTTTTTTTCAACCTTAGTTTTCTTTTACAGTTTTCTTAGTAACAGAATCTACTAATTTCTCAGCAACTGAATTAGCATCAGAATTATTATAATCAATATATTCACCAGTAACACCCATACTTGATAAATAATTCATAGTTTTAACAGAATTTATCACATTAGGTACATATACTAACACTTGACCACCAGCGTTTTTAAAATTCCTAAATCCAGCTAATGTTGATGATGAATCTCCTGAAATTGCAGTATCATCTAATAATGACACAACAGTAATATCTTTAGCTAAACTACCTGGTGCAAAAATATCAACAAGACTCTTATTTGAAAGTTCTGCATCTGTAACATTTCTCCCTACAATACTTGATAATGTAGAAATAGGATCACCGGAACCTTTTAATGCAGCTTTTAATGCCGACTTATCGCTAGTCATTCTAATAAAATTCTTAACAGTATTTGGTATTAACATATCATCAGTATTTTCCGAACCAACAATAGCCATTTCATCATTAGGACCCATTGAATCAATAAGTTTTTTTCAGCTAATGTATTCACATAATTCTGACCCGTTGGATTAGCAAATGACGCAGATCTATCCAAATATAATATAAAGCTTACGTCTAGATGTTTGTGTTGTAGTTGACGTCTCCGTAGTCTTCTTAGATTCTACATTAAAAATCTAAAACATTATCACCATTAACTTTTTGTTGCTACAGTATTCGCACTGACATTAATAACCATAGTTAATGCACTAAAAGTTGCAACACTTCCATAAATTTTTAATTTCATAAAAATTTCAATCCTTTTCACAAATATACATATTTATTATAACATAATAAAAAGAAATAGCATAATATATGTATATCATGCTATTTCCCTAACAAATTACTGCTTAACGAATGCTTTAATTAAATCAAGTAATTCATTTGAAGATGTAGTTTTTGCACCCACATCTGCTATGTCACTTACTCGTTTTTCTTCATTAACATTTCTAGTAACAAGTCTAGAAATTAAATTACTCGTATCGTTAATTTCTTTAAAGAAAGTATCAAAAGCAAATATTGGTTTCGAAACTACAGGTTTAACCTCTTCTACAGGTTTTAAAGTTTCTACTACTTTAGGAAGTTCAGTAACCTTCGAAGTCTCCATTACTGGCTTTACAACTTCTACAAGTTTTGAAGCTTCTACTGATTTTACAACTACAGGCACTTCTTTTTTCTTAGTACCCCGTCTGATAACCATATCAACCTTATCCTTGATAACTTTTTCAGTTACTTGAGCTTCACCACGTCTGTAACCTTTATAAGTTTCCCAAACGCTTATACGTTCTTTAAGTCCATCTTGACCAGGACGAGCCACAACTTCTGTACCTTCTTCTAAAGTTGCATCTACCACGTATTTGACACCTTTAGGTTCAATAATATTTTCAGTATAAACATTTTTACCATGTGTTCCTAATTTCTTATCAGTATCTTGTTTCTCAACCGTAGTCTTAGTATTCACTTCAGGTTCACCTGTTACTATACCTTTAATTGTTTTATACTTTTTAGTAGTTTCTGTAAGCCCATGATGACCTAAAGTTGTTCCGCTAACTTTACCATAATTAGTTCCGTCATGATAATCAAATTTATAATTAGAATCTACTATGTTAGACTCACCTATAAATCTATAACCTAACGTACCAACTTTAATAACTTCATCTACAGGGTCACGTAACACTTTTTCAGTTACAGTAGGATTTCCACGTTTTTCACCTTTAATAGTTTTCCAAACTTTAGTAAGCTCCTTAGAACCAGTTACCCCAGCTTGTTTTGTTGCACGTATTCCTTCAAGCATTGTACTATCATCTTCATAACGAGTATCATAAGGCGTATCAACAGTTTCTTTTTCTTCTTTAGAACCTAAAACACCAATGTGAATAACTTCATCTACTGGCTCTTTAATAACTTTTTCAGTAACCAATGGTGGCTCCTCAACAGTTCTTGTAGTCTCATTAACAATTTTGTGAGTTTCATTAACTTTAATCTCAGGATCGTTAATTACACCAACTTTATTACTAACAAACTTAATCCCTGCATTAGTTAATGCTTGTGCTGTATAACGAACCTCTTTAAATGAAGCACTACCATTCTCAGGATATGTTTCTAAGTTAACACTAAGAAGTTTACCAGCTAAAATGAACTCTTTAAGAGCCGTGTTTTTATTCATAATATCTGGACTTGTTGTAAGATCATCCATATTAAAACGAATATCACTGTTTTTAACTTCTTCATCAGTAAGACCTAATTTTTCTAAAAATATCAATACCAGTAGTTGCAGAAGCTGCAGCATGTAATGAATTGTTCATATCTTCTAAATTATTCTTACCTTTTTCAATCATATGAACTTTACCTTTAAAAGTTTCTGATAAGTTATCATCAGTAATCCAAATAAGTCTATCCCTCAGGAATCATATTATCCCATAAAGCTTTGAAATCTTCATGGTGGAATTTACCATAATTATCTAAAAAGTGCATCCCCATAGCTGAAGAATACTCAGTAAAGATAATTATATTTTGACGTTTACGAACATTTTTGTCGAAACATCTTTATCTTTATAAATTGTAGTATTAATAGTAGTAGTGATTTCTTTTTCACCTTCTACCCCTTTTTGTAACTGACCTTTTTAACGCCTTCTTGCAAAGTTTCATCCTCTACAATCTTTTGTTTTATAAAGGAAGCTTTTCAGTTTTTAGTAACTTTACTATCACCTGGACCTACTTTTTTTCAGTTGTAACATCAGCACTAACAATAGATAGTCCACCAGAAGATAATAAAGTAAGCGCGCTTATCATCTTTATTTTCATAAAAAGTCCCAATCTCCTTAACATAAAATATAGGAATATTATATCACAAATATGTAAAAATAAAAATTATAATATGTTCATAAATAGAGCCATAAACTGATAGGAAAAAAATGTATTAAGTTTGTATTATAGTTATCAGAATTTTTTCTGACTATTTATTTTGCCCACTTTTTGTAAAATTCTACCATTTTCATAAATTTTTCATGAAAAATGTGGATATGTATATACAAATTAGTGGACAAAACTGGACAAAATGGACAAAATCACGAAAATTTGTCCACTGCTGTCCAGCCCTTGGTACGACTGGATTTATCAAGTGCTTCTGGACAAACTGGACAAATTGGACAAAATTTTAACCCAATATATAAATTAAAATATTTTTCTAACTCGAGTAAAAAAGTGTCCAATTTGTCCAAAGTGTCCACTGAAAAGTTAGAAACGTGATTATACCGGGGCTCATAGCCACTGGACAAAAATTGGACAAAATGTCCAGAAAAAGCTAATTTGTCCGCTGTCAGAATTTTTCTGACAATTCATACAGTGACAGAACTACCCTAACCTACGAGAAGTCTTAAAAGACAGGCGTTCGTATACTCTCACGCCCTAATTTTGGGGACAAGCCCCAATACCCCTACTATTTTTAAAATGTAAATAAATATAAAATAAAAAGGATATAAAAACATGATAAATATAAAATAAAAGGATATAAAAACATGAAAGAAGAAATTTCTCAAGCCTTCTAATTAAATTTTTAAATTACATAGACAATCTTTAAAACAGAAAGGATACAAAAAATGACACTATACTTATTTATCGACACAGAAACAACAGGTTTGAATTACGAAAAACTGCAACTCAAAAACCACGAGTTAATCATATGCTACAATTAGCATATAAATTATATAATGAGCACATTAAAGAAGAACTATCTCATGGTAATTTCTTTGTAGAATACTCTAAAGAAGAATTAAAAGAAATAAAAGATTCAATGAACCATTATGTTCTAAATATGCACACATCAACTGGACTTTTAGACAATTTGACTAAAAACACAACATCAATAGAAGAAATTGACAAACATTTATTTGAATTACTAAACCAACATCCTGATCACAAGATTCTGATTAGCTGGAAACAACGTTCAATTTGACTATGAGGTTGTAAGACGCCATTTACCGAAAACTTCAAGTAAATTATACCACTCTGTTTTAGACGTAAATTCAATTAGACGTGCATTTTTCAACTATTGGATCAGATTTTGGTGAAAAAAACAAAAGTCAGAAAAAAATTATCAAATCATGATGCATTAGTGGATATTGAAGAATGCGTTAAAGAACTTAGAAAATATCAAGAAGTTTTTAAAAATTGGTACAAATAATAAATAAAATTGAAATAACTACAATTTATAGCCATTTACAATGAGAACTCTCTCAGGAACTCCCATGAACACACTATTAAACATTAACAATAAACAACTTATTGAAGGCAGGTGACAAAAACTATGGAAATTAATTTAACAAACGAACAACTAGCATTATTTTTGATGAACGTCTGAAAAGGGGATGTAATCTCGGACAGCGTTGATACCTATAAACTAACCAACCCCATATTACACATCAATGGATTATATAAAGATAAAATAGAATGCGAAAATACCAGAAGAACCCGTTGGAACCCGTTTTGATAAAACTGTTTTATTGACATCAATTCCACTGGAATATGGAGTTGTTTACGATAGCATCATTCTGATAAAAGAGAAAAATCGTCTTGGTATGTATGATGTCGAATCAAATCTACAAGATAATCGCATCAGATTAAACTTACCATGGACCACTTATGATTTTGGTACAGGGCGAGATTTTGAAATAGATGACGATTATGAAGAAAAATTTTACGCTGAAACTGATTTATACAACTTAAATATTCAATCCGACGCTAATTTATATCTCGAAATAACGGTTGATCCAGTCGTAGATTTGTCGTAATCGAGTTCTGTCTCCAAACAGAACGATTCCGATTAAATTTTCAATTACACAGACCTAATATTACAGAACCAGACAAAAATCTGGTTCTATTTTATATTAACGCACTACACTAATACTACCCAATAAACTACCTGGGAAACTACCCTAATCCACCATCATACTAAATTACAAGAACAACCACCCCACATCATCACCACAAAAAGAAAGGAGCTACCCCTATGACACAACCCATGAAAAACAATAACAGAAAAAGTTGTAGGAACTACGTTTTACGACGTTGACCCATACGATATTTATGGTAAACATGAAGAAGACACAGGTAAAAACACACTTACAACAATAGCAATACTTGTAAAAGAACCAGAAAACCCTTATGATCCACAGGCGATTTCGGTTTATGTCAAGCAACATTCAACAGGAAAACCTGCTAAAATTGGACATATTGGACGTAATTCAGAAATTTATAAATTGCTAAATTCTTCAAATTCTGATAAAATTAATGCTATATTAAACGTTGACATCTATGACGATTATAGTTACAACCCAAAAATACACTGTAACACTAACATATAGATAGTCAAAAGAAAGGCGTTCTATGGGAAGAATTGATAAATTAATTAAGACTGGTTTTTGTATTAATGGCAACAGCTATAATAACAAAATATCAAATATATATTTTAACAAATGAAATTACAAAAAACAAAAATACGTATAGATACGTATTCTTCAAGCTGGATTAGCTTTTTCATATATTTAATTTTTCGCTATTGTATTCTTACTATTAATTGCTAGAACAAAAGATACTAAAGAACAAATAATAAACTTTACAACCTTAGGGATTAGGAATTGTTATGATATTCTCATATCATATAAACTTAAATGCAGGATATGTGATGTTTTCTCATACAATTATCACATTTATATTTTCATATTTCTTGATTTTATCATACAGAACATTAAATAAGTAGCTTAGCTACTTATACGATTTTCATACGAAAATCTTAATACTTGCTACGCAAATGTAAAAACATCAGAATTAATCTGATGTTTTTCTTTATTTTTATAAAAGAACGAAGACGCACCTCACGGTACGCCTTAATTGTTGCAACAATTCGGGAAACAAACCTTACTTTGCGCTAAGTAAAGCTTTTTCCATTAACATAGTATTATTATACCACACACTCTGAATTATTACAATAATAAATATGAAGATTTTTAAACATAAAAACCTATTCTAATAACAACAAAAGACCACTAATTAAGATTTTTTGTAAAACATACTTTTTATTATTAATATACTTTACATTTGATAATTTTCTTCATTCCTGGTATAATTTTTGTAAAAACATACTTTTATTATAAATATATTTTAAATTTGGAGGCAAAAATGTTTAAAAAAGAATTACTAAACATATTAGAAAAAGACAAAAATTCACAAAAAAATTTTAACACGTATCGTATTGGTTATGATAGTGATAAAAAGAACTTTTATCAGTAGATGAATTATATGAACAAATAGAAACTCAATTTAAAGGAATCGACAATTACAATTTCAGATACATACATATTGATAACCTACCATACCATATAATTGAATATACAGTAGAAGAAAATTTTATTGCAATTAAACGAAAAATCAATTTACTATTTAAATAAAGCAAATAACTATTATGATAGATTTATCTGGAAAAACACATCAGATTCTCATTTAATATTTTCGACAGCTTAAGTTGTCTAACTCGAGGAAGGAAACGATACCTACCTATTATGTTTCATTCAAATATTGATTTTTATGGATTCTAGTTGCTCATTAATATTAAACACACTAAAATTCAGACCACTTCGCGATCTAAAAACGCGAATCTGAACAATCTCCATGTATTTATGAAAAAGTTTTTCTTATAATGATGTATTAAATAGTAATACTGAAAAATGGACGAGATTTTTATTGATATAAAAATGGAAGCGAATCTCTAAAATTTATTCTTATATCAATAAGAAAAAAACTAACTTTCATTGAACTATTATTATTCAGACGATTACAACCAAAACTAACAGAACGTGAATTCATAAAAAGTAGTTCAATGGTATATGCGAAATAAATTAGAATTACGTTCTAAAAATTCAAAAACCTAAGCATTTTATATGAAATGTACTTAAACAATATAACCAATTCAAATACAGAAGACTATACTTCTGATATTTTTTTAGATTAGCAAAAGAAACTCGTACAACTATTGAAATAAATGCAAAAAGTTTAAACGGCGTTAAACATTATCACAATACTTTAATTGAAAAAAACTCAATAGAAAAAAACGAACGTCAACTTGCTCGGGAAATAAAAAAATACAGTACGATACCAATAAAATCTGGATAGATATTGATAAAAAAATTAAAAAGAATCTGATTTAAATATCCAGGTATTAAATAGCCCAGGACTTTTTGAAAAAAAGAAGGTATAGAAATGCATCACTGTGTTGGCTCATATATTGAAGATGTACGTCGAGGTACATCTTACATATTCCATATTGAATATAATAATAAACCTTACACATGTGAACTTAAAGTAACCACAAAAAGGAAAGATCATTATAAATCAGATTAAAGGTGCATATAACTCAACAGCACCAAGATCACTTAGAAATAAAATTATGAAAAATTATCTAATTTTATGAAAAATTATATTATCATTAATTATATGATATAATATTATATATAAAGAATATCTTACAATCTAAATATTATAATTTTTAAATAATTATAATTAAAAAAACTTAATATATAATAATACTACATTTATTTAAAAATAATAAGAAAGGAAAAGTTGAAATTATTAAAAATAATATTAAACCAATTCAACTATGTAAATTAAAATGATATCAAAAATTGCTAATCGTTTTTCCTTCAAAATTTAATTTTGTTGAAAAAAATACTTCTCTGAAATAGTACCTTTTATTATATTTCTTATATTATTAATATGTGGATTTTTTAAAGAAAATAAACAAATAAATATAAACTATGCTAATAATATAATAACAATAATTAGTATCCTATTAATTTTTATTTAAGAAACATGATCACAATATCAAATGCCAAAAGAGAATCCATAATAGAAATTTACATCCAAAAAAACTCAAAAAGATTATAAAAATATAATTCTACATCTATTTTATATTCAATATTAATAATAACAGATTATTTTTTTAATCAACATACATAATTATAATTACTACTTATTTATAATACTTGTTTTTCTAATATTTGTTCTGCCTTTAGAATATACTGTTTTAATGAATCATATAGCTAAATTAGAAATTGACAAGAGAATAAAAAGATCATAAAGAATACTTTTAAAATAATCATAATAAGACAAAACTTTACAAATTAAAAAGTAAATTAGACTAGGAATAATTCCTAGTCTAATTTATCAATATAAACTCCTTTAGATTCCATTGTAGTTAAAAATGAATCTTTCTTTTTATTTTCATCTACAAATGTAACCTTAAGTTTCATATTACCTGGTACTTCTTGAAAATATTTAAAAATAATTGCGTTTAATCATTTTTCTAAGTAATTCATTTTTATTCCACGGATCAGAACTATTATCGTTATTATATTCAATAATTAATTCACTAACATCATCTTTAGCATGTTTAAATTTCACATCCATGAACCTAACACCTAAGTCTTCAATTTCATCTATATGATTAAATTTATGTTCAAAGCAAAAGCACCTATAAATTTATTAAAATTTCACGAACAAATTTATCATCATTTGAATTTTCATATTTATCTAAAAAGAAAAAGACTCTATCCCATTGACATAACTATAACTTTTAATGAACTGTTTCTTTTTCCAAAAACATCATTAATAAACAACGTATCAGTTTTAAGTCCATCATAAGAAATAGTAAATGATGCAACACCAAACTCAAAATTTGTATCATCTACATCGAACTTATAACCAAATTTATCAGGATTATCTAATAAATATCTTAATTTTTTTCTCTAACAAGCTTATCTGTTTCTACTTTTTTCTTCTCAACATCTACTTCTCTTTTTTCTTTTTCATCTTGTTCACGTTCATAACGTCTATCCTCTTCTTCCGAAAAATGAGCTTTTCTTTCTTTTTCCTTTTCTACCATTTCTTCATATTTTTGCTTTTACTAATTACGAACTCTTCTTTGTCAAAAAGATGCCATGTTGGGTTAATTTTTCCCCAAAAATAAATAAACAACAAACAAAACAACACTAAATATAAAAACAATTCCATTTCTATTTTTTTGTTATAAAATCCGCAGCCAAAATTAACGGTAAAACCCAAAGAAGTTTAGGATATCCTGGAACAAAAATACAAAAACACAAATATTAATAAAATTAAATACAATCTTTGAGATAACTCTTTAATCTCAGAATATTGACTCACTCTAATCGCCGCATATATAATGAAAATAGGAACAACTCCAAGGAAAAAGAAGTAGATCTGTAAATGAACCATTTTGTATAAGAGTTCCCTGTTCTCTCAATCGACATTCTGTACGCAAAAACATTATACCTGCACAAATCCCATAAATATCAAGAACATAACCAATATTATCAGAAAAACTAAATTATTATCATTAATAATCTCACGTTTTTCAATAACATCCTCATAACGAATAAGTTTTCCCCTCTTTTTTCTTATCAAATTTATCATATCTATCATCATAAAGAAAGAACTTCTTATTTTTCACAACTCCTTTTTTTATTCTTAGGTTTAAATATTAATAGCACAATAAGTGTTCCCCCAAATAGGAGATGTTACAAATAATGCAAAAATAAAATATATAAAAATTATAAAAACAATCAAAAAATCACCACCATTATTATATTAATATTATTATAACAAAAAGACTAGGAAAACCTAGTCTTTTTAATATTACTGATTAAACAATATCACATTCTAATCATTCAAACTACATTTCTTTTTTTCCTATTCTTAGCATAAAAGCAAACTACCCGCAGCTAACGCTAATAATCCATGAACTCCTGTGTTAATACCACCAGTTTCAGGAAGTTTAGCATTAACCTTACTTTCTATTACCTGAGCCTTATTCGGTATAACTCCGCCTTTAAATTCAGGAACATCTACTTTTTGGAGCTTCATTTGGGTGTAACTCCACCTTTAAATTCAGGAACATCTACTTTTGGAGCTTCACTTGGTGTAACTCCACCTTTAAATTCAGGAACATCTACTTTTGGAGCTTCACTTGGTGTAACTCCACCTTTAAATTCAGGAACATCTACTTTTGGAGGTTCATTTGGTGTAACTCCACCTTTAAATTCAGGAACATCTACTTTTGGAGCTTCACTTGGTGTAACTCCACCTTTAAATTCAGGAACATCTACTTTTGGAGCATCATTTGGAACGAATTTAACAACCGGCTCTTTTGCACCAACTTTAATAATTGTTTTACCAGGAGCAGACACAACTAAGCTCACCTAAAGTTTCAGTAACTTCACCTGTCTTAGAATTTACTTTATAAGTGCTTATAACTACCACAACACCCTTATTCCCTTTAATCTCTTCATTAGGTGTCCCTTTCTCACGAGATTCATCGTTTACATATTCTACAGTAGGCTCTAACTCTTTAGTAACATACTTAGATTTAGTTCCAACTTTTACAATAGTTTTTCCAGCAGGAATCATTTCAACCTTACCGGCAATTTCACTAACTTCACCAGTATTCGGATTTACACTATATGTAATTCTTCTAACTTTAGATCCCTTATTTCCTTTAATTTCTTCATTAGGTGTTCCTTTTTCACGAGAATCATCACTTACATATTCTACTGTTGGTTCAATAACTTCTGTAACAACTTTGTCTTTAGCACCATCTTTAGCATGTACTGACTCAGTTGTTTTTTCAGTAAGTTTACCAGTCTTAGAATCTACTTCATAACTTGTTGTAACCTTAATAACATCGTTACCTTGTTTTTTGTAAGTAACTTTGTCTTGCGCTCCAACTTTGACTACTGTTGTACCTGCTTTTTGTAATTACTGGTTCACCAACGTGTGGGATTACTTCTCCAGTTTTTTCATTAACAGTATAAGTAGTTGTTGTAACTTTAGAACCTTTTGTTCCAGCTTCAGTTACATTCTCAGAACCTACTGCTTTTGTTTTATCTCCAGTATAAGTTACTGTTGGTTCAATAACTTCTGTAACAACTTTGTCTTTAGCACCATCTTTAGCATGTACTGACTCAGTTGTTTTTTTCAGTAAGTTTACCAGTCTTAGAATCTACTTCATAACTTGTTGTAACCTTATAACATCGTTACCTTGTTTTTGTAAGTAACTTTGTCTTGCGCTCCAACTTTGACTACTGTTGTACCTGCTTTTTGTAATTACTGGTTCACCAACGTGTGGGATTACTTCTCCAGTTTTTTTCATTAACAGTATAAGTAGTTGTTGTAACTTTAGAACCTTTTGTTCCAGCTTCAGTTACATTCTCAGAACCTACTGCTTTTTGTTTTTATCTCCAGTATAAGTTACTGTTGGTTCAATAACTTCTGTAACAACTTTGTCTTTAGCACCATCTTTAGCATGTACTGACTCAGTTGTTTTTCAGTGAGTTTACCAGTCTTAGAATCTACTTCATAACTTGTTGTAACCTTAATAACATCGTTACCTTGTTTTTGTAAGTAACTTTGTCTTGCGCTCCAACTTTGACTACTGTTGTACCTGCTTTTGTAATTACTGGTTCACCAACGTGTGGGATTACTTCTCCAGTTTTTTCATTAACAGTATAAGTAGTTGTTGTAACTTTAGAACCTTTTGTTCCAGCTTCAGTTACATTCTCAGAACCTACTGCTTTTGTTTTATCTCCAGTATAAGTTACTGTTGGTTCAATAACTTCTGTAACAACTTTGTCTTTAGCACCATCTTTAGCATGTACTGACTCAGTTGTTTTTTCAGTAAGTTTACCAGTCTTAGAATCTACTTCATAACTTGTTGTAACCTTAATAACATCGTTACCTTGTTTTTTGTAAGTAACTTTGTCTTGCGCTCCAACTTTGACTACTGTTGTACCTGCTTTTGTAATTACTGGTTCACCAACGTGTGGGATTACTTCTCCAGTTTTTTCATTAACAGTATAAGTAGTTATTGTAACTTTAGAACCTTTTGTTCCAGCTTCAGTTACATTCTCAGAACCTACTGCTTTTGTTTTATCTCCAGTATAAGTTACTGTTGGTTCAATAACTTCTGTAACAACTTTGTCTTTAGCACCATCTTTAGCATGTACTGACTCAGTTGTTTTTTCAGTAAGTTTACCAGTCTTAGAATCTACTTCATAACTTGTTGTAACCTTAATAACATCGTTACCTTGTTTTTTGTAAGTAACTTTGTCTTGCGCTCCAACTTTGACTACTGTTGTACCTGCTTTTTGTAATTACTGGTTCACCAACGTGTGGGATTACTTCTCCAGTTTTTTTCATTAACAGTATAAGTAGTTGTTGTAACTTTAGAACCTTTTTGTTCCAGCTTCTGTTACATTCTCAGAACCTACAACTTTTTGTTTTTATCTCCAGTATAAGTTACTGTTGGTTCAATAACTTCTGTAACAACTTTAGGTTCTACTTTCTTATAAATAAAAGTGACTGTTTTTTTCACCAGGTTCAAGTACACCTTGATCTTTACCATCTAAAACGACTAAATACATAAGAAACATCAGACTTATTAATACCTAAAGGTTTATACTCAAAAACCACTAACATCATAAGGTGTATTTTTAGTTAATTTATCACTAGACACATCTCGTCTAGCACCATCTTTATCTAAATAATATTTCTTTTATCACAACCGATGCATCTTTTTCATCAGTAACCTTACTTCCAAGAGTTCAACACCTGCTTCATCAACATATTTAACTTTAATATGTCCTTTCTCAGCAGTCTCTTCTTTTCAACTCTTCATTATAAATATTAGAAATAACCGACCTAAAACCAGGTCCTTCATTTATCACTTTATATGCTCTATTAACAGAATACATATCATTATACTGAACATCTTTTTAGTCCTTCAATTCCTTCAGCGACATAAAAAGGATTTCTCACATTAATAGGTGCACGATGAACTACTCCATTTTCCGTATACTGACCATAAATCTTATAAGTAGTACCTTCACCCTCTCTAAGATCCGTATAAAAACCATATCTAACTAAATCATAATTTTTTTCATCAACTAATTTAGCATTATATTCAATTACATATCTGTCAAAATTAACTTTTATCCAAAAATAAGAGATTTATCATAAAACAATATTTTTTTCCTGAAATTAATTGAATCATTATGGTTCTTGACAATATAAGTAAGTCCTGAATTTTTCTCCATCAACAGTCCCCGCCTTATAATCTGCATAATTACTTAACGTATTTTTATTCAATTCAATTAACTCGTCATTAGTTAATACATGATCAGAAAAAGTTGGCTCTAATAATAATGCCTTTTTAACTCTTTCACCAAAATCGTTAATCATATAAGCGTCGCTCACCTTATTAATATTAGAAAAATCTTTTTAAAAAAATACTGGTGTTTTTGAAAGATCCTTTTAAATTCTTCAAAACTTTCATAAACCTTATTACCAATAGCACCTTTTTATAGTATATTTATAATTAGAAATTGGTCGACCCAAACTATCAACAGAAGAAGAACTAATTGGAGAAGAACTATTGATTTTTTTCGAAAAACAACATTTCTATCTATATCACCATTAATTTTACCTGTAGCATTTTACATCAGTAATATTATAAAGTAAAAGTATATGACGTATCATCATTAAACACGTTCTCATTATTCAAATCACCAACAGCTCCAGATTTAAGTTCACCAATAACTCTTTTTATCCACCCTAGCAAAATGTATTTCTTTCAAAAAAACATCAAATAATCATTATTGATTATTCCGCCATCCGCATCGACATTAGCTTTATTAAAAATCTTAGCCGAATTTAAACCTGATTTTTAAAAGTTTAATTACTTTATCTTCATCCATATCAGATGTTTTTCGTAACTGTTAAATATCTGCCATATTTATTATTAGCAAGCTCTTCAACTAACCAAAGTCTTGAACCATCCTTAATATTCTCAAATTTAACACTACCATCATTTCGATGTAAACCATCAACCGTAACTTTCTTAGTTATATCACCAAATGTAACATCTTTTGAATAATTATAATCATTCTCCTTGACAGTTCTATCAACAAAATGATACGTCTTATCATCTTTTTATTATAGTTTTTGGTGAAAGATTTTTCAGCTTCAACTTTTTCAACAGAAATTCTAGAAGCACCTTGATCAATATCATCTTTTATGATCTTACCAAAAATCACCATGAATCTCAGAATTAACAGTTTTATCTAAAGATCCATCAAGTACTTTTATCAACCGGTACTTCCGATTTTTCTTTTATCTCGACACCATCACCTGTAACATACTTAACGTCGACATTGCCCTCTTTTCTAAAAAGTTTCTGTTGATTTATCTGAAATTTTAGCCTCTTCTGTTTTCAAAATTCCTTTTTCTTTTTCTAATACAGCGTTAACGTCGATATTATTAGGTCCATCTCCAACTTTAGTACTCACCGTCACATGACTTGATTTAAGGTTAACAGAACCCTTATCATTACTAATTGTTGTAGTACCATCACCGTTATCAACAACTCCTTCATGAGCCGAAGCAACTCCCCACTTAAAGCTAATACTCTACTAAAACCGAAGCTGCTCCAATACCTTTATATGATCTCAAAGAAAACTTTTTGTTTCTTATCACCTTTTATCTTAAACATTTATATTACCACTAAGTTAAAACTTAGTCCCTTTCTTTCTTTTATATTTTAAAAATTTAAATCTAATTTATTAAAACTTAAACCATACTTTTCCATCTCAGCCTGTCTTTTCCTAAGAGGATAACATGGAGATACCTCTAAATTCAATACCCTCAATATTATTTAAATGAACACTCACAGATGAAGAAAAATGATAAACAATAATTTTTGAATATAATAATTGCCATTCATTAACCAAATCTTCAAACAATAAATTTGAATTTAAAAATCCGATCATATTCAATCTGAAATCTCGCTCTAGGATGCGGAATATACCAATCAGGTTTAATCTTATCAACATATTGTTGATTAAAATTAAAAAGCAATTTCAGGATTAGCTAATATTTCTTCACCAAGAAAAACAACTAGTTCATCCCTTCTGGATTTAAAGTTTTAATATCAAATACATTAGATGGGTCCAAAAACCAACTTACTTTCTATTATAACATGATAACCACAATTATACAAACTATAATGTAAAACTATTTTTATCTTTCAAATAATCACAGAATGGTTTTGAATAAATACCTTTTAGGATAAATTGATGCTAATCCATCATCAAAACCATAACACTCAACATCTGGATTATTTTCAACAAATAACCTAATAAAAAAATTATCAAAAAGAAGCATAATAAACTGAATCACATTTTATATCTCAAATTCAAATCTAAAATTATCTCATTAATCTTTTGAATGATTCCATTTAATAAGTTCATCACATTTATCGACATAATGTTTTTGTTTACTCCAAGAAATATCATCAAATTCAAAACCTTCTTCTAACAAATAAATAATTTTTAAAAATCACCATTTTACATAATTATTAGCTACAAACTCAGCTAACTTAACCTGCAAAGGTGTTGTACATAAAAATAAATTAATATCAAACACCTACCTTTATAATTTAAGATAATAATTCGAAACATTCTCCAACGAATATTTATCAATAAACGATAATTGATCATCTAAATCAACATCTTTTTGTTTCATAAATTTTTTTATCAATTCAACAAGATCATCACATATATCAAATAGTCGAACACTATCACTATTAACAGATTTTGTAATAGTACCTATGCGCAAAATCAACATTAGATAATAAACAAGTCAAAACCACTCGCTAAAAGCTTCTACACAAGAATTAGCAAAAGTTCACTAATTGAAGCTGAAATATACCCCATCATAATCTTCATAAGGAACATTATCTACATAACCACATAACCTAATATTGTCGGGTAAATTGAAAGTCAATAACTCATCACATTTACCATACATATCTAAAGTAATATCCTTATCTTTTTAATTTAGAAAACGCTTCAATAACTAAATCAACCCTTTTTAATCTTCTGCATATTACCTACAAAACAATATTTTTATGATTAGCCCTATTTAATTTAGTTACTGACTTATCTACAAATATAGGTGGTACAAACCTAACATTATATCCTAAACCTACTAATTCTTCTGTTAAATTTTTTCAGAAGCAACCAAATACTTAGTCTTATATCTTAGATTTGGAGCACTACTCATAAATACATTATGATGTATAAATTCATAATAATTCAAACCAGCAAATTCAACATATCGCCACAATTTAAGCATCGGAATTTCATGCATATCCCTAATTATTATATCGTCTCTTGTTGAAACTCTATCCAAAAATTGAATAAGTAAATCTTCTGATGTTAACCATTTGTCATCTTTAAAATATAAATAATCAGCTACCTCCATAGAAAGCGGTGTTGGTTCTAAATTAGGATCAAAAAAATTTAGCCTTTAAACCCCAAAGATCCATCCCTATTATACCATTCTAAAACTCCATTATTTTTCAAATAAGTACGGAGCTGAACTAAAATACCATACACCATCCTCTGTTTTTAACATGACTTATAACTCCATTATCATAAAAACTTCACCATCTTTTAATTCATTCTCTAATGAACAAAATTCAACACTCATTTTCATCGTTACCACAATCAACAAAAATTAGGAAGTGAATACACCATACTTTGTTCAAAACCGAAATTATGATATCTTTTTCCAATTTGGTCGTAATTGTGGTACTGTCAATAAATACACAAACTTAAAACCTAATTTTTTTAGCAACAATTGATCTTGAAACTTGTGAAGATTCATATCCATATTTTTCACTATTATAACCTCTGTGAATTGTTATTAATTTTTTTCAAAGAAAAACCTCTACTTTTCTATCATTTATCATATCAGAACTAAATAATTCTGCTACCTTAAAATCATACTCATCATCAATATCAATGCTATAAAAACCTTGACATCAAATATACAAATGTTTTTGTCCGTATAAAATGTTTTATTTTTTTAAAATAAGTGTTTTTCCTAGAAATCCAAATTGAACCATTCGGATAATAAGTATGATCTAAATTATTATCACATACCTCGCTGTAACACAATTGATTACCTTTAACCTTCATATATAAATCTTTTTAAATGGATGGTCAACAAAAGATACTAGATTCTCTAACCCACTACTTTCAAATAAATCCATAGATTCCTGTATATGAGAAACCAACCTAAAAGGAGATGTAACTTGCAAATTCATAAATACAAAGTCATCGTAATCAGATCTAAGAAATAACTCAGATAAACTATCATATGTAGATGAATTATCTTTTTGAATTCAAAATATCCCTTTTAATATACTTACATTTATCTAAATATTTTTATCTCACATATTTTAAGATAATAATAAGAATCTGAAAGCAATCCAAATCTCATCAAAAATACCCGATTCAATAGCAACATCAATTGTCCAAAAACAAAGAGGCTGACCACCTAATTCTTTAATATTTTTATCAGGTAAACGTCTAGAGCCACTCCTAATTAAAATTATACAAATTTTTCAAAATATAATCCTTTCTTTCAGATATGCTTTTATATATAATATCATATCATATAACCAAATAAAAACAACATAAATTGTAATAAAAATTAACAATTAAGAATTAATATAAAAAGCATATAAATAATTTTTTTCAATAATTACTTATTTATATGCTTTCTACAAATTTATTAAATCCTAATCCCCCAAAAACTAGAGTTCCCAAACAACTGAACACCTTCAATTCCTTTTAAAATGATAATTTATTGTATCCTTATCATCTCTCCAAAATTTAGAAATTTGAATATAAAAAAACCAAAATGGCTATACTTATCATAGATAATATTTTTCATAATGATGTGGTGAATTTTTTTCCATTGAGTAAACAAAGTTTCCGCTATATACTTTTCACTAAATAATGAATATATATTCTTCTTCATATTATAAGCTGCTGTATTTTTCCCCAGCAAGAGCATTTGCATATTTTGTCCCATCAAAAACAGTCCACCATTTTTTTACCAGAATTATCTCTTGTATGAGGCATAGATTCATTCTTTTCATTAAAAAAATCTAATATTTCCATCTCGAAGCCAATTCTTCACTTCTCAGTTTTGCATAATTCGCCAATGAATTAGACCATAACAAAGGTTTTTGACCAACCCTAACTCTCTCTTCATTAACCAATTTCAACATCTCTTCACCTAATAATTTATGATTAAAATATACACCACTATTAATACCATCAATAACCGAATCAGAAACAGGTGCAACATACGGAGCATATATACCAGGCGTTGTCACTTCATGTAAAGTATTTGAATAATCACCTTTTGCTTTTGAATATAATTCCTCACTAGAAAGTTTTCTAATTTCTTCAGCTGATGATTTCACATCCAACTCTAATGCTGAAAAATCTGTATTTGGAAAAATGCTCATAAACATTGTATACCCCGATTTTACCAGAGATTTCACCTTTCTTTAAAGTGCCATATCTGTGGACTCGTACAACAGGATCCGTTTTTTTCTCACTCAAAACTTTAGTTAAATAAACAGTACCATCATTAGCTACATACTCTTCCAACTCTCTTTCAAGGACACCCTTAACACCAGGAAAAGAATCTCTTGTTTCACCTTCTGCTAACTTCATATCTGGCATTCTTACATAAGGTGGTTCAATATCTATTTTTTCAATTCTAGTTTTTAATTAAAATAAAATCCAATTTTTCAGGCTGTACGAGACTGTCACCTTTAATACTTACTACACCTACTGGATTCTCAGGTTGTACAAGACTTTCACCTTTCTCTGAAACTACACCTACTGGATTCTCAGGTTGTACAAGACTTTCACCTTTCTCTGAAACTACACCTACTGGATTCTCAGGTTGTACAAGACTTTCACCTTTCTCTGAAACTACACCTACTGGATTCTCAGGTTGTACAAGACTTTCACCTTTCTCTGAAACTACACCTACTGGATTCTCAGGTTGTACAAAACTTTCGCCTTTTTCTGAAACTACACCCTACTGGATTCTCAGGTTGTACAAGACTTTCGCCTTTTTCTGAAACTACACCTATTGGATTCTCAGGTTGTACAAGACTTTCGCCTTTTTCTGAAACTACACCTACTGGATTCTCAGGTTGTACAAGACTTTCGCCTTTTTCTGAAACTACACCTACTGGATTCTCAGGTTGTACAAGACTTTCGCCTTTTTCTGAAACTACACCTACTGGATTCTCAGGCTGTACAAGACTTTCACCTTTTTCTGAAACTACACCTACTGGATTCTCACCCTGGACAAGACTTTCACCTTTCTCTGAAAACTACACCTACTGGATTCTCAGGTTGTACAAAACTTTCGCCTTTTTCTGAAACTACACCTACTGGATTCTCAGGTTGTACAAGACTTTCGCCTTTTTTCTGAAACTACACCTATTGGATTCTCAGGTTGTACAAGACTTTCGCCTTTTTCTGAAACTACACCTACTGGATTCTCAGGTTGTACAAGACTTTCGCCCTTTTTCTGAAACTACACCTACTGGATTCTCAGGTTGTACAAGACTTTCACCTTTTTTCTGAAACTACACCTACTGGATTCTCACCCTGGACAAGACTTTCACCTTTCTCTGAAACTACACCTACTGGATTCTCAGGTTGTACAAGACTTTCACCTTTTTCTGAAACTACACCTACTGGATTCTCAGGTTGTACAAGACTTTCACCTTTTTCTGAAACTACACCTACTGGATTCTCAGGCTGTACAAGACTTTCACCTTTCTCTGAAATTACACCTACTGGATTCTCAGGCTGTACAAGACTTTCACCTTTCTCTGAAACAACACCTACTGGATTCTCAGGCTGTACAAGACTTTCACCTTTCTCTGAAATTACACCTACTGGATTCTCAGGCTGTACAAGACTTTCACCTTTCTCTGAAACAACACCTACTGGATTCTCAGGCTGTACAAGACTTTCACCTTTTTCTGAAACTACACCTACTGGATTCTCAGGTTGTACAAGACTTTCGCCTTTTTCTGAAACTACACCTACTGGATTCTCAGGTTGTACAAGACTTTCACCTTTCTCTGAAATTACACCTACTGGATTCTCAGGTTGTACAAGACTTTCGCCTTTCTCACTTACTTCTACTAATGAATTAAACAATTTATCAGATAACACAATAGAAGTACTAGAAGACTCTTTTAAATTTTTAGATAAGGATAAATCATCACTTATAATAGGAGAAATTCTTAAATAATTATCATTCATACCTCCCACATTATCAGAAATGTTCTTATCAACATCATAATTATTATTTTTATGTTCAGACAATCCTTTATTGTTAAAAATCTTTTATCACTTTTTAATTTTTAATATAACTATAACCACTACCACTCACAACTAAAATAATTATAACAAAAATTAAATAATTTATTATTCTTTTTCATACTTAAAAATTACCTTAAGATTAAACTAAGATAAAAACCTTTCTTAAAATTTTTAAACAATCATAATATGACCTCGTTATAGTATAACATATCTAAATTTTTTAAATCAAAAATTAAAAACCTATATAAAAACTTAAAATAATTAAACAAAAAAAGACGAACAATACCTAAGTACAGTTCGTCTAACCAAAAAGAAAGAAATGTGACTTACGTCACCAAAAATGAAGTAAATAATCACAAAAGATTATTTCAAAAATTGGAAATACCCAATTAAAATCAGAAAGTCCGAAAACTCACTAATTATGCAAAATAGCCTAAACCACTTTACATACTAAATATTATAGCATAATAGTGACACACTGTCAATAATTATTTTTTTAATTAAACTGGTTGTAAAACTAACTTATCACAATCCATAGTAGATTTAAGCCTAATATTACCCACTCTTACCTGCTTAACAACTTCTGTAGCAAAATCATTAAGACTAACGTGCTTAGGTACATAAATCCCTTTATCAATAACTGTTCTACCGATTTTAGCAGAAACAGATTTTAAAACTTTTGTAACAGTAGCTTGATCATAACACTCTGAAAGTTCAATCCAACCACTATTTGGATCAGGTTCATCTGTAAATTTAAAACGAGGACGACCTGCAACATAAACAACTAAAGGAACTTCGTGATATGGATTATCACCTAAATATGTTGCTATTTTTTGCATAACAAGATTCCTAACTTGACGCTTAGCATCCCTAGCACCCCCGTTATCTGTATCCCTAGAAGTTTTATCTATTACAACATAAGGGATAATATCAGGAGAAATGTGAATCACACGTTTCTTAGTCTCTACAATGCTTACATTTTTCATAAGTTCTTTTCTAGCAATATCCATCATAACTTCATCTGATAACGGCACAAACGGAACAATCTCATCAATACGACCTAACACCTCAGGTGCAAACTTAGGGAATTTTTAAGAGAACCATAGATACCATTTGTATTTATTTCTTTCTGACCAGAGAACGCTTTATGGTCACGATACATCTCACTACCAACGTTAGTAGTAATATTAATTATATTACCGACAAAAGACGCAATACGACGAGCATTATTCCCCATACTAAGTCTAGCGTCATCAAGTACTTGAAGAAGTATGTACACAGCTTCTCTACTAGATTTTTCAATCTCGTCAATAAGTATATAAGCATTCGGATTCGACCATGCTGCAAGAGCTAAATCATCAGCAAAGTCTTTAGCCTGCTCAGGTCTAGAATACCTTGACATATCAAAACGTTTAAGAGGAATTTGAAGAGTGTCTGAAATAATCTTAGCTAACTCCGTTTTTCCCTGACCCCTGTACTACTAGTACTTAAGAACGAAAACTTAGGTTTATCAGGAGCAGAAAGTCCCACCATCATAAGCTCAAGTCCACCTATAACTTTAACAGTTGCAGCATATTGTCCAAGTAAACGATCATGAATTGCATCTTTAAGATCACGAATTGAAAATCTCATTATCAATATCAATATTATAAGTTCTTCTAATAACTTTATTTAAAACAGGTCTAGAAATACTATAATCTGAATTAATATCAAGTTCTTCTGGTGTATAAAATTCTCTAACAACTTTACCTTTATGCATTCTAGCTGATTTTTGTTATATTACCTATAATATTATTAAAAAAATATCAACAGACGCACGAGGTTGTGATTTTTGAAGGCTCAACTTGTTTTAGAAATATCGCTATACCTCACCATAAATATTTGGATCACAATACGCTATAACCCCCGTGTCTTTTAGCACGACCTTTAAGAACTTCAATAACAATTTCTTTAATAAGTTCCGGGATATTAATCCCTAGTTAAACGCTGATCTAATGCACGGTCAGGTGCAATAAATTGATCAAACTCTTCAAAAGTCGTAGCTGCAACAATTCTAAAAACCGTAACTAGCTGATTCTTCTAATATTGGTTTTTAGTTTTTTTGTGTTGCTGCATTAGAAAAATTCCACAATACTATGAAACTCATCTATAAAAAGTACAACTAAAATATCATGGTCATAACTATACTTTTTAACGTCTGTAATTAAATCAACAAGTCCATTTGCAATTTGAGCATCCTTATTACCATTTGCATCAGTCATAAATTTTTCAATATTCACAGTAAGTGTTAAATAATGCTGTCCGTCCTCACTATAAGCAAAACCTTGAATAAAAAGCAGTTTTACCTGCCCCTGGCTCACCAAGAAGAATCACGTTTGGTTTTTCAGGGTTCTGTAGTCCTTCCCTAAGATTTGTCATTTTTCGACCAATAATTTCAGCAGTAGGTCTTTTAAGTACTTCACATACATTACTAAGTACTTTTATAATTATCTTTTATTTTTCAAAACATTCTATATTACTATTAATTCTTTTCTTTATAATCCAAAGCCAAAACTGTCTCCTTCCTGTTCTTTTTTTCTTTTTCTCAGTTCTTCTAAATATAATAAATTTAAATACTCTGTCATAATATCAAGTTCTGTTGAAATATCAACATCCTCGTGTGTGTTAACACGTGTGTACCTATCCTCTTCAATAAGAAGTTTATCACGAGTAACATTTACATTCTTTTGCTTATCAAGAGACCTTTCCATCTCCAAAGCCCCATATGCAAAAGACTTAGATTTTATAACACCACGCTCTTCATTTTTATGCTTACGACCTAGTTTATCTTCATTTTCATAAAGTACAACATGCGAATGAAGATGATTTGTATCATGCTGAATTGTCGCAATCATCTCAGGACTATAATAACCATCTCTGTCAGCAATCTCACGTACACCACGTCTTATAGCATGTCTAAGTTTAAGTTCATCATAACCATTTTCATAATCTCCACGTCTTAAAACTTGAAGATCCTTGTCAACAACATTGTTTTCAACTAAAAAATCATGATCAAAACTAACAACCATTTGTTGTATAGCTTGTTTATTGTTTAAAAACTTGTCTTCAACTTTATCAGCAATCTTTAAAACTTCATCACGTTTAATACTCGATTTAGTAAAAGTAAAACAATTACCATCCCCAACTTCAACAACACCGTCATCTGATAAATGGCCAAGCAAAGGTTTTGTTGCAGATTCACGTGATACATAATTTGTTATAAAAAGATTTAACACTTTTTACCACGAGAACCATTTATATTAAATTGTGATTTTATAACAATATTTCTACCACGTTTAGCCATTATAATTGCCCACCCTTATATGCTTTACACAATAATTCAATAAATAGTTTTAAGTTGTACACTTTCAGGTTTTACCTGAAGTTTTTAAATAAAATCGCATTAAGAAGAGCTGTTATCTTAGGTCTTGGCGTACCAAATTCCATAATACAAAAATCTTGTACCTCAGTTAAAGTTTTAAATTCGCCTTCCTGAAGCCTCTCAGCTGGTGTTTTAGTAACCATAGAAGCTTGCTCTTCTTCCATCTCAGCCATAAAATCATCATCAAATGAAGGTTCATCAAAACCTTCAAAGTCAGGTTCTTCAAAAGGTAGATCATTAGGTAAATCTTCAGAAAAACTCATCCGGTACTAGCGAATAATCTCCCAAATTTTCCGAAGTTTTCGGGATTTCGTTTGATTTCAGATTTTCTTTTTTTATCGTTTTTCTATCTCTTTCAACTTCTTCTAAAATCGCATCTTTATCAACACCACTAAAATCAGGTAAATTAACACGTCTGATAGGTGGTAATAAGTCACGAATAACCTCTCCTAACTCACCTGTAGCAAGTACTTTAAAATCAGAAAACGTATCATCAAAAACTCACATTTTCTAACATACAATTCACGAATCCCATACTCAGGATCACTCATATTTTCAATTGTCGGAAATAATACCAACTTAGGTTTATCCCTTAAATCACTTTTAAATGCATGTATATTATGTTTTTTAAGAGCAATTAAACAAAAGCCATTAAGTGGTTCATTTTTTGTAAGATTAACCTCAAACCCAATAATACCTCGCCCAGTTTTTTTAAATATGCATATCTAACATTACTGTTTATAAGACGATATAAAGCATCAGGTACAGAAGGTCCGATCACTTTAATTTGTTCTTTTAAATTCAATTAAGCACCAACTTTCTAAAAAATTTTTCATCATAAATAATTATACCACAAATATTTTAAAAATGAAAAATCACCCATAAATGCAAAGGATAAAATATATAGAAAAATATTTGTTAAAATTGTCACGTTTTTCCAGGTTTTTCCGTTGTATAAATATTCGGTAAAAATAAAAACTAACGGAAAACAAATATCACTTTTTGTAAACACATAGTATAGTGAATTACCGTAGATCAAGTTTACAACTAAAATATAAATAATAAGTACTAAGTACAGTAAATACCTCACCTTACCTTTATATTTATACGTTATTATCATAAACGGAATTGTAATTTCCCCGCCTTCAGTGAACATTACACCGAAAATTAAAAGAAATATCACAAATGGCACATTCCTTTTAAATTTATATAAATAACTAAGAATTAAAAAGTCCAACAGTAAATGTTAAGAATATATTATTAGTAATTGTGTAACTTAAACCGTGTTTATGTATAAAAAAACTTCTAAAAGTAAGTTATTAATAAACATAAGAATACTAGCCATTCCGAGTCTTAAAAATATATTTATTAAGATTACTCGTATATTTAAAACCCTCTACTACACCAAAAGCAAAACCAAAACCAACAACCCTTGATATTATATGAAAAACGAACTTTCCAAATATAAATTATATGTAAGCATATGATCAAGGACCATAAGAAAAGCCATAATATATTTAATTTTGTTACTTGTCATTGTACAATTATCACCATCCAAGAAGTACCAATTACGGCACTCCTTCTAATAAAATCCACGATAACGTCTTTCATTAACCATTGTAATAAGTTGTTTCACGGTCTCAAGAACAACGCTCACTGTGATTATTAAACTCGTACCACCAATTTGAATACTCTGTGAAGTTTAAAAATCATACCAGCAACTGTTGGAAATATTGAAATAACAACCATAAAAAAATAGAACTCACAAACGTCAATCTATATAATACTTTTTTTAATATATTTTTTTCTGTATTATTACCAGGACGAATCCCCGGAATAAAACTTCCCTGCTTTTTAAGTTTATCTGCAATCTTTTCGGGGTTAACTTGAATTAACACATAAAAATAACAGAATCCAATAATTAAAAGCGAATAAATTATCATACCAAACGGATGCGTCATTGATAGATAATTCATGATTCTCTGAGCTGTTAAATTATCCTGAAACGCCATACCAATAATATTTGGTAGTTGTAAGAATGTTACTGCAAAAATTACAGGAATAATCCCAGCAGCATTCGCTTTAATTGGTAAAAATGTAGCACGAGAGTCAATAAGTTTCTTACCTTTAACAACTTGTGAATATTGTACAGGAATTTTTCTAATACCTTCTTGTACAAATACTACAAGAGCGATAAGAAGAAATGCTACAATTAGTACAACTACTACGTAGAGCATGGCTATTGTTTTATTTTCAGCACCAGCTATTTGACTTTCGTATACTTGCATAAATTCAACAGGAAGTCTTGACACTATACCCGTTAAAATGATAATTGATATACCATTTTCCAATACCATACTGAGTTATCTGATCAGATAACCACATTAAAAAAATGCAGTTCCTGCTGTAAGTACTAAAAGCAATACCTATAATACTAAAAAGTACTTGGATTAATAATAAGACCAGTATAGACCCTATTAAAACCAATAGATAGCATTATAGATTGTACAAACGCAAGTGACATAGCTAGCATTCTTGTAAATTGCTGAATTTTCTTTTGTCCAAAATCCCCTTGTTTGCCCCATTCAGTGAATGTAGGTACAATATCCATTTGCAGAAGTTGCATAATAATGGATGCTGAAATGTAAGGCATAATACCCATTGCAAAAATAGAATATTGCTGGAGTGCACCACCTGCAAAAGTATTAAAGATATTAAGAAGTCCACCTTCTTCACCAAACTTTAACACTTCGGGGTTTACTCCTGGAACAGGTAAATGCGATCCAACTCTAAATATAATAATACAGAATAATGTAAAAAAAGTATTTTTGTCTCTTGTTTCTTTTATACTTAAACAATTTAAATAACATTTTTTTATTCCCATTTCTTTCTTCAGATTACCTGGTAGAAGTCCGAGGGTCTTAGTTTTAAGTAAATTTCTTTTAAAAACGGATAGTCTTCATTTACTTCTTCAAAAAAACATATTTCTCTCCATTATACGAAGTTTACCACGAACCAAAAACCAAATCAACTTCACCAATTACTTTTGCTTTTTTTGAAAGATGTCATGAAAAACATAACATCTTCAAATTCTAATACTATTTTTCCTCGACGTATAATTTCTCTGCTTCATTGGAATCCTCCTTTGAAACTAAAAGATTATTCAAAAATACTTCCATCACGACCAGATATCCACATGATTGACATTGCACAGTAGTTTATAAGATCAAGTAAAGTATCTTCAATAGACTCATCATTAACAAGAGTCTCTTCTTTACTTCTAAGGTTTTCATATCTGTTAACCTTATCAAAAATCCTAACAATTGCAGCACCAAGTCCGAATAATTCTAATGATTCATCAAAAGAATTACCATAATCAGAATTTTTACGTCTATAAACATCGTTAAGTTCGTTAACTTTCTCATCAAAATTCTTAAGTCCATTTCTAGCGCAATAAATTCTCATAGCAACTGATGATAGTTTTTCTAAATAAATTAACACCCTTTTTGTTCCTTGTGATACTTTTAGAAATAAAGATTTCAGATTCACATCAAGCATCTTATTTTTTCTCAAAATCATAAAGAATATTTTTCATCATCAGTAATATCACTCGTATAATTATTCATTAAATCTTCTTGTGATTTCTCACTAAGTTTCTTAAGAGTATTATAATGAAGTTCTAAAATTCCAAAACCATAATTTTCAGTCATTGTTTTTACCATCTTTCTACTATATTAAAGTTTCAATATTACTTCTATAAGCCTTCGCTAAGTTTTCGTATTCTTCAACATAACCCTCAAAAGCTTTATGTAATACGTCTTTACCTTTTTCTAAATCATCGTTAAATACGTACACTGTATTTTTAACTTCTTTATAAAAATCACGATCAATTACGAAACGTTTTTCTCAGCATTTTTCATCATTAATAATAACCATTTTTCAGTAATGTTTTAAATCAGCATACTCAGCAACATTAAGTTTTTCCATCTTTTACTTGTAATTTCACAATTTTTTTAATTTCCATCTATTCACCTAACTACAGACCAAGAAGTACCTGAACCAAACCACGATCATTAATAGACTGAGCATATGGTTCTGGAATACCAAAAATAAGGTCCGCATCTTTCTTATTAATTTTAAGTTTTTCTTCTAATCTCTCAAACAATGTATTATCAGTTGTTATGATTTTTATTATCTTGTACTGAATATCCAGTAAGAGCACTAAACCCGCCACCTAAAAAGATAATAGCATCAAAAATAATCACGATTAGCATAAGTTTTTAATAATAGTATCTACAACTGTATCTACAAATCTGTCTTTTGTGGGCTCTACATATGGTAACCACTTTTCTCGACGAGTAGCTCTACGTTTATTAGTTGTAGTAAGTAATTTTTGTAAATCTTTTCTAGACTCAATTGTTATGTTCTCACGGTTAGCATTACTAATAGCATCTTCTAATAAATTACCATAACCACGAGTAACTGAATAAGAATACTCTGCGTTAAACTTCTTATTTCTAAACACAGCAAGATCCGTAGTACCTTCACCAATATCTACAATAAGAAAATCTTCAAAGTCAGCTATAGGTGATTCTTTTTCACCAAGTACCTCGTAAAGTTCCGTCATAGCACCCGCAAACTCTTCATCGTTACTATCAAGCATCCCTAAAAATCCAGCTTGCCCCTCATTAAGAACAACAACATCTTCTACAGTAATCATAATCGAGATTGTAGAATCTTTAGTATACTTAGTAATAGTATGTTCACCAAGAAGTAAATTTCTATAAGTTTTAAGTAGCTCAATAGACTTCGCTTCAACAATAGGAACTGATACAGCAAGTTTAACATCTGTAGATTCATTTACATGCCCAAGTATAGAACCAAAAAGAAGGGCTGTTGTAATCTCATGATTAGCTTTATAACTAGTACTTTCAACGTCATACTCTAAATAATCAGGAAGATCAATTGCTTTTGTAAATACAGCAGCAATCTTATCACTATGATTAAGATTTGACGATTCTACTTTAAAGTAAAACTCATCATTATTGAAAAGTTAAATACTTCTCATCACTGATATAATTAACAGCACTTGGCTCAGTAATTGTATTTAGTAAATGATTATTATCATCAAGCACGCTACCTTTAACAGTTGAGTTTCCAATATCTAATGCAAATTTCATATATTTAATCCTTTACTGTATAACTTTTTTTAATACTTTTTAACTCTTTTTGTAATGACAATCTAACAATTGTAGATTTCGATAATTTTGTTTCTTTTTGCTACTTCTTCCAATTGATTATAAAAGTTCAAGTGGAAGTGATGTAAAGTAGTCTTTTTGATATGTTTTTCTTATTTGTCATTTTAAAAATTAACACCTCACTTATATATATAATTATATCACTGATATATATCATTGTCAAGATTAAAAAGAAACCTTAATTAAGGTTTCTAAGTTTTAATGATGTAGCAAAAAGCATAAACTAATTTTTCTTTCTTAATATCACGTATTGTTATTGTATTCCCAGCTGATGTATTAAGATATTCATAAATATATTTCTTAACAACAATTGACTTCTTAGCTTGAACTCGCCCATTTACTGTTCCAGACACTTTTATCAAGAAGAGGTAACATATCTGGTTTTAGCTGGTAATGGAAGTTCTTTACCATTTTTAAAGGTTCTTCTTTAGGTTTTTGAGACTTTCTCTGGAATATCAGACGAATCATTCGGATAAATATTCGACCTTCCTGGAACTCCAGTAATCAAATTCAATACAGGCTTAGTTTCATCAAGTTTTTCAAGTTCTGGTTTAACAGGTTTAATTACAGAATCCATAATATCTGAACTTGGTCCAAACATACCAAAATATGCCGCAACATATCCCCCATTCAGACCCTAGGTTTCTTAGTAGCTTCTATTACATTATTTGCAAAATCCTTATCTAAAACATTTTTAGAATGTTTAGATAATTGAGTTCCCTCATAATATAAACTATTATTATAAAACCCAATTTTCTAAACCTGTACCTGAACCTGCAGATAAGAATGATTTAGCAGGTATTGAAGCATAACCGTCAACTCCTTCATTATTAGCATCCCCATAAGCTTCATTCCCGCCTAAAGATAATTTTACAAGTTTACTATCTTCAGGATTAAGTGTAAATGTTAAACTATTTGGACCAACATATTTAAGTCCAAACGATTGACTCCAGTCAATATCCGAATTTACACTAGCAAATGCCATATTAATTGGCTGACCTTTATCATCAAAAAATTCCATTCTTACTCTAAAATCAGCTATATTAAGAGTTGAAACCGAAATTTCAGCACGATCATTAGGGTTTCCATATATACCACCAGCTTCTATTGTAAAAGCACTTTCTTCATTATCAACATATTTTTCTATCATTATTAGTAACATAATCTTCTAACATTGTATATTTAATATTAATATTTTTCCCCGACTTTTGTTTTTACCCATATTCGTTACAACAAATGAACTCCCTTTTGTTATGTTTGAAAAAGTATGTTTCCATACACCACCCTACATTTCCTTTAGGGTCCCCTGTCTCTAAACTTAATTCCACCAGTCAAATCTTTAACTTCACTCCTACTTGAAAATTCCAATTGAACCATCTGGAACATCAATATCATCTCTATCAGTAAAAAGTTTATAACCAGAATAATATTTTTGAAGAGCCTCTTAAATCTTCACGAGAACTACCCACTAATTTAAGTCCATTACTTTCATTAACTACAGGTAATAAAGATACATCTTTTTAATTTAGCATTATACTCAGCTAATTGTTTATTATAATTATCTTCTTTTTCTTTATTACGTAATTTTATTTTTTCATTTTCAGAATTAATCCTAGAAACTTCTTTATCATATTCCGCCCTACGACGTAAATTTTTCTTCTTTTACTAATTTATCTCGATTCGCTGTTTTCTTCTTTAATTTCAGCATTAATTTTATTAATCAAATCAGCTTGTTCTTTAGCATCTTGAATTCTCTCAGCTTTTATCATCAGTGATACGTTTTTAATTCTTTAGAATAATCCTTATTAACATTATTATTACCATTTGTTATAATTTTATTTTTCCTCAAGAAATTTTTGTATTAATTTCCTTATTTCTTCTATTAATTTCAGCTACTACATCATTATACTCTTTTTCACGTCTTGCATTTTTCTAATTTACGAGCTTCATTAGCACGATCTATAGCTTCATTTTTCTATTAATTTCAGCTTTAATATAAGAATTTAATGACTCATCTTGTTTATATTCTTTTTCAATATTATCAAGTCTTGAAACTTCACTAATAAATCTAGAATTTTCCTCTGCTCTTTTTATTTCTAATTCATCATGTGAATAAACTTTTTGTTTAATTTCTTCTACTTTAACATCAAAACCTTTTTGTTTTAAGCTCTAATACTTTACCATCAATATCAACATCAGCATTTAAAATTTTAGAAAGTGATAACGCACCAATACTAGAAGTTATTAAAATTTTATTTTTTCATTAAATACCACAATCCTTTCATAAATATATTCTATAATATTATAACACAGTACCCCCGTCAAATATTATTATATTAAGCTTTTTATAAAAGATTACTAGTTTTTAAATAACAATTTACATAAATTTTCAGAACATATATGATCTTCAACAGAAACCTTAATCAAGGTTTCTTAAAGTAAGAGAATTTCCATAAGCTGATTTCTTAGAATTAAGGTTTTTAACACCTATTCCAGTACCTTGTGAAGAATTCAAGTATTCAAATATATATTTCTTAACAATAACCGAACCACGAGTAACATTCACCGAATCTATTGGAGTTGTCACTTTTGGAAGAAGTGGTCTCAATTCAGGTTTCTTAGGTTCTGGTAGTACCTCACCAGGAACATTAGGCTCAAAAATAGGTCTCGGATTACTATTAGGAACAACAGGCGGAGGTGTACCTGGCACTTCTGGTCTTCCTGGACTTGGTGTAATTAATTTAAGAATAGGATCTTTCTTACGAACAGGTTCAACAGGAAGAGGATTAGTAGATTTAGGTGTAGGTTTCTCTGGTAACTTAGGATCTTTATATTTAGGTTCCTCTACTTCAGTAGGTTTAGTAGGTTCTTCTGGTAAATTAGGAAGATTTGGTGTCTTAGGCAAAGGTATAAGTTCTTCTAATACTGGTTTTTTAGGAGTATAAACAGTCTCCACAATATTAGATGCAGAACCAAACATATCAAAATATGCACCTGCTGTCACACCAGACAAATGAGTTTTAATATAACCATTACGCTCAAAAGATTCAACACCTATTCTAAATTTGTTATCCAGTCTATTTGAATCAGTAACAGGATTCAAATGATTAGCCCAATATAAACCACTCTCTGGTGTAAATAAATGTGAACTTGCTAAAAATTCAGTCTCTAAACTATTCCCTGCACCCATGTTTAAAAATGTACCTTCAGGTGTTGATGCTAATCCATTAAAACCATGAGAATCATCATAAGTTCTTGCATAATCCATTACAAATGTTTTTCCACCTAAATTAACCTCCTTTAACTTAGAATCTGATGGTACATAATTAATATTTGAAGCTTTCCCACCCGACCAAACATAGCCAAGTCCTTGCGTATAATCAATATCACTATTAAGACCAAGCATCGCAATATTCATCGGCACTCCATTATCATCTATAAATTCTAATTTAAATTTAACACCATCCATATTGATAACACTTACACCAATAGAAACATCTCTTTCACTTTTTCTCCTCCACCGAATAATAAATAAGAAGGTAAATCGGACCAAATTTTATTCGTTGGATCATTAACATAATCATTTAACATTGTATATTTCAAATTAACAGTTTTACCTGATTTAGTTCTACCAACATTCGTTAATGTAAATGAACTACCTTTACTTAAACCACCAACAGCATAACCTTTGTAGGTTACTCCTGACCAATCGGGATGATTAGGATCATAAGGCCACGTATAAAATCTATTAATATCATTCTCTTTGATATATACTCCACCTGTCAAATTTACAATTTCAGATTCAGGGTTATATCCAAGAACTCCATCTAAAATCTCAACATCATCACGCTCAACAACCATTTTTAAAATTTCTATACCATTCTTTAGATTTTTCTAGCACTTTTCATCAGGATATCCTACAAGTTTTTAAACCATTACTTTCGTAAACAACAGGTTCAGAGCTCAATTTTTTTGTTTTTATTATTAAAAGCTTCCAATTCTTTCTTATACTTAACTTCTTTCTCAGCATTTTCGAGCCTTTATCTTTTCATTTTCAGCATTAATTTTAGCTATATCACCACTATTTTTAGCTTCTACCTTTTCACGTTCTTCTTTTTGCTTTATCATACTCTGCTTTTTTTACGAGCATCTTCTACTTTTGCTGCTTCAACTTTCTTCAAGTATTCTTCTTTTTGCGTTTATTTTTCTTCTAATTCACCGTTATACTTATCAGTATCTGCTTTAAATTTCTCTTCAGCAGCCTTATTATTTTTAAGAATTTCAGCATTTTCCTTCTCAATTCGACTCTTATCAGATTTATATTTATTCAAAGCGTCCTCATATTCTTTTGCAATTCTAGCTTTTTTTCTTTATTGTAAACATCTGTTCTACGTGAATTTTTCATTATTAACTTGGTAAATCCTATCATCATTCTCGCTCTTAATCTTTTTCATTAATTTTTAGCTATATCACGTTTTTTTGCTTTTCATAATCTCCCCTAATTCAGATTGAGTCTTTTTAATCCGTGCCAATTCTTTTTCATAATCTTTCTTAATTTCTTCATTGCGTTTATTAATTTCATCATTAATTTCCTTGGTTTCTTGCTCTTTTAGTTTATTATTTTTCCTTAACATCACGAACACGTCCTATCCAATCTTTAATGAGACGAGCGTTTTTCAGTTGTTCTTCTCTCGTTTTCACGATCAATATCACTGCTTTTCTTATCAGCAGATTGTTTAATCTCATTATTAATATTTCCAACTTGATTAACTTGTTTTTAATTTGTTATCAAGTCGTAAAACTTCATCTATAATTCTTTTATTTTTCTTCATCTTTTTCTTCTCAAGTTCTTCAAAATGAATAAACTTTTTTGTTTAATTTCTTCAACTTTAACATCAAAACCTTGTTTTTTTAAGTTCTTCTACTTTTGTATCCAGTACATCAGCAGACGTAAATGTCCCTAAACTTAAAAACTTAGTCCTGAAAAGTATTTTTAACTCTCATAAAAAAATATCTCCTTTACCAATATGTTAATATAATTATATCACACGCCCCCGTCAAATACCATTACTTCAAGAATTTCATAAGGATTTCAGAGATTTAAAAATCAATAGAAACCTTATTTTAGGTTTCTTAGAATTAAAGAATTACCATAAGCTGACTTCTTAGATTTAAGATTTCTGACACCAGATCCCTATTCCTTGTAATGACTTTCTTAGGATATTTCACTAAACCAATTGTAGTTTCAGCTTTTTAATTCAGCTTGATACTTAACCTCTTTTCTCAGCATTTCAAGCACGTATCTTCTAATTTTCAACATTTATTTTAGCTATATCACCACTATTCTTAACTTCTTGTTTATCACGTTCTTCTTTTAACTTATTGTATTCTTCTTTCTTTCAAACATCTTCTACCTCAGCAGCCTCCAAAAGCTTTCTCGTACTCTTCTTTCTTACGTTTATTTTTCCTTTAAATCACGATTATAAGCTTCAGTATCAGCTTTGAACTTCTCTTCGTCCAGATTATTATTTTTTTAAGAATTTCAGCATTTTTCTACTTTTGTCAGCTTTATATTTATTCATTGCACCTTCATACTCTTTCGCAATTCTAGCTTTTTTTCTTTATTGTAAACATCCGTTCTACGTGTGTTTTTCCGAATCTACTTGTCGAATTCTTTCTTCAGTCTCGCTCTTAATTTTTTTCGTTCACATTAGTTATATCACGTTTTTGGTTTTCATAATCTGCACCTAATTCAGATTGGGTCTTTTTGATACGTGCTAATTCTTTTTCATAATCTTTCTTAAGCTCTTCATTACGTTTATTAATCTCAGCATTAATTTCTAGATTCTCTTCTTCTTTTAATTTATTATTTTTCCTTAATATCTCTTACTTTTTCCATCCAATCTTTCATGAACTACTCCATCTGTGTTCCACAGGTAGAGTTTCGAAACCTCCTTACGGATGTTTCTCGCATATCCATTGATGCGACCGTCACCTATATAACATTCTGACGAATATTAATTAGACTTGCATATTTTTAAGATTTTTAGGATTTTTTTCATATATTCTAAGTTATTAAGTTCAATCTCTATGTCTAGGAATGCTTTTCTTAAAATATTTAAAAGATCCATTCATATCAGCATTAATTGTTACACCATTACTTGTTTTATATAGACGATTATTTTTTTCCATATCTTTTACCTGAAAAACTATTTTTCAGGAACATTATCCCCATATACAGGAATATGATCTAAATCCAAGGCAGAAGCTTGTGAAGTATAAGATTCTTCTTGTTCAATAACTTCAATACCATGTTTTGTTAACTTGTCAGTAATCTTCTGATATAGACTTGTGTATGGGATGTGAATAAAATTCTGATTATTCTTCTTACCGTGATTATAATTCTGTTTCCAACCTTTGTTTTTACCTAAAGCAAGTTTAGAAACATTGTTTTTCTAAACAAAATTCTAATACATGATTACTCAGAATATAAAAATAAATGTTCTATTCGTCTATGTCTTTTTTTATAAACTGTTCGTAGTTGTTCAGACATAATCACATGTTCTAATCCACCTGTTTTAGTTTGAGCTGATGTTATTCTTTTAATTTCTTTTGTTAGCAAATTGATTAATACTCTTAACTTTCTTATCCTTGACTAATAGGGACTGACCTTTATTAGTCGTAATAGCTATAAGATTTGTAACACCTGGATCAATAGCTGCAACAACATCTGTCTCTTTGAATTTTGATTTTTCACCTTGCTCGAATATAAGTCTAAGTTCAAACTCATTATATTTACGAATTACTTCCATTCTAGTATATTTACCTTCTACTTCATAAGTAAATGATAATGTTAATTTAGTCTTAGGAAAGTTTTAAAGCCCCATCTTTAATTGATGTTACTTGATTTGTAAAATAGAAATTCGACATACTATTTTTCTTTTTATATCGTGGTAATTCAGGGGCAAGCTTCGTATTTTTTTCAGGATTTTTGAAGAAGTCTATACGAGCTTTTTAAAAACCTTTGAAGGTTTGAGACACTTTACTTGTTATTTGCTGTGTTGTATGAGCTGATAATCCACAATGATTATAATCTACTTGATTTGTTTCTTTGAAATAATAATGTAAGAAATATGGGTCTAATCCATATTTAATAAATTCTACTTCTTTTTACCTTTAAGAATTTGTTTCGCATTATATTTAATCATATATTCTTTTTAATTCATCAATTAATTTACTATCATATTTATATGGCTTAAAATCTTCTTTTGGCTTTTGCTCATAATAAAGATTTTGTGTATAAAAGAACCATTGTCTTTGATGATATATATTCACATTAGTTAAATTGTTACTCAAAAAGAGCGGTTTGTGTGAAATAATCAATCATTTTCTTTATTTTTAACATTATATTTTACAACTGTAAAGTTTTTCTCTTTAACCATTGAAATTTCCTCCTTTCTATGTTATTATAATATAAGATAAAATATCTTACATATTTATTATATCAAAAATAATAACAACTGTAAAGGGGTTTAATAAAAAAATGAAGAAAAACAATCAATATTACACAAATCGTCACAGTTGCTTCTTGTTACAATATCATTTGGTATTAGTTACTAAATATCGTAAAAAAAGTATTTAACAAAGATATGGAACAATATCTATCAAGTTTTATAAATTCTATGATGAAAAAGAATGATTGTAATTTAATGGAAATTAATTATGATAATGATCATGTACATATATTATTCGAAGCACCTGTGACACTTAATTTACCAAATTTCATTAATGGTTTTGAAATCTACAAGTTCAAGAATGATTAGGAGAGCCTTTGCTGAATATTTAAAACAATTTTTCTGGAAACCAGTATTTTGGTCTCGATCATATTTTTATTTGTACAGTTTCTGAACATACTACACAGGTAGTACAAGAATATATTCAGAAATCAAGAAAAGTAGCGATTCATCTCCATCCGTGTTCCACGGATGGAGTCTTCTCGCAACTTTTGCTGATAAACTTTTTGTTTAATTTCTTCAACTTTTAACATTAAAACCTTGTTTTTAAGTTCTTCAACTTTTTGTATCTAATACATCTGCATAAGTAATTGTTCCTAAACTTAAAAACTTAATCCCGAAAGTATTTTAATTTTTCATATACAAAAGCTCCTTTTATATAATACTTTCTATTATTATATCATAGCCCCCGACAAATCTCTTGATATATAAGCTTTGTAAACGTTATTCGTGAAATTCTATTATACTTCTCCTGAACAAACTGGACAAATTGGACAAATTCTAAAAAAGTGTCCAGACATGTCCAACCCTTGGTACTACTGAATTCTTTCACCTATTCTGGACAAATTCTGGACAAAAAAATTAATTTGTCCGCTGCATGACAATTTAAGTAAATTTTCAGAATATTCTAACACATAAAAGTCACCTACTGGACAAATTCACAAAAATGTCCAGAGGTGTCCCGCCCTTGATATAACTAGATTTCAAACAAATTTATCCATATTTTTCTGGACAAAATGAACAAACTACAAAAAAAGTGTCCAGACGTGTCCAGCCCTTGATACAACTGAGTTTTATACACCAAACTGGGCAAACTGGACAAATTGAACAAATTCTAAACAACTATATATAAATTTTAATTTTTATCCACTTTTTAAATTTCATTTCAAGTTAAAATGTCCAATTTGTCCAACGTGTCCACTCACCCTCTACGAATGCACTCATACCAAAGTTTACAGCGATTGGACAAATTCTGGACAAAAATAATTTATCCACTGCATGACAATTCATCTAAATTTTCAGAATATTCTAAAATATAAAAATAGTTAATTATCACAAATAATAAAAATAAAATATTATCCTACCACAAGCAGTAACAATAGTAACCTTGGAAACCACAAGTAACATAGTAACCGTAGTAACTATATCACAATCAGTAACCATTAGTAACCATCAGTAACTATAGTAACCGTACTAACAATAGTAACCATAATAACCATAGTAACCACCAGTAACCAAAATAACCTTAGTAACATTGATAACTATATCACACCAATAATAACCTATAACAACTACTATAATCCAACCACAACCAACCCTACCACAAACCCTCCTTACAATAAATCCCCACAATCATCCTCACTACAACAAAAAGAGGCATTTCGCCTCTCTTTCTTAATGTGTATGTGCAGTATGTAAAGTATCAAAAATCTTAGTATAGTCACTCTCATATTTACTTATTTCACTTTTTACTTTTTAGCGGCTTCAGCTTCACCTTCTGCTTTTTGTTTTCTGAGCAGTCTCAAGTTTAGAACTCGCTTCACTACGTGATTTTTCTAAAGTCTTAACTAGATCTTTATAATCATCACCGTCTTTTCTTATACTCTTCTATTTTCTTATCAATATATTTAATACGTGATTTCTGCTCAGAAATTTCATCTTTTGCAGCACTAACTCGTGCTTCTGAAAGCGATTACACTACGACGCAATTCTTCGTATTTTTCCAAAAACTCTCTTCTGTTGAATTTGATAAATCGAGGCTCTACTGCTTTACTCTTATCAAACTTAAACTTACGAACATCATTCTTATCTTTTACATTAACAGCTTCAATGATAAATTCATTTTCATCAGGAATTTTACCTTCCAGCGTGAAGAATAACTCTTCTGAAAATTTCACGTTTAAGTTCAATTTCCTTACCTTTTATATATCATTTTATATGTAAAATCAGCATTCTCTGATAAATCACTATCACTATAAACAAATATTGCCATAAACTTATCATTTTTCTTATCAATAATTTGTTTAAACGGAATTAAGTATAAATCTTTCTTCCCACCATTTTTGCTCAACCATTTCCTTAAACCCTTCTTTATCTTTATTTTCTTCCTCATAATTAGGCTTCTTATAAGTTTCTTCTTGCTTTTCTTCTACAGGCTTAACATCAGGTTTTCTAAGGAAAATTTGAAAAATAAGAGTAAAAACAGTAACAATACTAATAACAACTATAGTAGTTTTTCTTACTAAAATCAATATTCTTTAAATTCTTTAAGTTAAATTTCATATTATTAATTTAAAGAGTGGTATCAACAGGTACATCAACATACCTCACAAAGTACCACTCTTAACCTTTCTTATTTATATTTATTATAAATCTGATCAGCGTATTTCAGACGTAAGTCCATATTCTGACCACCAGAACGTTCAAACGCTTCTTCAAACAACTTAGCAACTAAGCCAGGATCTTTAAGTTTAATAAATTCACGATAAGGTTTACCACCAAAAGTCATACCCCTCATCTCTTTTATCATAAACTCAAGTTGTGACTGAAGATCATCAATATCCTTACCTTTACTCTTAGCATAAGCTTCAAGTGCTGAACGTCTAGATCCACCCCATTGAACAATTCCATGGTGAGTACCGTTATCAGCATCAGTCTTAAAGTTACTTTCTTGTTGCATATTACCCATTAAACCAGCAGCCGCAGCAGGAGAGAATCCTTCATCCATTAAGAAGTTCCAAATCTTCTCTTCATTATTTTTACCTGCAAGTCTACGTCCATTTGAATCCTCAACATTAGCGCATTTACCATGAGCTTCACTCTCACGTTTAGCTTTAAACCTACCAGTACCACCATCACGACTAAAACTTATATGAACATGATCATAATGGTTTTGTGTAATACTACCCCTATCAGCCATCAGATTCCAAGTATTAGCTGGTCCATAAATATTATTAACACCCATGTAAAATCTTTGCTTCCATATAATATAAGTTATACCAGCTTCTTTCATATTGTCAATTGCAAGCTGAGCTACTTCATCACCCAGTTTAGAGCTTTTAGGTACCATAACATCAAGTGCTAAACCTTCACCATGATCTTCCGATCCAGGACCTGAACGATATCCACCAATATCAGTAATACCAAACTGTTCATATATAAATTTCCTAAATTCAACAACGTGAGGTTTTAAATGAGGATCAGGTTCTGGTAATTTACCTGTAGCATTACGAGAAGTTTCTTTTTCGCTATCAGATGAATCTCCCTTATCAGGAACACTAACATCACCCGGTTTATCTTTAACCCTGACAATTTGATTTTGTTTAACTTTATCAAAACCTAAATAAGGAGATGAATCTTTTGTTGCTAAACTTGGAGGATTATCTTGAACCTCAAAGTGTACGTGAATAATACCACCTGTAGCACCAGTAGATCCTAAAATACCAACTGAGTCACCTTTTTTAAGTTTGTCACCAACACTTACAGTTGCACGTTTTAAATGTCCATAATAAGCGGCTTTACCGTTACTCATCTTAACCCTGACAGCATTACCACCAATAGCGTCATGACCAACAGACATAACAGTCCCTTCAACTACAGTATAAACTTTAACATCTTCAGTCGTAAAGTCAGCTTTTCTAATAGGTACAACATCAATTCCTGTATGCCCTACACCAGTACCCGCATAAAGTCCAGCACCACCACCAGTAGCCCAAGGAGTAAATCCAAAAGGTTGTAATACTATGTAATCTTCATTAAATATATGCCCACCTTGAATATTATCACGTCCATTATCAGTACCTTTACAATCGTGATATAAAAGTAGTAACTTCTCTTCATCAGTTATAGGATCTGTAGTACCAGGATCTTGACTTCTTTCTTCAAGTTCACTTGACGTACCACTAACAACCCCTGTAATTTTCATGTTGCTGTGTTTCTGTTGTATTGGTAAATTTCTCTAAATCAGACTTACTAATAGCTTCTCCCATATCTAAGAATAGAAAGAATAAAAATAGTAATAATAGCCAACCCTAAAGGTCCAGCTGCAACACACCACTTAATAAATCCAACAACCCTACCAGCACCTTTTGTGACAAGTTTACCAGCTTTTTATATTCTTAAATTTATTTTTAACATTTTTTAACTTTCTTATAAACCTTTTTACCAGCTTTTATACTCATCTGATAAGTCTTCTAAAGTTTTATCAGCAGCATTAACACCGATGTCTTTTACTGTTTTACCAGCAAATTTAGCAGTATTAACACCTCCATTTTTAAATTATCAAAGGAAAGTCGCTTTTTCTTACCTTCACTTTTAGTGACTTCAGGAGAGTCTTCACCCTTTACCTTTATTCTTATCCTCTTTCTCTTGAACTTTCTCCCCAGTATCACGATCCCTTGCTTCTACTGAGTTGATCTCTTTATCCTTAACATCATTTAATTTATCAGCAATCTTTTTTCCGCGGATCAAGCCTGTTAATCTTACGCTCTACGTTCTTACTTTCATCTTTCAAAAGAACTACACCAACCTTTCATATTTATTTTTAGAACTAAAATCCTTATATTCGCATTAGGAATCGAACCTAATCTAAGTCACCAAGAGCGAATCACCGTAAAATACTTACATTACTAATTAAATAATTATTCATTACTAGAATTTTCTTTATTCTCTAAAGTACTACCAGCTCGACCTGCTTCAGGAGTCTGACGATTGCTACGAGCTTGTTCTAAATCTTCTTTAAGTTTAGCATTTTCTGCTTTCAAACGAGCAGTTTCATTTGTAGCATTATCTAAATCTTTCTTAATAGCTTCTAACTTTTTATCATACTCTTCTTTAGCTTTCTTGTTTTCTTCTTCTATTTTTTTATTAGCTTCTTCTTCTAATTTCTTACCAGCTTCCTCTTGAGCTTTTTCTGTCTTTCTTCTAATTCTTTTTGTTTTTACGTCTATCTTCAATTTGTTCAGCAACTAAACTGTTACGTTTATCACGTTCTTCACCCAAAAACAAGTTCTTCTTTTTGTTTTGCTCTTTTGCAAGTTGAATATTACGTACTAAACCAATACCAAGACTACCCAAAGCACCTATTACCATAACACCAGCAACAACCATCATTGCATACTTATATCTTGATTTTTCTGCTTTCTTTTTCTATTTTTCTTCAAACGTATAATCTTCTTCTTTCTTAAGAATACTATCTCTTTCTCTTTTAAAAACTTAAACATACCTTCCACCTTTCTTACGCAAAACTTAAATCCAAATATCTTAGTACCTATTACTGCCGTCTCGTCAAATGAACCAACAGCACGTGAATCAGCACTAACATCTCTATTATCTCCAAGTACAAAAATATGACCCTCTGGTACTATTATATCAAAAATTCACCTGTTTAAATCTAACAATATTATTTGCATCTAAATAAGATTCTTCAAACTTACTATTGTTAATATAAAGTACCCCGTCAATAACAGTAACATGATCCCCTCGGTAACCCGATAACACGTTTTTACAATATTCTTAGCTTCACCACCATCTTCAAGTCTTTCAACAACACCAACAATATCAAATCGTTTAAGTTCTTCTTTTTTTAAGAACAATAATCTGACCATCTTTAAGAGTTGGTAACATACTAGGTCCATCAACCAAAAGCTATTGTAAAATTAAGTTTAAATATAATAGCTATAATTAATACTATAAGAAACCCCATAAGGGATTTAAATAAACTATCAATCTTATGAATATGTAAATTTGACTTGTTGTAATCGGGCTCGATACCTAAAAGATTCGGCTATTTTCTTATGTCTTATTCTATTATAATCAGGCTTTTTAAAGTTTCTCATTAATAACTTCCTCAAGATTTCTTTGATTATTTGCAACTTTTTTTCAAGAACTTGTTTTAATATTCATTTGACTTACAAGAAGTTGTTTCATTCTATCAAGTACAAGGTCTGGAGCTGAATGATTCATATCCTGATCATCTAAATAATTACTAAGAGCTATATTAACTATTTCATTCATAGAAACATCCTTATCTTCAGCAAGTAACATAAGTCTTCTTTTAGTTCTATCTGTAAGTCTAATGTTTAATGTATACATTTTACTTTTTCAATAATCACACCAACTTTCACATAATTTAATATAATAATTATATCACATGAAAGTCTAAAAAGTAAAGGAGAATGAGTTATATTACATTCAACGTATAAAAAGAAAAAGTGAGGAAAAAAATTCCCCCACTCTAAACTCCACGTTTAACTATTTCATTTTCTACTTTTACAATAATATTTTCAACAACTTTTGGTTGACCTACTCGTCTACCTTTTAATAGTCTTCCATGTATAAACTTTTTCAACATATCCATTTTTACCAGGTCTAGAAGTTACCATCTCACCACGTTTGATATCTTTACTATCTACATACTCAGTTTTATAGTCAACAACGAAACTTTCTGTATAAACGTCCTCACCAATTGTACCAAGCTCAACATCACCATTTTCAGCTTTTGATAATGTTAATTTAGTAATCTTAGGTTCATCAATAGGAACCCCTTTACGTAATTTTTGAAGTTTAGTTACTTCTTCAAGTCCTACGTGTGCAATACTATGTCTATTAACTTCACCATAATCATGAGTATCAGAATATCTTACAGAAACACTAGGTTCAGTAGCATTATATTCTTTATCAGTACGCTCGCTCATAGTACCAACATGAATAACTTCATCTATCTTTTCACGAAAAATTTTATCAGCTCGACCAGGAATTACAATCTTAAGCCCTTCTTGACCATGAACTTTGGTAATTTTAACCCCTTCATTCATACTATCATCATCAACATACTTAGTATCATACGGAATACTTACTTCTTTTTGAAGTAAAAGTTTATTATAAGTATCTTCTAAAGATTTAGCTAGTACCAGAAACATCAATACCTTTAATTTTGTTAAGTTTATCAGCTAAACTTCCAGATAGACCAGCTATCATATTCTTAGTATCACTAAAAAGCTTTTATTTGCGCGCATAAAATTATCATACTCAATCCCATCACGAACATGATCTACTTTTAATGTATAAGACTTAACTGAAGAAAGTGCAGTGTTAATCTCACTTAGTTTAGCATTATATTCAGCTTCTAACTTATTATAACTTTCAATTTTTAGCTAACGTGTCGTTATAAGCTTTAAGAAGCACATCTACTTTAGCTAGCGCCTCATTAACTTTAGCTTGTGGAAGCTCACTCTTAGAATGCTCACCCTTGTAAGTTTCTAATAATTTTTATGATTATTAATCTCCGTTAACTTATCACTAAGCTCACGCTTAAGTTCCACACTATTAGTATCAACAGTTCTAAGTCCATTAAACTTAGAAATAGCACTTTCAACTGAAGATGTATCCGTTATATCTTCTTGAATTTTCAAAAATTAAATTCCTATAATCTTCAAGTAAATTATCTACTTTAGCTACTTCAGAGTTTACAATCTCTTGTGGAAGCTCTTTTAGATTGCGTTTCTTACCGTCAAGCCAAGTTTCAAACAGACCTTTAAGTCTATTAATCTCATTAATTTTATCAGTCATCTCAGCTTGTAAAGTTTTATTTTTACTTGTAATATTTTTGATTTAAGCCTTTAAGTTTATCAAGAGCTGGTCGAACAGTCGATAAATTAGCAGCACTTGGACCAAGATCAGTCCGTGACCTTCAGCATCAAACTTCCAGTCGTGTCCGTCAATTTCTAAAGTCTCACTTCTTGCAAGATGTTGGTCTTCTTTAAAGTAAAATCTTTGTCCTGCCTCATTTTGTTTCCATCCAACAACTTTATATTGTTCAATAAGTCCACGTAACCAAGCTCTTTGTTCTTTTGATAAAATAATACCACCATTAGATTTTTTCACAGGATCACTATCAGGCACGGCTTGACCAGCTTTAGGATGCCCTTCAGGATAAACACTTTCACGACCATATTGAAGAACACCAATCAAATGCCCTTTATCATTTAAAAGACCAGAACCTGAAAACCCACCCCAAGATGAATTGTAAAAATCAAATAACGGTGCTTTAGGATTTTTCTCATTAGTATAATTCCCTTCTTTATCACGTTTATAATAAAACGGTTTACCTGTCTTAGAATCAGTATACCCTGTTATTTTTGAAGTTACAGAATAAAGCTTACCGTTCTTAAACACACGACCTTCAGTAACATTAGGATCTTTTTTCTCATCTTTTGTACCAGGATAACCATACATTGTAAAGTTCGATCCATCAACAACTTTATCAAATTCCTCATCACTTGCTAAAGAATTAAAATCAGCTTTATTATAAGGTGATAAAACTGCATTGCTTCTGGAAAAATTACAGCAGCTAAATCATTCTCAAATCTAATTAAATGTTTCAAATCTTTATTATTTTCATTTTTGATCATAAGAGTATTCTTTTTTGATTCCAAAACTTAACCTGAGATTTATCAATATTATGCTTAGTTCCTGTAAGTTTAGCATTAGCATCTGAATTAGAACCAAGAATAATATCACGACTTATAATACCATCTCTAAAATCACGTGTTTTATCATCTAAATAATTATGACCAACTGTTAAAAACACGAGGAGATACAAACATACCTGACCCAACATAACTACGTCCACCACCAAGATGAGACCCTAACATATCCTACAGCAGAAGCATAAGGACCTTCATACGGAACATTTATAACGTCACTACCACCCTTAAAAACTCCCCTAAACCCAACACCGCGTCTAACACTTAGAATTATTAGACATTTTGGGTTTATCTAAATCAGCACGCGTTGCTTTTACCATAGACAGTTCTTTCGAGAATTTTAATTATTGAAATATTATTATTAGCATGCACTACTGCCATAAAAGAAGTAGCAAACGGTGCAACCATTAAAACTTTTTTAATCATTCAAATAAACTCCTAAAAATATATTATTATAACTATTATAACATAATTTAAGTTAAATTAACAAAGAAAAAAAGGAGAGTGAAATTTCCCTCCACCTTCTTATAGCTGCATTCCTTGATCGTGAGAAACTGCAGTTTTTTCTTTAAATTTATCAATCATAGCTTGAATTTCTTCTTCTGTAGTCTCTTCACGAGAAGCATCTTTTGCTTCATCAAGTTTTGCTTGAACTTCTGTTTCTTTATTCTTAGCCTCTACAGCTTCTTTGAATTTTTCCATTGATTCTTCTTCTGTTAGTGGTTTACTTTCTTCCGTAACTGCAGCTTTCTCAGCTCTCATAGCAGCAATTCTAGCAGCACGAGCAGCAAGTGCTTTAGCAGTTTTACTATTCTCCCCTTCAACAGCAGCTACTTTTTCATCAAAACTTGTAGGATTTACAATTCCTTGTTCAAGTCTAGCGGCGCGTCTCGCACGAGCAGCAGCTACAATATCATTCTCACGAGCAACCTTAGCACTCATATCAACTTTATTTTCTTGTTTAGACTCTTCAATAAGCCCTAGCATAGCATTGTTAAATTTCTCTTTAGAGTTCATATAAGCAAGTTGAGAAGTTCCAGTTTCAATGTTATTGATAACACCTTGACCAAAACGAGGAAAGTTTCCAGTTTTTTCGTCAACTATATCACAAAAACGATTTGTAATCTTAGGATCTAATACCCCTTCAGTTGCACGAAGTAACATTCCACGAGCAGTAACTTTATCAATTGCGTTACCATTCGTATCTTCCCCACTCATAACTTCTTTAATTGTCTTAATTTTATCATCAATCTCAGGAAGTTTATCAGCATTTTTCTTCATTTGAAGTACAGATTGAGTTGTCGAACTGAATACAAATGACCCAACACGAATAAGTTCATCATCAAACTTTGTATCAGCTACAGATGCTACGAACATATTCATTACTGCACCAGCTTTACCAGTCCATTCCGTCTTAGCAATAAGGGCTTTCATAACGTTTAAGTTTTCTTCATATAAATAACCATTATCAAAGTGGTTTTCAATATCTTTTCTGTTACCTTTAATACCATCATCAGCTAATCTACCAAGTGACTCTTTTACTGTATTTTCATCAGTAAAATCAAGAGCATATGCCCCGTAAGATTTAGGTGAATCAATAATTTTTTTCGTAATTCCTTCAACTACTTCTTGAAGTTCCTCGTTTGATTTACCGTCATCAAAAGTAATATCACTTGTATCAAGATTATTAACTAAAGCATTAGCTTTAAAAGTGAGATGAATCAGTAGCTAAGAATACTTTCCCGTGTTTGTTAAGTTGTTCTGTAACTGAAGATCTATTATAGAAAATTTCTTTTTCTTTATCAGTTAAGTTTAAATTATCAAAACTGTTAATACCCATAGTATCCGAGTCAAAGTCCCCATCGATTTGATTAACCATAAGTGGATTAATATGTGTTAAATTAGACTCATTACCACCAATATTTACAAAACTGATTGAGTTCCCTGAGTGGAACGCTGGGTCACGGTGAGCAACAACTTTATCACAATCAATACTAGTCCTAATCTCATTAAGTCTAATACGTGGGTCTGGTGTGATCATTTCTGTCTTAGCACCTTCATAAAAAGTAACTGTTTTTAAGTTTTTTAAGTAAGTTATCTTTACGAGTAAGTGCTTCATAATCAGCAGACACACAATGATTATACTCTTCTTGAAGTTGCTCCATACCACTTTCTTCACCAAGTGAAGTAAGTTTTTGATACATTTCATTATATCTAAATGCTTGCGCCCCGTTAATACAACGAATTGGAAGTACATTTCTACCTTGACTATCAACAATTGGTTTACCAGTAATTGGACTGATAAGCTCATGATCACCTAAATCAATATTAACTGACTTAGTAACATTCTTATCAAGCTTACCACCACAAAGCTCACCACGCACCTCATACTGAATTCTGCTACGAACTGCCATTGCAGGTTGCATATTAAACTCTTCATAGTCAATTGTAGTATCTGCATCCACATAACCATTAACATTACCTTTAACAGCTAGTTTTTCCTCATCTTTAAATGATACTCCAAGTCTTTCAAATGTTGAAACTACTTTATCACGATTATTTTTAAGCTGATCTTCTGTAAGGAAAGCTTTTTCATATAACTCTTCACCTACTTTTGAAGATAAAGAATATCTAAATAGTGAAGAATACTTACGTCCACCTTTATCAACACCATAATCTTTACTCTTATGCTCAGCTGTTTGAGGTAACACTAAGTAACTCATCTCAACAATACCGTTTTTAACAACCGAACCATCAGGTAAATATAAATCTTGCTTCTTACCTTGAAGCGCCTCATGAGCAACCCCTAAATTAAGACGAGATGCAAGAGATACAGGAGATACGATCATATCAACATCAGGATTAAGTTTCGCAAACTCAACTGCATGAGTAAGTTGTTCTTCTTTTGCAGTTTCAGGATCCATATCAGGATCAAGTACTAATGAAGAAATAGATTTGTTACCATGCATATCCATAACCTTATCCCCAACCTTCATTGGTTCAACAACTTCATGAGTAACAGGACGTTTAAATCTATCAAGCTCAACTTCCCCGTTTTCATCTAACACTTCAACATCATGAACAGAGCTCATTTTCTCAGCTCCAGATTTAGTAATAACAACAGCGTCTTCAGAGTTAAATAATGCAAACTCAGAATAAGCTACATTAATTTTTCTTAACATCAACAGATGTTAAAAAGTGCGTTATAAGACATCTGATTACGGTTAAAGTTATCTTTATCAACCATAAACTCATTCATAACGTCTCCTAAAGCTGAATGGATAGATTCACCTTTAGTAAAAGTACCATCTTTATTAAACTTAGCGTCTTTAGCAAGATACATAATATAACCTAAGTTAGCGCCATTTGATGTACCATAAGGGTCAAGTAATCCTTTAGCGTCTTCATCAAGCATCATTGTATTAACAGCACCAAGCTCATCTGCCTGACCTTCAAACTCACGACTAAGTGAGTTAGTATCAACATAACCTTTATTAATAACAATTTTATTTTTATAAAGCTTCTAAAATCTCTTTACCATAAGGATGATTTTTCAAAATCTGGAAGATTACGAGAAACATCCAAAAATTGCTTTAAATCTAATATCTCCAGTTGTAAGTTCTTTTTGAAGAGCAACAGCTTCAAAAGCTCTGTCCACTGGGTCAACATGTCTGAATTTATCTACTCTAGACCCTTCAACACTTGGATCAAAATATCCAATATGATATGGAATGTATTTTTTACCAAATCTATTTGAAAATACACCATTCTCATCAACTTTTGGTAAGTTTGTTATTTTTCTACCTTTAGCCAATTGAATAGTTCCACGTTTTTCATCATATTCAGCTTCTTCCACACCAATTTTAGTTAAAAGTCGACCTACAAAAGTTTCATCATTAGCCTGAACCTTTTTAAAATCATAATGTCTTTCGTTTCTACCAAGATCTCTGCCATATAAATTGCCAACAATCTCACGATGAAAATCAGATTTATAAGCTAAAAATTCAGAAATATCTTCTTCAGCAACATCACGACTAGCAAGCTCTGTCATAATATCAGCAGCAGTATAATCTTTGCCAGCGATATAATGACCGATCGAATTAAAGAAGTTTTTATAAGTAATTTCTGATTCTAATAAATCATCATAAGCTTGGTCTTGAAGTTCTTGAAACTCTTCTTCAGTCATCGCGTAACTAGTTCTTCTAGCCCCTGTCTTATTAATATCTGATGTCCTATTAGTTGAAGCATTACGTCCAAACGGATCTTTTTCAATAACTTCTCTAATTTCTTCTACAGTAGCATCATTTGACGCTAAAGTTTTAATAGCATCAAGATCATTCTTAATAGTTCTAAACGGAGTACCATTAATCCAAACTTTATTAATTGATTTCAAATCGTGACCTAAATTAATTTTACCATAAGACGTTGTTATAGAAGCGCCTGTTGGAATTTGAGATTTATCAACACCAATTGTAAGTGTTGGATCACTAATAATTGCTATAAGTTTCTCAGCTTCTTCTGTAGAAAGTCTACTAATAGATTCAGAAAAAGGAGCTTCAAATCTATCAATTAATTTTCTATACAAATTAGTATCTAATCTTGCCATTTTTTAACATGACCTACCTTTCATTAACGCTCATCTAATGCGTCTTCAATTCTTTTTTTAAAAATTCTCATCATCTCTGATGACGGTGAAATAACTTTAAGTACACTCTCATAGTCTTTTGTACCGAAAAGTTCTTCACTAATATTCTTAACTATTTCAAGTTCTTCTTTTGTCATTTGTTTTTCACCACCTGTATATCATTATAACACAAAAGTATGGAATGTTAAAATACAATGAAAAAGACTAAGGAAGTTGCATCCTTAGTCTAAATTGTTATAATTTTTCTTAATATAAATGAATTAGCAAAATTAATTTATCGTTTTAAAGTTCTAATTGTAAACGATGTAGCATAAGCTGCAAGTCTTTTTCTTAACAACACTAAATCCACTAGCAAATGACGATTTACCACCAGTATTAATACCAAAATTATTACCACCAATAACTTCATCATCAACTTTCTTACTAATATCACCATTTTAAAATGTTTAAAAGTATAAGTAATTGTACGTTTTAAATTTTTACCTAAAAATATCAATATTTTTCCATTTTAATAATTTTTATTATCATTATTTTCTACAAATTTATAATTAATAGTCTTAGTAAAGCTCCCTGTTTTCAGAATTCAATTTATAAGTAATAATTTCTTTAACTCTAAATCCATCTTTATTTAATTCACGAACAACCTCTTTTTGTTGTTTTTATCATTACCATCAATAATCTCATATCTAAATTTAGATAAAATTTCACCATCTTTATCCACTTCACGTAAAGTAATTTTACTAATATAAACGCCATCTTTAACGATGATTTCACCTTCATCAACTTTATTTAAAATCTCATCTTTAGTATCACTAGTAATCTCACCAGATACTTCATCAATTTTAAAGTTCACCGTACGTTTAATAATATTACCATTTTTCCTTAATAACATTAATTTTTGAAATATTATCAATCTCATCTACAAGTTTATATTTAATTTTTAATAGAAACATCACCAGTATCAGGATTTAAAAACATAACTAGTAACTTTATTGTACTTAACATCATTTTTACTAAATTTTTCAAATACAATTTTTCTTTAAAGGATCTTCACTATCAATAATTTCATATTTAACTTTTTCAACAATATTACCATTAGACCCGATTTCTTTAATTATAATTTTTACGTACTTTAATTCCGTCTTTATCCAATATTTCCTCTCGTCCTGCATCACCAGTTACTTCATCTAAAATATCATCAGAAACATCTCCTGTATTTGGATCAATTTTAAAATTATGTGTACGTCTAATAACTTTACCATTTTCAACAACAGTTTCTACTTTTATTACAGTCAAACCGCCATTAACACTTTCATAAGAATCTTTAGAAGTAATCTCCCCAGTATCATTATTTAATGTATAAACAGTAGTTTTTAATCCTTAAACCTTTAACATCAATCTCAGAAACTTTAGGTTTATCATCAACTAACTCATAGATAACTTTACTTGGATTATTTCCAATCTTAGTTGTTACTTTCTTAATCTTAACACCATTTTTACAATATTTTCAACTTCTTCTGATGTTTCTTCATAATAATAATCAACATTAACACCATTATCCGAAACTTTACCATGAGCATTTTCTGGAGTATTAAGTAATCTATAACTTAACGTTACAGAAGAATTTTTCTAAAATTTTGTCTTAGGCTCTATAACTTTGGCACTTGTAGTATAATCACTACCAACATCTTGTTTTTCTATAATATCAGAATCAGCTAATTTCTCTTTAGTCCCATCTTTATAATAGTTCACAACAACGTTTTTCTACAGGCACATATTTATAAACAATAGTTGTTTTGCCTTCTTTCATAATACCTTTTTCTTGAACTGTATTATTATATACATCTCCAGTAGGTAAAACTTCTACTAATTTGTAAGTAATACCATCTTTTACAATAGTATTATCTCTGTATAAAGTTGTGTCATAACTTATATTACTACTTTCGATTTCAGATTTAGTATCTAAAACACGTGTGCCAGAAACAATCTCTTTTGTTATCTTTTTAGCAACAGATAAATTATCATTAAAAAAACTACATCATCTTTTAATCTTATTGCCATTATCATCAACATATTTAACAACAACTGAACCACGAATATCATAAGTCTCGGCAACTCTTTCAAATTTCTTAAGTTTATAATAATAAGTAAAAATAAGTGGTCTTATCAGGTTGCATAGTACCTAACTCACGAGACCATTTATTTTTCTTCATTTAAAGCAATTTCCTTTTCTTCGCCTTCAGGTTCAAGTTTATATGTCAATTTAGAAACTTCAATTTCAGCACCTTCTGGGATATTAGATTTGTAATAAACAGGATTATTTGCAATAAGATAACTATTCCCGTTTTCATCATATTTAATCTTACTTGCAAGTTTCATATAAAAATCCTTTACTAGAATAACCATCAGATTCATAAATAGGTCCAGAAATTTTTATCATATTTTAAGTCATATACAAAATTATCATTTTTATTAAAATCTAAATTAAATAATTTTTCCATCATTACGAGCATTTTTCGCCATCTTTAAAAACCAAATAAACGCGCTATTTTATTTTTCAGCTTCTATTATAGATTTCTCTCTATTTCCACCTACACCAAGTTTACCATCAAGATGATAAATTTTATCTACATCATTAACTCTAACAAGTGGTACTAACACCATTCAAAGTATTACTCAAAGTATCAAAAACAGAACCTTTAACCAACTTCTCTTCTTTATCAAAAATATGATCAACATGATAAGCTGTTCGTTTTATAATTAATAATAGGCTCACTTGCTTTTTCTTGGAATAACATCTTCTTTTTACAGTTTCTTTTATAGTAATAATTTACAACAATACCATCTTTTGTAACTTTACCACTAGCATTTTCTGGATTTTTAACAAGTTCGTAAGTATACGTTTTATAAATTGATTTGTCTTCTAACTCTTCATTTTCAAACTTACTACTAATATTTTTTTGAATTAGTACTATAATCACTTCCAACATCAAGATCAGAAAGTACCTTACTATCAGCAACTTTCTCTTCCGTGCCTTCTTTATAATAATTTACAGTAACAGAAGATTTCTTTTTAACAATATCTTCTTTAACAGTCTCTTTATAATAAAAATTAATAATTTGATCTTGCTCAGTAACAACACCTGACGCATTTAAAGGATTATTTATTAACTCATAAGTTTTTGTACGAATGATAGTTCTCTCATCATTATCATCAACTTCTTTTTAGGGTTCTATCACAGGTGCAGTTTCTGAATAATTTTCACCAACTTTAGCTTTTTTTCAATCACTTTTGAATCTATCAATTTCTCCTCAGTACCATCTTTAAGATAATTTACAACAATCTTAGAAAATTTCTTAATTTTTATCAGTTATGGTAATTTCTTTATAATAATAATTAACAACAATATCATCAGTTGTAACAATACCATTAGCATTATTGGGCTCATCAATATTCTCTAAAACAACAGAAGTTCTAGTTATCTCATCTTCACCATCAACATCATTAATTTTTAGGAGCAATATAAGCTGCTCTTGTATAATAATTATCTCCAACAGCTAAATTATCAATAATCTCTTGATCAAAAACCTTATCAGTTGTACCCTCCTTGTAATGATTGACAATTATTCTCCCTTTTTAAGTTTATAAATATGCTTACTTTCTGTATCACTAATCTTTTCAGTTCTAACAAAAATATATCTTTTACCATCTTTTTCAATTTCATTTTTTAATAACATTTTTCTTCATTTGAAATAACATTATCCAAAAGTTTATTACCTTCTTCATCTACAAAATGATGAGTGATATCAACTTTAGGACTAGACGAGTCCTTCATAAACTATACTTTCATATTTTACAAATTCTCCATATGTAGATTTCTTAAATTCTTCAAATGTCATTTTTCTTAATTGTACCATCTTTAAGTCTAAAGCCTAAAAATTTATAAGTTACACCATCTTTAATAATATCTTCACCTTTAAATGTAACATCATCATAAAATTCAATAGCTGTATCATCATCAACACCACCATCCGGACGGAAAGCTGTAAAATTATAATTCACAGATAAATCTTCTGAAATCCTATTACCTTTAGTATCTATAACATTAAACATAGTCTCATTACTATTCGTAGCAGCTTCAACAGACGAAATACTAAAAATAGATCCAGCAAACAACATACCTATACTAAGTTTTTCTTATTTATACCCATTAAATCACATCCTATTTAAAAATTTTTTTAATCAAAGATATTATAACATGAAAACAATATAAAAACAAGAATGCACAATAATGTGCATTCTAAAACAATTTGTTTAATTCTATCTAAATAATTTTCTTGATCTTTCTTGTCTAATTCACTTATTTTTACGAATCGCATAAGCTATTTGCTTTTTATCTCCGCTATTTTCAGCATTAGATACAGCAAACTCTACTTCTTTAAGTTTTGATGTACGTTTTGCTTCATCAACTACTTTTTGTTTACGAGCAAGTTCATCTTGTTTTTTCTTCTCTACTAACTCTTTATCAGTTAATGCCGGTCCAGTTGGATCTTCAATTTTAGCATATAACTGTTCACCATATTTATTAGCTTGAACTTTCGGTAAATCTTTTTGCTTTTTTTACCTGATTTAGATTTAAGTAAAACTACATCAAGTACGTTACCTGGAGAATAAGTATCTGAGAATTTAAGACCTCTAAATCCAGAATCAAAAATGTGAATTTCCCCATTTTCATCGATGTAATCAATTACTATAAAGTGTGGTCCAGCTGGTGACATAACACGGACACCAACTAAATAACCTTGTTCATAATATTTAAATAAATCCTGATAACTAGCTTCAATCATTCCATGTTCTTCGTTGTTTTTTTCAACCACCCAATCTGAACCAAAATCTACCTTATTATAAGATAAAAACCCTGTTGATGCGTATGAATTATTTTTATCTAGATCTGCTTTCAAATCCCAAGGTGCATAACCAATTGGTTTTTGTCCAATTTTAACTTGGATAAATGCACAAGATTGAATCATGCAACTTGCAGCACGCCAGTCCATATGTTGATGTCCAAATGTCGCAATTTGATTTTTGATCAACTTGATTCCAACTCATTGGATTAAGTTTATCAGATCCCGTTCCTGTATGTGCAAAAAGTGACATTGATGACGCTAACAATGTTGTAGGTATTATTAAAATTACTAATTTTCTAAGTTTCATATATAAAAATGTGTCCTTCCTATATCATATTATCATATTATAACATAAATATAATTAAAATAAAAGACATAGACGTTTATAAAGTTTTAATTGTAAAATTAAATTTTTCTGACAATTCATTTAAATTGTCATGCAGCGGACAAATTAATTTTTGTCCAGAATTTGTCAGAGGTTGTGAGGTTGATATAATCATGTTTTTAACTCTTCAGTGGACACTTTGGACAAATTGGACATTTTTAACTCGAAATGAAAAAGTCAATAAAAATTAAAATTTTTATATAATGGTTTTTAGAATTGTCCAATCTGTCCAGTTTGTCCAGAAAGGTATAAGAAAACCCAGTTGTATCAAGGTTTAGACATCAGTGGACAAAAATTTCTTGTTTATCAATTTGTCCACACACGTGAAGTATAAAAATTATAGAAACCCAGTTATATCATAAACTGGACACCTCTGGACACTTTTTCTAATTTGTCCACGGATTTGTCCAATTTGTCCACAACAAAAATAGACTAACAAAATTGCTAGTCTACTATATTTTTTTAAAATTATTAATTTATAATTTTTCTTGCGTCTAACACCAAATGCTAAAGCAAATGATATTAAGATAAATCCTGCAATTGTATAGTCCACAGAACCAGTTGTTGGTAAGTTTGAAATACCAGCATTTTTTACAGATTTATCAGCAGCTTTTGGTCTACTAGTTGTTGCAGGTGCACCATTTAAAGACTGCCCTGTATAACTTGTAGTTTTCTTAGCGTCTAATGCAGCAAGTTCTTTTTCACGTTTTTATCAGCTTCTACTTCTGAGTTCGTACGTTTATCAGGTTTTAGAATCTACTTTTTTTCTTATCTTCTAACTTTTTCTCTTCAGCTTTTTTACCAACTTCACTTTGAACTACTTTATAATCATCAATTCCAAGCTTAGCCATTTCTGTTTTAGCTTCGTCTTCTGCTGCTGTAATTGAATCTAATAAATATTCTTTAGCTTCATCACCTTTAAGACCTTGTTTTTCAATCTCAGCTTTAATTTTTCACCATCATACTTCTCTTCTAATTTTTTTATAAACTTCACTTAGCTTGTTACGCTCAGTTTCATTAAGTTTAGCTCCACCAGAAATAACATCAAAATTTTTATCTTTAACTACTTCAGATAATTTATAATCTTTACCATCTTTACCATTAATTGACATTTCATTTTCATGTTTCTCAGCGATAGGTTTTAGTAAAGCATCAATTTCTTTGTTAGTTTCTTCACGTGTTTTCGTATTTTTCAACAACATCAGTATCCGATAAATCTACATCTTTAGTATCAGTAGCATATTCTTTAACAACTGTTGTATTTTTCTAAATCAACACCCTTAGTATCAGCAGAAACAAATGTAATAGCTGATAACGCAACTGGAGCTGTAGCTAATTTTTAATACCCATTATTTTAACCACCCTCAGGATTAGCATCCTTCAATCCTTTCATATTTTTAAAATCTAAACCTTCTTAAAGTATGTTTTAACATAGTAAGCTTAAGTAAAGGCAAAAGAGAACCCATGGAAATAGGTTCTAATTCAGATGATTTGCCAGAAAAAGAAAACAATGTTACGGCAATAACATGTACGAAATAATATAGTTCTAAATAATCATATAAAAATGTTGTTTTATATGATTATCAGTGAAAACTTGATCAAAAATGATCAAGGCTGACATCCTATAAATAACAGCTCGCAGAAGATTCATTTTCTTTTTTTACGAAGGATAGACATAAGTCAATGAAACTTCCCTAAAACTACCATGCTACTACCTATTGTTCCGAAAAACATCAGTTGAACCAGTTTGTGGTAACTGTTTATTCCCTAGTTTAATCACTCCATTATCTTTCTTAGACTTATTATTTGTTAAAAGATTTTTTTATCATCTTTTTCAAGAGCGTTCACCTTATCAATTCCTTTTTCATCATCAATATTAGTTGTATAGTTTTTGTCCTATATTTTTCCACCTACTCCAACCATAATATCTTCTGCTGGTCTGAAGTAAGTTGTAAGTTTAGCGTTTTTAACTCTATCACCGAATTTCTCTTGAAGTAATGCTTCGTATTTTCCAGTAAACTCTAAAAATCTTATCCATATTACCTGAATTTCTTAAAGCTTCTATTTCTTTACCATGTTTAGCCTTATATTCTTCTTCAAATTCTTCAATCTCAGTTCTTAAATCTTTAGGGTCGAACAACCGAAGCATCTAGTTTATCACGACCAATATAGTAATATTTACCAGCATGTTTAATATAGACATAGTCTTTTTACGTCACTTTTCTTAATTCTAGCTAAAGTATCAGAAAATTCAGCTGGACTATCTTTACCTTGATAATTATCAGATTTAATTTGAGTAAGTCCTTCAGCAACATAATCGATATAATAATAACGATCGTCATGAGCTATTTTAGCAACAAATGAATTTAATTCTTGCATTTCTTTATTATTAAAAAGGATTTTACTGGCTTAGATGTTACTCTCTTAATTCCATCATTAGACATATTAACAGTATCACCAGTTTTTAGGCTCTACTTTATTAGTAGGTGTCATAGTTTTTATTAGTATCTAACATTTCACCAGCTTTTTTAGGCTCAAGTATGCTCATTTTCTTAGTTTCCACAGGTTTAGCCATTTCTGTAGATTTTGTAACCTCCACCTTAGGTTTCACTACTTCTGCAGGTTTCATACCCATATCTTTAGTCATCTTATTAACTTTAAACTTACTTCCAATAACAGGACTTGCTGAAGAAAATCCATTTATTTTATTACCAAATTTTGCTTGAGCTTCTTTTTTAAATTTTTGTTGCAACTGATCTAAACCTGCATAGTTCTTATTAGCTGAATAATTCTGGATTTCAGTTTTATGTTCTTCAACAAAAAGCATTATAAAACTTCTCAAACTTACGACGAGTATCTTCCATCTGAATCTTAGAATCATCTAATGCCACTTTACTAGTATAATATACCACCCCGTCAAATTCAACATATAAGTTATTTGCAACTAAAGCTTTTGGTACTCTGACATATTCATCAGTAAACTGAGCAATCCCATCTTTACCGTAATCTACTTTTTGCAAGTTCATCATTACGAATATCTACATTACCTGATTTATTGAAAGTAAAATAGTAATAATCTTCATCATGTGTTACTTCAGCAACTTCTTTAGATAGAACTTTCGCATTTTCTGTTTTTAATACATCAGCATTAGTACTAATAGTACCACTAAGAACTGCACCAAAACTTAAAAGTCCACCATTAACAACAATCTTTTCATAATAATCTCAACTAAACGCCCTAAGACGTTGTCCTTTCATAATTTATATTAATTATTTTACCAAAAATATTAAAATAAAACAAGAAAAACCTGTTATATAAATAACAGATCCCTCGAAAAATATAATAAATGGAGAGCTCAGTCACCACAACTGAGCTCTTAAAGACTAATGCCAACAAAACAATCACCCCATACCACCAATATGGAAATCATTATCATTTTACCTTGTAACTGTGGAATAACCACCAACCACAGCTACAAATAATACAATAACATAAAGTGGCACCCATTGTCAATAACTTTTTAGTTTATATATAAACAATTGTAATAAAAAGAAGACTAATTCCGTATTCTAATTGGTCTTCTTCACTATTTTCTTATCTCAAGATAATTTGTCCCTTCATTAAATTATCATTCTCAGATCTTTTAAAATTATCCCTTTATCAAGCTCATTAAACTTCTCTACTAAAAAGAGTCTTTTTACTATCCTCATAACGCATTTCTGATACCTTATACATGCAAAGACAGGTAAATATACTCGTTAAAAATGTAAGATAAAAGCATGAGTTTCATATTCTCAAAAACACCATTTAACTTTAATAATAAACAAGCCACATATTATGAAAAATCCTAAAATATACTATTATTAGTATCCAAATGTTTTAAAAATTGGTCTGTTATCAGCTCATCATAATATTCCAGCAACATTTTTGTTTGATTATCCATAACTTTATAAACTAATCCGAAATCATTATTTTTAGGTTGTACCTTAACCTCTTCTTTTTCCACATACCCCATAGACTCTTTAATATTATCAATAAGACCATCTCTATACTTATTAAATGAATTTGTTCTCTCCGCGAATAAATTTCTATTATTATCTTGTCTACGAATTGAATTTGTTAATGTCATTTTGAAGTCTGTGATGTGCCATTTTGTTAATGTTCTGTTCCATCTCAGGTGTTGCTCTAACAAATCTAAGCTCAGACCAGTTAATTCCTTTAGGTAGTGCTTCTGACATATCATTTCTTGTAACTTTATCAATTTTACCAGCAACAGATTCTATCGCATAGATAGAACCACGAAGTTGGCCAGAGTCAGATAATTTAATTGCATTTTGATATTTAGAATCATATGCTTCTTTTACTTTATCATACACATTCCCATCAAGTGTCATGTACCCAATCGGACTTTGCAAAGGTTTAATTTGTTCAAACTCACAAAGTCTATTGAATACTTTAATTCCATCTTCACGCGAAATTATTGAATTTTCATCATTCGGATCATCTGGAATAACACGTTCAATATCATCAATAAATCCTTCACAATACGCTTTATTTGCATGACAAAATTCTTGTTCTATCTGCAGCGCACTACCAATCTCAGAGTATATAGCTTTTCTTTCTTCTGCTGTATATTCAGTCATTACCTAGCACCTCCTAATTCTAAATTATGTTCAACTGTTTCTTTAACATGTTCTTTAATCTCATTTTCTCTGTCTACGACAATATTATCTTCAGCTTCTTCTATCCCATTTGATAGTCCTTCATCTTTAACCTTTTCATGAAGTTCTTCAAAAGACATACTAACACGGTCCTCTAAACGAGCAAGAAGAGTCATTTCATAGTGAAATGCAAGCTCTAATTGTTCACGAGTTGATATATACTCTTCTTTTTCAGGTCTTTCAAACTCAACATTACTTTCAAAAAGTTCATCGGCTACATCAAGTACGTCTTTTGTTAGAGGTAACTTCTTAAGTTCACGTCCATTAAAATAAGCATGCTCTTTAAATAAATTCACATAATCAGGGATTAAATTCACTTAAATTATATTCATTATTAAATGTATGCAAAAGATTATTATCAAAATCCATAATAGCGTATATTCTATTGTTATCAAGTCCACTACGTTCAAGATACATTCTATCAGAATCTTTCATATTAGTAGTATCATATTCTATAAACATACATTTCCCTCCTTATAATTGTAAATCATTATCACGTTTTTTCTGAGCAGATTTAAGAGTTGCGTGCATTTTTTGAAGTTTCTCTTCATCTTCACTACTCAATTCAACTTCTTCTTCTTTAATCGGCTCTTTTTATCTTCTTCTTTATAAACCCACATCTTCTTTTTCTCAGCTAAGTTTTTCATTAATATATTCAAGATCGTCTTCCTCGTTAAGTAGTTCAATTTCACTTATATTGATCTTATCTGGACTAATTATATATTCAGTTTCATAATCAATCTCTTCTTCCTCTTCAGAACATGTTCTTCTTCTCTTATAAAAAGGAAGTTTAAGTGTACTTTCTCTTTCATCTGAAAAACTTACCATATTTACCTTCAAGTTCAGCTTCTTCAACTCTAACAAATTCTTCTTGTGTGATAATTTGATTTTTCTAATAATGAAGTCTTATCCATCTTATAAAAATCAGCTTCTTCCATTTGTCTTTGAATAAACTTATCACTAGCAAAGTACTTCTTTAAATTCACGTTGTGTTTTTTGTTCTGGTGTCACTAAATCATACTTATCTTCAATTTGATTACGTACACCTAAAAAGTTCTTGCTTTTTAAGTTCAAGAGCGACTAACTCTTCTTCAACCGATTTTTAATGTATCAATATCTTGTGATACTTCTTCCATTTTAGCTGAGTCAAGAGATTTTTCCTTCTTTGAGTTTTTCCAAAATACAGAAGCACCTAAACCTAAAGTACCTAAATGCTCACCAGCAAAACTATCTTGCGCCTCATTTAAAATTTCTTTAAAATCTTTACCTTCTTTAACACTTTCTTTAATCTTATCAGTATCACCATGATAATACATGTATGCAAAATTTTGAACATCTTTAATATCATATTCAGATACAACTTTTTCTTTTTTTCTTAGACTCTTTCTTAACCTCTTCTTTTTACAACTTCGTCCACTTCTTCATAACGTTCAGAATCTTCAGGTTTAACCTCTTCAACCTTCTCTTCTTGTTTTTCTTTAACTTTCTCAGCTACTTGATCTTTAACATTAGGGTCCAACCTTAGCAACTTCATTTTAATTCTTCAATAGAATCCACGTAAAATGCTAATTTTGAAGGATCTAAGCTAAGTTTCTTAAGAAATTCAACTTCACCATTATCATTACGAATAATATATGTATTTTTCGAATCTAACTTATCATAAGTATTCTTATCATTTTTCAAAATAACTTTTGCATTTTATTAAAAAGCTTTTATTCTTACTTCTATTTGTAAATTCTTTAAATCTATTACCTAAATTTTTAACAGTACTAAAAAGTGCTACGCACGCTATGTTTACCAATATCAACTAATGTATCCGAAAGACTTGGACCAAAGAGCTCACGTCTTTTAGCTCTCGCTTCTCTATACTCATTTATGGAATTCTTAACATTACTGGTATATGACAAAAAGAATCTCCTCCTATCTATAATTTATAACAACAATATTATATCATAAAGAAAAAAATACTGTAAAATTACATGAAAATAACAAGATAAGGACATTCCTTATCTTGCTTGATCGATTATTATTTTTAAAGTCCCTAATTTAAATGAATTACCATAACTAAGTTTATTACCATTTAAAATACGAATTTGATTACTATTGCTATAACTCAACCTATCACCTGCTAATTTACGAATCTGCGAACTATTACAAAAGTAGCTTTTACCAAATTTACGTACATTACCTCCAACACCACTTGAAGTATTTAAATATTCTACAATTAACTTAACGACCTCTACTTTTTACGAGGTCTGGGATCAGGAGTTATAACACTCACAGGTGGCTTCTCCATTTCATCAATTGGTTTAACTGGAGGTGTCTTAAGTCTACCTTTAACTGGATCCTTCACCTCACCTGGATTTGGAAACTCAGGAGTTTTAGGATAACGTGACGGCGGATCTAAAGGTGGTCTATCTTCTGGCGTTTTAAGAATAGGTTTATCTTCCACTTTTTGGCTTTTTCAGGTTCTTTTAGGTGAGTGGTTTTTAAAGGTTGTTCTTCTACCTTCTTAGGGATACTAAGTTTCACAGGAGGCTTAGGTTCAAATGGAGCTTTTGGTCGTATTGGCGGTTTAGGCTCAACAACAGGTTTTGGTGGCTCAGGTTTAACAGGAGCACCAGGTTCAATAAGTTCATTAGGAGCTATTGGTGCAATAGGTCTCTCAGGAGGTGTTGGCTTTCTAGGTTCTTCAATATCACGTCGTTCTTCTATTACTTTAACAGTTCTAGTAACAATATTAACATTAACTGATGTACCAAAATCCCCATTAGCTATACCAATAGAATTACCACCACGTGTATTCGAAATTCTATAACCAAAAATTTCACCATAAGCTGCATATGTAAATACCCCATCAGGAGCCGAATTAACACCATCTAAAGCTTGCTTAGAAGGATAAGAATTCTTACCAAAAGCTGTACCTAAATTTTCATTAGATTCAGCAAAATGTTCCCTTGCAGCAACACCACCACCATTACCTAATATTTTAGCATTATCACTAAGATTAACATACTGACCTAAATCTAAATCTATCATTGCTGCAGCCCAGAAATATTTCTTACCATCACCAAGACTATAAGCTACAGATACATTATCACCAAGCGGAGTCTTATTAGCCCCATTATAATAGTTTATAGCACCACCAGCATTCCAAATAGTAAACCAATCCCTACCATAATAAACAGAATCTCCACCTTTAGTCAATTTAACATAAAGATCACGTTTATCACCATTTTTAAGAGTAACAGCCTTTGGAATCATAAACCACTCACCTGACCTAACAGATTGAATTCTAGTAGTACCACCAGAATACATATCATAAAGAGTACGACTAGTCCCTACTTTATTTTGATAGTCACCATTAACCATGTCACCATCTACAACAGTAGAACCATTATATGGTCTAGCAGCCTGACCTTGCCAGCTTACTGAAGTAATAACATTATCATCACTAAGCTTATCAGAATCTGAATAAGCATTAATTGTATACCTACCATTAGACAAATCATTACCACTAGAAATGTTACCTACACCAGCTACATGAATATCACCATCAATTGTAACTGGTCTTCTATTATTCCATTGATAACTTCTAAGCTCATAATCAATATCTTGGCCATTACTATTCGCTATAGCTTCTTTAACTTCAGACTCATTACTTGAAACAACAACCTTCCTCTTAGGTTTCCTAGATTCTTCAAGCCAATTAGCATAATCTTGTTCATACTTAGCTAAATCACTTTCATAAGCGCTTTGTTTAGCATTAAACTCAGCAATAAGTCTGTCATACTCTCTTTTATCAGCATCATACTTAGCCTTAGCTTTATCATATTCTATTTTCCCCGCATCATACATCCCCTTATCTCGTTCATATTTATCACGCACGGTCATATTTATCTTTTTCAATATTATATTTCATCAAAAGCCTCATCATAAGCTTTCTTATCATTTGTATATTTTTGCAAAATCTTTTTCAAAAGCTGCTTTATTAATATTATAAGTCGCTAAAGATTTATCAAACTCAGCTTTATCAAGATCATACTGCGCTTTAAGTTTTTTTATATTCATATTCACGTCTTATAATCTCTGTATTCACACGAGTATATTCTTCGTCATATGCTTTTTTTAGCTCTCTCATTATCTGCTTTAATTCTAGCATTTTCAGCTTCAACTTTAGCTTTTTCTTTATCGTGCCTTCTAGTTCACGAGTAAACTTTTCCATAATAACTTTATTATCATTATGTTGTTTCCTACTCGCGTTTTCACGTTCTACATCAGCACGTCTTTGTTTATTTTCTTTTGTCTATCTCAGCATTTTTTCTTCATAATATCAGCAACTTGCTTATCATAATCACTTTTATTTAAATCAGAATCAGCCACAGTCCCTTTTTATATTTTTTCAGCTTCTTTTTAATCTCTTCACGTAAATTATCAGCATATTCTTTTTCTTTTTAAATACTTTGCTTCAATCTTAGCATTTTTCTTTATTAATTCTTTTCTACATCGCTTGCCCGTTCACGAAAACGTCTTTCATTTTCACTTTTAACAGATTCATTTCTATCCTTAATTCTAGCATTATCATAAGTATTTTTGTTTTTAGTTTCATCTATTATTATTACCTTGCTTATAATTATTTAAGAAAATTTTTCATTCTGTCAATTTCTTCATCACCATTAACTTCGGTTTCACGTTTCTTTTCTAAAAACTCATTATGAGTTTTTGCAACAATTCGCTCTTTAACACTTACATCAAAACCTTCTTTTTAAGTTCAGATACCATATTATCAAAACTATCAGCCGAAACAGTTACTAAACTACCCAATGATAATCCTGACAATGATAAAATTTTAATTTTAACCACGAAAAACTCCTTTCATATAAAAATATTTAACAACTATATTATAACAAAAATAATGTTATTTCAAAAATAAAAAGGAAAACCCTTTTCATTTTTATAATTTATCTACTTTAAGTGAATTAGCAAATGATAATTTTATTACCACTTAAAATACGAATTTGCTTACTATTACCATAACTTGCTTTACCTAACTTACGAACATTACTACCGATACCTGTTGATGTATTTAGATATTCAAATATAGTACGTTTAAGTACAATACTTGGCTTCATTCCACCATCAGTCACCGTAGATGGTATATTAGGAATACCCTTAAGAGGATTAGGTTTCACAGGCTCAGGTTTAAGTTCCGGTTTTTTAGGCATAGGAAGTGGATTATACATAGGTTTAAACGGACTTCCAGGTTCATCAAAAGGTGGGGTCATAGGAGGTCTATCGACCGGAGTAAGTGGATCAAGATTCACAACTTTAGGTTCCACAGGCTCTTTTGGTAGAGGTTTTTCAGGTTCTACTTCAGGTTTTTTAACCTCTGGTTTAGTATCAGGTTTAACCGGGGCTACAGGAGATTTAGGAGGTGTTGGCTCACTAGGTTTAACAGGTTCAACAGGCTCTTTTGGAGGTGTTGGTTCAGAAATATTAGTACCTTCAACAACCTTAGTTGTAGTGGTTACAATATTAATATTAAGATTTGTACCAAAATCACCATTTGCAATTGCTGTTGAATTTCCACCTTTAGTATTAGCCATTGTATAACCCATACTCTTACCGTAAGTAACATATGTGAAAATTCCATCTGGTGCAGAAGCTAAACCATCTAATGCCTGCACTTTACGTCTGTTAATACCAAAAGTATAACCAAGACCCTCATTAGATTCTGCATTTTGACCATCAACAGAGATACCACCACCACTACTGATAATTCTACCACCATGATTAACATGTAAATATTGTCCACCATCAAGATCTATCATTGAAGTAGCCCATAAATAATCTTTCTCATCTTCAACACGATACTCAACATCAACAACATCAGCATCAGCTTTTCCTATAGGGTTTGCTCCATTATAATAGTTAATTGCTCCATTTGCATTCCACACAGTAAACCAATCACTACCATACATTAGCTGATCACCACGTTTAGTAAGTTTAACCCATAGACCTTTACGTTCCCCATTTTTAAGCTTAACAGCATCAGGTACTAAGAACCACTGCCCTGATTTAACTGATTGTACAATTGTAGTACCACCACTACTAGTATCATAAAGTCTTTCTCTACGACCATAACTCTCGTACTCTGCTTGAATCATATCACCATCTACAATAGTTGAACCATTATACGGACGAAGACGTTTACCGCTATTCCAGTCAATACCAACGATTACATTATCGTCACGTAACTTTCCAGATGCAGAGTAAGCATTAATAGTATAAGAACCATTAGGATCTTCTAAATCATATTTACTTCTTACAGTACCATTACCTGATACATAAATATCACCACCAACTACAACAGGACGTCTATTGTTCCAATTACCAGATGCTAATTCTCCCGCATAATCAGATCCACCATTATTAGCAACAGCATTTCTAACTTGTTCAGCATTACTTGATGTGATTACAGTAGTTTTAGGTTTATCTTTATTTTTAAGCCACTCAGCATAATCCTTATCATACTTTTCTTTATCTTTTAATATATCGATCTTTATCTTTTTCATACTGAGCTTTATCCTCATTATATTTAGCTAAATCTGTAGTATGTTTATTACTATCAGCATCATGCTAGCTTTTTCAGAATCATATTTAGCTTTTTCTGCATCATAATTAGCTTTATCTTGATTATATTTCCTAACAGCTTTCTCATAATCAGAATTCACTTTAGTAACATTTTTCATATTCTGCTTGCCTTGCAGCATTACGATTTCTAGTTTCTTGATTTTTCTTTTTTCAATTTTAGCTTTTTCAGCAATATATTTAGCTAAATCATTTTTTTATAATTATTGACAAGTTTTAGCGTTATTAGCATTAACTTCTTTACGTCTAGCGTTTTTCCTTATCAACGAACTCGTCTATCGGCGTTTTCTTTTTCAATTCCAGCATTCGTCTCTCTAATATCTGCTCTGCAATATCCAAACTAGAGATCCTTTATCTTTATTTGATAGTTCAACTAATTTATCATACTCTTCTTTAAGAGATATGTTTATACCCTCTACATAAGATTTATCTTTTTCATATTTTTTCAGAAAGTTTATTATTAACCTCTCGTACTCTAGCAAGTTCTTCTTCCCAATTTTTAAATAATCTTTCATTTTCAGCTTTTATAGATTCATTAGCTCTATTTATATCTACATTATTTTTTTAGCCTTATTTTTCCTTGACATGCAGTCTACTTGCCTATTTTTGTTGTAAATATTTCACAAAAACATTTTTAGCTCTATCAGCTTCACCTTTTCTATTCTCTTCTTCATTCTTTTGTTTTCGTTCTAATTCATCATGTGAATAAACTTGAACTTTCTTTTCTTCTATTTTTAACATCTATACCTTTTTCTTTAAGCTCTTTTTGCCCACATCGTCAATAACGTCAGCTTGAACTAAAGATAATGTGCTAAGACCAATTACACCACTTGTAGCTAATTTAATTTTAGTCAAAAATTCACCAACCTTTCTTAAATTTCTGAAAAACTTAATCATAATTTTTCATAATATCATTATAACATATCATATTAATTTTTCACCAAACAAAATGAAATAGTCATAAGTCTTCACAATTATATGAAAATGTGATATAATTATATATATAGAAAACAAAAGAAAGTTGGTGCAACAATTGATAACACTAGAAAGCATTAAAGATAAAGAGATCAAAAAAACCCTATAAAAAAAGAATAAAAATTGGAGTAGCTGGTGATTATATCAGCTTTGCAGGAACAAAAAGTAATAAAAGATTATACAAAAAGTGATAAAAATTTTGGACAATAATAATTTCAATGAGTATTTTTCGGAATAATATTATTAGCTATAACTTTATATGTTCGTTCTATTACACCAAAAGGTGAAAAATTATAGAAACACCTATTGAAATTAGTAATAAAGGTCAAAAAAATTAACACAAAGTGATAAACTTAAAAATGAACTTGAAGAAGAATCAAGAGGAACAAACATTCCTTATAAAATTTCTACTGAAGAATTATTAAGCGGGTATATTTTAGGTTCAACAACATATTATCCTGATGATGCTAAGAAGTTATATATTGACTTTAAAATCCAAAAACCAGAACACAAAAAGAACAAGCTACTGACGCAACTGCTGTAAAAATCTTAGATAGTTTCAAAAACATTACCTAAGATTAACGATACTATTGAAGTAAAAAGATCAATCTAAATTAACAATGAAATTTACAAAAAGCGATCAATATCAAACGGTATTATTATATGAAAATGAACCCTTCGCATATGTAGATACAAATAAAGACTTAATTAGTACAAACACAGTAACAAGTGATTATATCACAAAAAGTAGCAAAACAATAAAGAACAGCAAAAAGCTGTTCTTTTTATTATATCTGAAAGTCTATATATAGACTTTTTGTATAGATAAGAAATGTTTCCTTATCTTATATGTTTTATTAATTCTTATTTTTACGTTTCAATCTTAAAAGTAGACCTAAAATCACTGCTAATAAGCCAGTATATGTTGCATTATCAGAACCAGTATCTGGAAGTTTTTAGCAGATTGCGAAGCAGTAGCTTTACTATTAAATCTTGCAAGTCTTTCAGCTTCTTCACGTTCTAATCTTTCGCGTTCTAGTCTTTCACGTTCAAGTCTCTCGCGTTCAGCTTTTTCTCTTGCTAAGCGCTCTTGTTCAGCTTTTTCCCTCACCAATCTTTCAGCTTCAGCTTTTTCTCTAGCTAATCTGTCTTTTCAGCTTTTTCACGAGCAAGTCTTTCTGCTCCTTCTCTAGCAAGTCTGTCTTTTTTTCAGCTTTCTCTCTTGCTAATCTGTCTACTTCTGCTTTCTCTTTAGCTAATCTATCTCTCTCAGCTTTCTCTCTTGCAAGTCTTTCAGCTTCTTCGCGAGCTAGTCTATCTTTTAGATATTTCTCATGATCTAGTCTGTTTCTTTCCAGCAAGTTCTTTTTCGCGTTTTTCACGAACTTCACGAGCTATTCTTTCTATCTCAGCTTTCTCACGTGCAAGTCTATCAGCTTCTAATGCAGCTAATCTTTCAGCATTCACACGAGCTAGTCTTTCTCTTTCTAAACGTTCTCTTTCTGCTCTTTCGCGTTCAGCTTTTTCACGTTCTAAGCACTCTCTTTCACGTCTTTCTCGTTCCAATCTCGCGCGTTCAGCTTTCTCACGTTCAAGTCGCTCTCGCTCTAATCTTTCTCGTTCTGCTTTTTCTCTTGGTAATCTATCAGCTTCTTCTTTTTCACGAGCTAATCTTTCTCCTTCTAAACGTTCTCTTTCAAGTCTTTCTCGTTCAGCTTTTTCACGAGCTAATCTCTCAGCTCCAGCTTTCTCTCTTGCAAGTCTATCAGCTTCTTCTTTTTCAAAAATACCTGCTTTATCACCAATTCTAATTAGATCACGAATAATATTATCAGTCACTTTACCAAGTCCATTACGATCACCAGCATCAATATCACCAATACCTTTAGAGTATCTATCTAGTAATTCACGTAATAATTCAGCTTTTTAATTTAGCCAGGATATTAGTTCCTTTGATTCTATTTTGTTGTTTTTCATACTCTACTTTGATTTTTCTTTAGCTTTTTGTTTATCAAGATCTAATTGTTCTTTTTCTTTCTTGGCGCGTAACTTAGAGTCTACATCATCTAAAACTTTATTCATATCAGAAATAATAGCGTCTCTAATTTTTTTAGAATATCATCTTTTAGTTGCTTTATCAATATCTCCAAGACCTTTTCTATATAAATCTTCTAAGCGTTTTAATAGTTCTTTCTTAGTAGCATCATCAAGATCAGATTTCTCAATTTCACCTTTAATTCTATTGTATTCATCAGTTACTTTTTCTTAGCATCTGATTTAAGCTGGTCTAAGTTTTTCTTAGCTAATTCTTCATTATCACTATTTATTTTTATCTTGTTCTAATTTTTAATATCTAGAATAAGAGCTTCTAAATCTTTAATAGCTTTATTTTTAATCGGGTCAATCCGTTTCTATCAGCTACACCAATATTTTTAACAGCAGTGTCTACTATTTCGTTTATCTTATCTTTTAATCTCGATTTTTCTTTCGGATCTAGATTTCGTTTTTTTCTAGGTCTTTTTAAAATCTCACTCCTTTATCACGAACAGCTTTTATAGCAGTTCTACGAACTTCATCTAAATCTTGTTTTGCTTTCTTATCAGCATCTAAACTAATAGCACGAATTACATTAACAGCTTTGTCACTTTCAAATTTTGCACCTGAAACAGTCATAGCTTTATTAACAGCATCAATACCTTTAATTTTCTCAGCTTCTATTTGCTTATGTAATCTATCTTTAGCTTCTGGTAATAAGTCAGCATCGTCAATTTCTTTATTTTTTATCACGAGCTGCTTTTTCTATAGCATCTATTCCAAGTCTCTTAGCATCTTTTAAATCAAGCTCTGCTTTTTCACGTTTATCTTTATCAAGATTAATTCCTTCAATAACTTTGATAGCTTTGTCACGTTCAGTATTAACCTCTGCTACATCACGAGAAGTTTTAACCCCATCAATTCCTTTACTTCTCTCAGCTTCAACTTGTAAACGTAATCTCTCACGTGCTTCTGGTGTTAAATTAGCCGTGTCAATCTCTTTATTCTTACTATCAACAGACTTTTTAATAGCTCAATTGCCTTAATCTTAGCATCTTTTAACTCTAATTCTTGTTTAATACGAGGATCATCTTCGATTACAATACTTTCAATAATCTTAACAGCCTTATCACTCTCAAGTTTAGCACTCTCAACAGTATTGGCACGATTCACAGCATCGATACCTTTATTCTTTTCAGTTTCTACCATAGCACGAAGTCTAATCTTAGTTTCAGGAAGTACATCAGAACGCCCAATATCATTAGATTTCTTATTCGCGGCATTAATGATTGCAACAATTGATCTATCTTTAGCATCTTTAAGTTCTTTTGAAGCTTTATCCGCATCTAAACTTATAGCATTAATTGCATGAATTGCTTTATCACGCTCAGCGTTTACTGTATTAGTATCAGTAGCTTTACCTACAGCGTCAATTCCCTTGTTCTTTTCACCCTCAACCCCAGCACGTAAACGAGCTTTAGCTTCAGGTGAAATATTAGCATTATCAATTTCACGTAGTTTTACTTCAGCTGCTCTCTTAATATCTTCAATAGCTTTATTTTTTTAACAGATGATAAGTCTTTATCAGCTTTAGATTTTTAACGCAGAACCTAAGTCAATAGATTTAATCGCCTTGATAACTTGATCTTTTTATTATTAATTTTCAGGAACTTTTTGTTAATTTATTAACTTCAGCTATTCCGTTATCACGCACTCTATCCACTTCAGATTTAAAACGAGCTTTATCTTCAGGTGATATGTCAGCTTTCTCTATTTCAGATTTTTATCCTGAGCTACTTTATTAATTTCATTAATAGCATTACGTTTAGCATTATTAATTTCATTTTCTTTATCTACTGCTATTTTATTACGAACATCAGCATCATAACCAATTCCTCAATTGCAGTGATTGCTTTGTCACGCTCAGAGCTAACTATTGCTACATTACCTGCATTACTAACAGCACTGATACCTTTTATTACGTTCAACTTCAACTTGCGTTTTAAGTCTAAGTTTTGCTTCTGGTAAAATGTTAGCTTTTTCAATTTCAGCAAGTTTATCTTCTGCTGCTTTTTTAATCATATTAATAGCAGAATTTTTAGCATCTTGTAAGTCTTTAGTTTCTTTTAGCTTTTTATCAGCATCTAAACTAATAGCTTTGATTGCATTAACTGCTTTTATCACGTTCAGAATTAACTGTTGTTAGATTAGTTGCTTTACCTACTGCTTCAATTCCTTTATTCTTCTCATCCTCTACTTGTTTAATAAGTCGAGATTTAGCTTCTGGAAGTAAATCAGTTTTATTAATTTCAGCAAGTTTATCTTCTGCTGCTTTTTTTAATCATATCAATAGCAGAATTTTTAGCATCTTGTAAGTCTTTAGTTTCTTTAGCTTTTTATCAGCATCTAAACTAATAGCTTTTGATTGCATTAACTGCTTTATCACGTTCAGAATTAACTGTTGTTAGATTAGTTGCTTTACCTACTGCTTCAATTCCTTTATTCTTCTCATCCTCTACTTGTTTAATAAGTCGAGATTTAGCTTCTGGAAGTAAATCAGTTTTATTAATTTCAGCAAGTTTATCTTCTGCTGCTTTTTTTAATCATATCAATAGCAGAATTTTTTTAGCATCTTGTAAGTCTTTAGTTTCTTTAGCTTTTTTTATCAGCATCTAAACTAATAGCTTTGATTGCATTAACTGCTTTATCACGTTCAGAATTAACTGTTGTTAGATTAGTTGCTTTACCTACTGCTTCAATTCCTTTATTCTTCTCATCCTCTACTTGTTTAATAAGTCGAGATTTAGCTTCTGGAAGTAAATCAGTTTTATTAATTTCAGCAAGTTTATCTTCTGCTGCTTTTTTTAATCATATTAATAGCAAATTTTTAGCATCTTGTAAGTCTTTAGTTTCTTTTAGCTTTTTATCAGCATCTAAACTAATAGCTTTGATTGCATTAACTGCTTTATCACGTTCAGAATTAACTGTTGTTAGATTAGTTGCTTTTACCTACTGCTTCAATTCCTTTTATTTTTCTCATCCTCTACTTGTTTAATAAGTCGAGATTTAGCTTCTGAAAAGTAAATCAGTTTTATTAATTTCAACAAGCTTATCTTCTGCTGCTTTTTAATCATATCAATAGCAGAATTACGGGCAACACCTAAATCAGCATTAGCTTTGTTATTAATAGCTTCAGTTAACGAAATAGCTCTAATTAATCCAATCGCTCTATTTTTTCTCAGTTTCAACTTTATCAATAGTGTCAGCACCATTAACAGCAGAAATACCTTTATCTTTTTCTCCCTCAACTTTAGCTATTAAAGTTTTCTTATCAGCTTCTGAAATATTGGCAGAATTTATTTGACCTTTTTTAGTTTCAGCTTCTCGTTTAATAGCATCAATTGCATCATTTTTCTTAGTTGTAATCTCCCCTGTACCAACATGTATAACCTCGTTAACAACATCCCTTATTATTTTCTCAGTTCTACTACTTCCAGTAACCACATCTTTAGATTCTAGTGCAGTTTCTTCAATTGTTTTAATAAGTTTACTCTGACGATCTTCATCACTAGCCCCATACCCAGGAACATAAACATTAGGATGTCCAGCCGCTCGCATAGAATTAGCAGAATATAACGGCTCATCCTCACTAATCCTGTAAACAACAGACATGAACGTTTTAACATTCTTTTTAGCCCACTCAACAATTGAAGTATCAATTTTTTCATCACTAGCCCAGTTATCTGTAAATTGAATAATAGCTTTTGTAGCATTAGATCTAGTATCTCTAGCATATATTTCCTCAAAAGGTTTTCCTATTGAAGAATCACCCCCAAAAAAGGAAAACACTCTACCATTTTTATCCCTTAAACTATCGTTATTACTATATTGTAATGCAGGTTCACTAAGTAAACCAAGAACCCTACTCCTATTAACAAAATACTGTGTAATATTATTAAATACAATTTCATCAGAAGATCTGACACTTATAATATCATTTATAATTCTCAAGGCAACAGAAGGTTTCATTTTAATTGTAGTAAAACTATAATGAGGATATTCTTTACTACTAATAGTACTAGAATACAGTGAAGTATAAGAATTCTCAGTGTTCTCATCATAAAAAGAGAACTGCACAGTATCATCATCTGATAGTTTAGATAGTAAGCTTTTAATATCTCCAAGTGATTTATCAATAAGTCTATCAAAAGATACACTACCATCCCATATCAAAAGTAAATCAATAGGTTTATGCTCTGTCACTGTACCATGTATTTCTTTAATTGTTATCTCTTTTTCCCCATCTACCCCATCTTTCACCTTTTTACGTTCACCTTTTGGTAAATTTGGATCATTTACAATATCTGTACCATGTTTTATAATTTCACGTCTTGTTTCTGCATTAACAATATCATTAGAGGCTAGTACCCCCCCCCCCGCAAAAACTAACGCGCTTCTGTTAACTTTTTCAACATTTTACTCATAAAATATCTACCTTTCACTTTTTATAATATTATAACAATATTATACTAAAAATAACATTAAAAACACAAATAAAAAAACAAAAAGTCTATATATAAACTTTTCTGTATAAAAAAAGATAAGGGAATATCCCTTATCTTATATATTTTATTGATTCTTATTTTTACGTCTTAATTTTGTTAAGAAACCTAAAAGAACAGCAACTAAACCATAAGTAGCATAATTATCATTACCTGTTTCAGGAAGAGCCTTAGTAACTTTAGCTGAAGGTACATCAGTTAGCTTAATAGCTTCTTTATTAGGTTCTTCTTTAGATTCTTCTTTTTTAATTTCACCTTTATAATCCAACACTTCCTAATACAGGAGAAGTGATTTGTCCACCTTCTCCGTCAAGTCCGTTTCCAGCTAATACTCCAGTATATTCAGGAACATCTAATACAGGAGGAGTGATTTGTCCACCTTCTCCATCAAGTCCGTTTCCAGCTAATACTCCAGTATATTCAGGAACATCTAATACAGGAGGAGTGATTTGTCCACCTTCTCCATCAAGTCCGTTTCCAGCTAATACTCCAGTATATTCAGGAACTTCTAGTACAGGAGGGGTGATTTGTCCACCTTCTCCGTCAAGTCCAGCTCCAGAAATCGGTCCTGTATGTTCAGGAACATCTAATACTGGTGGAATATTTCCACGACGAATTCTATCAGCTTCTTCTTTATTAACATCTCCTAATTAGCTTACGAGTGACATGAAGTGTTACTTTACCTGTTTCAGAATCAACAGTAAATGTAGTTGTTTCTTCGTAAATATTACCATCTTCACCAGTCACAGTTTTAACCATTGATTTAGTACCAACTTTAATACGTGTAATTCCAGGTTCTTCAACTTTAACCCCTACTTTTTCCCTCACTTTACCAGTATCAGGATCAACTGAATAAACAATAGTTGTTACTTTACGACCTACTTTTACCTGCTTCAACAATATTATCACTACCGTAATCACGAGAATCATCACCTGAGTATATAACTTTAGGATTAATTTCTTCAACTACAACTTTATCTTTAGCTCCAACTTTAACAATTGTATCTGTCGGATTTTCAATTACTGGTTTCCCTACAACTTCAGTAACCTTACCTGTCTTAGGATCAAGTTCGAACTTAGTGACAGTCGTTTTACGTCCTTTTTTACCAGGTACCACAACATTCTCACTACCTTTTTCACGTTCTTTATCAGCAACATAACGAACGCGAGGCTCGATATCCTCAGTCACGACCTTATCTTTTGTACCAATCTTAATAATAGTTTTACCAGGAAGTTCTATCTGTGGACCTACAACATGCTCAGTCACCTTACCAGTTTCTCTGTCAACAGTATAGATAGTTGTTGTTGTTTTCTTACCAGGTTTACCTTTGATAACCTCACCTGCACCTGAATCATCTCTAACATATTCTACCACTGGCTCAAAATTTCTACAACCACTTTATCTTTCGCACCTACTTTTACTATCGTATCCACCGGATTTGTAATCACAGGTTTACCAACAACTGATGTAATTTTACCAGTTACTTTATCTATATTAAATGTAGTTGTTGTAACTTTGCTACCATCTTTACCTTGAATAGTTACATCTGATGTACCCTTATCACGTGATTTATCTGCTTCATAAACAACTTTAGATTTAATAACTTCAGTTTCTACTTTGGGTTTAGTACTTACTTTTACAATTGTTTTTCCAGGAGGTGTCACGACAGGTTCACCACGTTTTTCTGTAACTTTACAGTATTTGGATCAACTTCATAAGTAATAGCTGTTACTTTTTTACCAGGTGTACCTTTAGTTTCACCACCAACACCAGTTTCATCTGGCACGTATTCAACAATAGGTGGGATTGTCTCTGTAATAGTATCACCTTTAGCTGCAACTTTAATAATTGTTTCACCAGGAGCTTCAGTTACAGGTTTACCTACTGTTTCTGTAATTTTACCAGTTTCAGGATTGACCTCATATGTAGTATTTGTTGTAGTGCTTCCTTTTTTACCAAGAACTGTAATATCAGACTCACCTTTTTTACGTGTGTAATCAGGTACATATTTAACTTTAGGTGAAATTTCTGTAACAACCACTTTTGACTTAGTTCCCACTTTAATTACAGTATCTGTAGGATTCGTGATAATTGGTTCACGAGGAACATCTGTTACTTTACCTGTTTTTGGATCAACATTATGTGCAATTGTTGTAATCTTACTACCATTTTACAGGAACAGTCACATCAGGAGTTCCTTTTTCACGTGATTATCTCCCTCATAACGAACCTTAGGTTTAATCACTTCTTCATTTACCGTATCCTTAGCACCAATTTTAATAATAGTCTTACCAGCTGGCGTTATAACAGGACCAGTTACTTTTTCAGTTACCTCACCTGTTTTTGGATTAACTGTATATGTAGTCGTCCTAACCTTGCTTCCTTTTTTACCAGGAATAGTCTCACCAGCACCTTTGTCATCTTTCTCGTAAACTACTTCAGGTTCAATAACTTCAGTTACAACTTTATCACGGCCTCCAACTTTAACAATTGTTTTACCAACAGGGTCGACAACAGGAGGTAATGTATTTTCTGTTATATCACCAGTTTTGGATTAACAGTATAAGTTGTTGTTACTTTACTAGATCCGGTTTTTCCCTTTTCGATAACATCAGCTGTTCCTCTATCACGAGATTTATCAATAACATATTCTTTTTCCGGTTCTATTGGTGTAGTCACAACTTTATCACGAGCTCCGACTTTAATTATAGTATTAGTTGGTTCTTTTCTAACAGGTGCACTTGCAGTTTCAGTAACAACACCAGTATCTGGGTTTACATTATACGTAATAGTCTTAGTTATAGTACCCTCTTTACCCTCTATACGTTCATCTTTTGTACCTCTATCACGATTAGAGTCTTTTTCATAAACAACAGGAGACGGAATTTTCTCAACAACTTCTTTATCTTTAGCTGCAACTTTAACTATTGTTGAAGTCGCTTCCACCGTAACAGGTTGACCTGTCTTAGGTGTCACATTACCTGTTTTTGGATCAACAGTATACGTTGTTGTAGTTGTCTTAGTTCCTGGTCTACCATTTGTCACAATATCACCTTCACCACGAGATCTCATATTATCTTTTTCATATCTCTTAGGTGAAGGAATATTTTCAACTTTACTAGTTGGTTTAGTTCCCACCTTAACAACTTTAGGTTTCATAGGTGTTGTAATAGTTTCAGATTCTACAGGGTTAATTAGTTCACCTGTATAATCTTTAACAGTATATGTTGTTGTAACACGTTTTTCACCTTCCACACCTGCTGTTTCAGTGCGTTTACCATAATCTAAGTTTGGATCTGCTTCATAAACTGTTGTAATAATAATCTTCTCAGTTCTATTTTTTAGTATTATCAACAGGTTTCCAAACAGGATGCAGATTAATCTCCTCACCAGGTTTTATAGTTTTTAGAATCAATAGGTTTCCCCTTCTGGAGTTCTAGACCATCCCACAAACTTATGATTTAATTTTGGTTTGCTAGGTTTTGGTAACTCGGGAAACTTATCAGAATTAGGTTTAAATTTAACGGGAGGGAAGTTTTCACTATCAAAAGTTAAAGTTACTTCCGTTTTAGGTGTTTCTTCACGAACCCATGTACCAGCAGTTGTTGATGGATTAGATTTATATAGATTAGCCCAATCATCAACTGTATATGGATGTGCTTTATCATTTATTTTTATGCCACTTATCTGTATATTGATTACCGTAACTATGATTAATAACAGAACCATTAGAAGTTTATTCATATCATGAATACCTATACTGTTAAATTTATCACCCAGTTTAAGTTCTTTTTAATTTATTAGTACCAGTAAGCATGTAACGCATAATTTCTACATTACTCGTATCAAAATTTGTCAAATCCAAAGTAACTAATTGACTCATACCCGAAAACATTTTTCCATATTAGTTACTTTACTTGTATTAAACTTAGTAACATCAATAGATTTTAAATTATCCATAAAAACATCCGCCCATATCAGTAACATTACTTGTATTAAAATGTGTAACATCTAAATCAACCAAATTGGACAATCTACTAAACATAGAATTCATATTCTTCACTTTACTAGTATCAAAATTTGTCACATTCAAATTCTTTAATTTGGACAGTTCACTAAACATATATTCCATTTTTGTTACATTGCTTGTATTAAAATTCGTCACATCTAAACTAGTCAGATTAGGTATGAAAAACATATACCTCATATTCTTCACCTTATCCGTATTAAAATGTGTAACATCTAAATTCTTCAAGTTTGACATAAGAGCAAACACAGAACCCATATCTGTAACATTACTAGTATCAAATTTTTGTCACATCCAAATTAGTTATTTTTTTGACAAACTTGAAAGACATAGAACTCATATCAGTAACTTTACTAGTATCAAATTTTGTCACATCTAAACTTATTAAATTAGACATATTAGAAAAACATAGAATTCATACTAGTAACTTTACTAGTATCAAATTTTATTACATCTAAACTAGTTATTTTTGACACATCCATAAACATAGAACTCATATCAGTCACATTACTAGTATTGAAATGTGTCACATCTAAATTTGTTAAGTTTGATAATCCACGAAACATACCTATCATTGATTTAACTGAACTCGTATCAAATTTGGTCACATCCAAATTAGTTAATTTAGACATACCACTAAACATAGATGACATATCAGTCACTTTACTAGTATTAAAATGTGTCACATCTAAATTTGTCACATTAGATAAATACGTAAACATTCCACCCATATTAGTAACTTTACAGTATCAAATTTTTGTTACATCCAAATTCATCAAATTCGATAAACCATAAAACATATATTCCATATCTGTAACTTTACTAGTATCCACATTTGAAACATCTAATGTAACAGGATTAAAAACAATCTCCTTTGTAGAAATTACCCTTTTCAAAATAAATATTACTAAACAAAAGCACTACTATCTTCAGGGGCATATACTTTACCAGCAAAACCTACATATTTAATTTTACTTCCATGTTCACGTTTCCAAGTAGTATCACCTTTATTATTTGTTAACGTATCTTTACCAGGAACAGGTTTAAATAATAAATATCCATTTTCATAAAGTTCCCAAGGAACACCATCTTCACCACGAGCTATAACATTTCCAGTTGGTTTTGGAGTTTCATCTGCATAAACATCAATAACACCCAAACTACCAAGAGTTATGAGTGCCCCCTAATAAAATCTTACTTTTTAATTTTAATACTCAAAAATCACCTCTATATTTCTTTTTATTATTGACATAACTATTATAACATATCTAAATAAAAATTCATAATAATAAAGGAACAAGACTTACGCCTTGTTCCTCAAATGTTCATTGCCTATTAAAATATCTAATAATTAACGCACAGCAGAAGTTTTTGGTAAAAGCTTTCTTAGCAGAAAGCTTTTTGATTGACCTTTACAGGAGCTTTTTATCAGAATCCTTTTTAACTTCTTGTTTTTAATTCTTCTTTATATTTTTGCTTCAACTTTATCTTTGTAAGCATCTTCACGAGCTTTTTCTTCTTTCCCAGTTGGAGTGTCAATGTTTTTCTTAACGTACTCTTCATCGATTACTGGTTGTTTAGGAGTCTCAGCTTTTGGAGTTTCTACTTTTTGGAGTTTCAGCTTCTTTAGCAGCTTTTCCCAAGCATCACCAGCAGCATCTTCAGACGCTTTTGAAGGTTCTTCAGCCTTAACATAGCCATGTTCTAATGCCACACCTGTTCCAACTGTTAATACTGTTGCAGCAAAAATACCTGTTAATAATTTTTTCATAATTATAATACCTCTAAAACCTTTTTCGGTTTCTTTCTAATTTTTATTTATGATATAAGTATAGCACCCTTTTATATCAAAAGTCAACAAAAACATATCAGATTTTTAAAAACTTTTTATTTCAAGATAAAAGGGAAAAATTCTCAATTATCTTTAATTTTTACGACGTTTTAAATCTTGTAAGTAAACCTAAAAACTAACCCGATTAAACCGTAGTTTGCCATGCTTGTATTACCAGTTTCTGGTAACTTAGCTTGTTTAATTGTTGGTTTAATAGATTCCTTTACAAGTCTTTCAGCTTTTTCACGAGCTAATCTGTCCGCTTCAGCTTTTTCTCTTTCAAAGCTTTCTTTTTCAGCTTCTTCTCTTACCAATCTTTCACCTTCTGCTTTTCTTTTTGCTACCCTATCTGCTTCTACTTTCTCACTATAAGTTTTTCTTGTTCAGATTTCTCTTTCGCTAATCTCTCAGCTTCAACTTTTTCACGAGCAAGTCTTTCTTGCTCAGCTTTTTCTTTCTCAAGTCTTTCAGCTTTTTCACGATCTAGTCTATCTTTTAAATATTTCTCATGATCAAGTCTGTTTCGTTCAGCAAGTTCTTTTTCACGTTTTTCACGAACTTCACGAGCAATTCTTTCTATCTCAGATTTTTCACTTGCAAGCCTGTCAGCTTCTAACGCTGCCAGTCTTTCAGCATTTTCACGAGCAAGTCTATCAGCTTCTGCTTTTTCACGAGCAAGTCTATCTCTTTCAGCTTTTTCTTTTGCAAGCCTTTCAGCTTCTGCTCTTTCTTTTTGCTAATCTATCAGCTTCTGCTTTTTCTTTTGCTAATCTATCAGCTTCTGCTTTTTCACGAGCAAATCTATCTCTTTCAGCTTTCTCTTTTTGCTAATCTATCAGCTTCTGCTTTTTCTCTTGCTAATCTATCAGCCTCTGCTTTCTCACGAGCTAGTCTATCAGCTTCTGCTTTGTCTCTTGCTAATCTATCAGCCTCTGCTTTCTCATGAGCTAGTCTATCAGCTTCTGCTTTGTCTCTTGCTAATCTATCAGCCTCTGCTTTCTCACGAGCTAGTCTATCAGCCTCTGCTTTCTCACGAGCTAGTCTATCTCTTTCAGCTTTTTCTCTCGCTAATCTATCAACTTCTGCTTTTTCTCTTGCTAATCTATCAACTTCTGCTTTTTCAGCATCCACAGCTTTATCACCAATTCTAATTAAATCACGCACAGTATCAAAGTCAACTTATCAAGTCCAGTACGATCACTAGCATCTACATCTCTAATACCCATAGAATATCTATCTAGTAATTCCCTAATTAAAATCAGCTTTTAACTTAGCAAGAATATTAGCACTTTTTGATTCTATTTTGTTGTTTTTCATATTCTACTTTGATTCTTTCTTTAGCTTTTTGTTTTATCAAAATCTAGTTGTTCTTTTCTTTCTTCGCTTTTAACCCAGCTTTAGCATCATCTAAAACTTTATTCATATCAGAAATAACGCCATCTCTAATTTTTAGAACATCATCTTTAGTAGCTCCATCAATTAAACCAAGACCCTTTTTATGAAAAATCATCTAATCCTTTTTAATAAATATTTCTTAACAGCTTCATCAAGATCCATCTTATTAATTTCATCTTTAATTCTATTGTATTCATCCGTTACTTTTTTTCTTAGCATCTGCTTTAAGCTGATCTAAAGTTTTTCTTAGATAATTCCTCATTATCACGATTTATTTTATCTTGTTCAAGTTTTTAATCTCTGGAATAAGAGCTTCTAAATCTTTAATAGCTTTTATTTTAACCGGATCAATTTGATTACGATTAGCCTCACCAATATTTTTTTAACAGCATCATCTACTATTTGATTTATCTTATCTTTTAATTTCAATTTTTCTTTCGAATCTAAATTTATTCTTTCTAGATCTTTTAAGACCTCTGCCCCTTTATCACGAACAACTTTAATTGCATCACGACGAGCAGTATCTAAATCTAGTTTTGCTTTTTGGCTTGATCTAAACTAATAGCTTTAATAATACCAACAGCTTTATCACTCTCAGATTTTGCACCTGAAACAGTCGTAGCTTTATTTACAGCATCTATTCCCTTAGTTTTCTCAGCATTGACTTGCCCTTTTAATTTCTCTTTATCAGCAGATAATAAATCAGCATTTTCAATTTCTGAAATCTTATCACGAGCTGCTTTTTCGATAGCTTCAATTCCAAGTTTCTTAGCATCAGCTAAGTCTTTTTCTGCTTTTGTTCGTTTACCTGCATCTAAACTAATAGCTTTAATAATACCAACAGCTTTATCACTCTCAGATTTTTGCACCTGAAACAGTCGTAGCTTTATTTACAGCATCTATACCTTTAGTTTTTCTCAGCATTAACTTGCCCTTTTAATTTCTCTTTATCAGAAGGTAATAGATCAGCATTTTTCAATTTCTGAAATCTTATACACGAGCTGCTTTTTCGATAGCTTCTACTCAAGTTTCTTAGCATCAGCTAAGTCTTTTTCTGCTTTTTGTTCGTTTACCTGCATCTAAACTAATAGCTTTAATAATACCAACAGCTTTATCACTCTCAGATTTAGCACCTGAAACAGTCGTAGCTTTATTTACAGCATCTATACCTTTAGCTTTCTCATTATTAACTGCCCTTTTAATTTCTCTTTATCAACAGGTAATAGATCAGCACTTTCAATTTCTGAAATCTTATCACGAGCTGCTTTTCGATAGCTTCAATTCCAAGTTTCTTAGCATCAGCTAAGTCTTTTTCTGCTTTTTGTTCGTTTACCTGCATCTAAACTAATAGCTTTAATAATACCAACAGCTTTATCACTCTCAGATTTTGCACCTGAAACAGTCGTAACTTTATTTACAGCATCTATACCCTTAGTTTTTCTCAGCATTAACTTGCCCTTTTAATTTCTCTTTATCAGAAGGTAATAGATCAGCATTTTTCAATTTCTGAAATCTTATCACGAGCTGCTTTTTCGATAGCTTCTATTCCAAGTTTCTTAGCATCAGCTAAGTCTTTTTCTGCTTTAGCTTTTTTAAATGAACCAAGATCAATTTCTCTAATTGTCTTCACAACTAAATCTCGCTTCTTGTTAATTTCAGAATTTCAGTTAATTTATTAATATCCTTAATACCATTATCTCTTTCAGTATTAACTCGAGTTTTTAATACATCTTTATCAGCTGGTAAAATATCAGCTTTTTTTCGATCTCAGCTAACTTCTCAGTTGCTTCTTTTTTTAATAGCATTAATAGCATCATTCTTACCTGTGTTAACAGCATTTTTCATTATCAACTTTTATTTTTATTTTCTAATATCAGCATCTAAACCAATACTCTGATTATTCCTATTGCTTTATCACGTTCTGAATTAACACCAGCAACATTTATAGCTTTACCTACAGCATCAATTCCTTTGTTTTTCTCAGCTTCTACCTGATTTTTAAGTCTAACCTTAGCTTCTGGTAAAATGTTAGCTTTTTCTATTTCATCAGTTTTCTCTTTAGCCGCTTGTTTTAATTTCATTAATTGCTGACACTTTAGCATCTTGAACTTTCTTAACTTCCTTATCAGCTTCTAAACTAATTCCTTTGATGATACCAACTGCTTTTAATAGTTTCACTCTCAACGCTTCTAGGATTAGTAGCTTTATTAACAGCTTCTATTCCTTTATTCTTCACACTTTCTACTTGAGCAAGTAGACGTGATTTAGCTTCAGGAAGTAAATTTGCTGCATTAATTTCAACTTTCTTATCCTCTGCAGCTTTTTTAATAGCATTTATTCCAGTATCCTTAGCCTTTTGTAAATCCTCGGATTCTTTTGCTTGTTTATCAGCATCTAAAACTAATTGCACGAATAGCTGTAATAGCTTTATCACGTTCAGAATTTCCTTTTTCTACAGTATCCATTTTCTTAACTGCATTGATACCTTTAGTTCTTTCACCTTCTACTTTAGCTTTAAGTCTAGTTTTAGCCTCTTGTGTTATATTAGCAGCTTCTATCTCATCATTTTTCTTCTTAGCTTCTGCATTAATTGCTTCAATAGCTTTAGTATTTTCAACTAAACGACGACTTGTATTAGCCGTTAAATTACCATTACTAGCATTAATCGTATATCTAGTAGTTTCTTCATACTTATTACCATCATTACCAACAACTTGTCTTGTTTCAGGTTTGGCCGCAACTTTAACAAAAGTTTTACCCGCTGGATCAATTACAGGTTCACCTCTGTTTTCAGTCGCAACACCAGTTTCTGGATGAATAGTATAAGTAATTTTTATAGTCTTACTTCCTTTTTTACCAGGAGTTTCTAAGTTTTTAGCACCTTTATCACGAGTTTCATCAATAACATACTCTTTTCTTGGTTCAATATCTTCAGTAACTGTTTTAGACTCTTTAGGTATCACTTCCCATTTAGGATATAATGTAACATGACCAATTTCAGCTAAAAGATAAAACCCTAACATATTCTCCTTAGTTATAATAACTGCAGAAGGATCTTTACTTGTTCTCCAACCAAGAAATTTTTAAATTCTCAGGATTTTTGGTATAGGTAATACAAAATCTGAAACAAATGTATCTTTAATTTTAGGATCTGTATTTTTAAAAATAGTTGCTGTCATTTTAGGTATCGAAGGATGCGTTCCCATATCATATGTTACATCAAGAGTAAAACCTTTTTCTTTCACGAACCCAAGTTCCTGCCATCGCTGGTTGCCAATTATTCTCCATTTCACTCCATGACATTGGACCATGAATTTTTGTCCTCTCTCACCCAACGATTTGTATATTCACCTTCAGGTAAATTTTTTTCATACTTGGTTCATTCATTTCAAAAAGTTCAGTAAAAGATGATGGTAAAGTTAATTTAATTAATGAAGTATCTGCAAACATACCACTTGAAGTTCTTACATTTTTAAATCCCAACGTCCAATATCTAATGTTCTTAAACAAAGGTATATTTTTGAAACATATTAGCTGTAGTTATAAATTGACTCGTATTCCATTTACTCACATCTAAACTTGTTAAACTGCTCGCATCAAGAAACATAGAAAGTGCAGTTCTAACATTACTTGTATTCCATCTGCTTACATCTAAATTAACTAATCCACTTGCCTTAGTAAACATATTATTCATATTGGTAACTTTACCTGTATCCCAATTACTAACATCAAGACTCAATAAGTTACTTACCTCATAAAACATATAAGACATGTCTGTAACTCTACTTGTGTCTATTTTTACTAGCATCTATATAAACTGGATTGAAATTTGATCTCTCATTAGTTGTAGCTTTACTAAATAAAAAGAACTATCTCTCGGCGCATAAACTTTACCGCTAAAACCTACATACTTTATCTTATCGCCATGACGCCATTTTCCAAGTTGTAAACACAGAGTCAGTAGCTAACGTATCTTTACCTGGAATTGGTTTTAAATAATAAATATCCATTTTCGTATAATTCCCAAGATACACCATCTTCACCACGCTCTATAATTCTACCACTAGGTTGTGGTGCTGTCTCAGCTCAATTTCAATAATTCCTAAAGTAGAACTTAAAAATAAAGGTGATATTGCTATTATTTTAGATTTTTAACCCTCAAAACACTCACCTAATCAAAACTTAATTTGATTACCTTTCTTTTATAATATAAAATAATTAATCTTATTATATCACAAAATTAATCGCATTCAAAATAAAAAAATAAAAGTCTATATATAGACTTTTATAACAATAAAAAGAAGCTAGCTTATAACCTAGCTTCTTTATCACTATACATTTTTAGAGTCATCTTTTTCTTATCTGATTCCTTACTAGTACTCTCATCTTCCTTCTTCACTTTTTTTCTTATAAAGATTTCTTCTTCATCATCCTTAGAGTATTTCTTATCTTTGGCTTCTTCTTTCTTATCAGAACCTTTATCAGTTCCCTTATCTTTTAATTCAGATGCACGTTTAATCTCACCCTTAAGTTCAACAAGTTCGATATCACCTGAAGCATCATCAAAGTTTGCTAACCAAACTAAATCATCACTATTTTTATGGCTCATAACAATCAGTACTTGGTAAACTACCTTTAGTATTACTTTCGTATGCTTCAACGTCCTTAACTTTAAAAATCTAAAATAGCCATTCTGTTAAAGTAAGTTGATATTTGTAAGTCCCGTTAATGCAAATACATTTTTCTCACTTCCAAGTTTAAAATCACCTGCTTTTTTCATGCACAAAAGTTATATTGTTTATTTACTGCTTCAGTAATCTTCTTAGTAACTTTTTCACTAGCAATTAGTTCAGGTTTTTGAAGATTGTCTTTTGCAGCTTTTTAAGTTATCAACTTTCTTTTCTTCTTTTTTTCTCATCTTTATTTTCTTCTTGTTTTTGCTCTTGTTGCACCTGAGGTTGCTCTGCTTGCTTACCTCCACCTTTAGGAAGCGCAGCATAAATTAAAACAGCAGCAAGAATTATAAAACCAATTATAAAAGAAAAATTTTTAGTTTTCCAAGCATCCCTGATACTTTTTCGACTTCCCTCTTCCTCATCTTCATCATCATCCCAATCGTCATCTTCATCTTCCCATTCATTATCTTCATATTCATCTTCTTCTTCGTATCTACGACGTTTTTCTTTTTCTACTATCTAAATCATCTAACGTAATACGTTTTTTTCTTTTTCGCCATTTTTCATCCACCTTTCTAACTTGTTCTAATTAATTATATTATAAATCAGCGTATCATGTCAAGCAACTAAAAGGAAACTATCTAGCATTTCACTTCTAGTAACTTTCTTACCGGTTTCTATCTTTTTCAAGACTTTTTAGAAACTTTCTCCAATGCTTCCATCACCTTGTCTCCACCTGATTCTGTTTTTTTCTTCTTTTTTTCTTTGGTTCTTTAATGCTATCAAGAGTTATAGTTTTTCTCGGGTTTCGTTTCGTCCTTTTGTTCTATCGTTTCATTTGTTTTCGTCTTTTTCGCGACTTTTTCGTTTGATTTAGTCTTTTTGGCGACTGCTCCGTTAGTTTTTAGAATCTTTTTGTCTTATGTGTTAAAGATTCTTTTTATTTTTTCTTTTTTTGAAAAGTCTTTTTCATCATTTTGTACTGTTAAAATTTCTTCTTTTCACATCTTTATTTATAATGATTCTATCGCCATTATTAATGTTTCCAAGATCTCTTCTTATCATTTTGTTTAATAAACACTAATTCTCAAGTATTTTTAATGCATCAGTATCTATTGACAGTATTAATTTTAACAAGTATGCATGACATTCTTTTTGCCTGTATCCAGATTCTTTGATGTATGTGTATACATCTTCTGGTACATCTTTTAGCGAAAAGTATGTTCCTGTTTTTGTTGGGTTAAATTTAGAATCTTGGACGTACCTCATGAATAAGGCTACTGATTCTTTAAAGTTTAAATCGAACTCGTCAGAGACTGATTTAACTGTTCTGATTATGTCAATATAGAATGATTTAAATGAATTTGTAGACTCTTTCACCTCATTTAAGAGACCAAAGTGACCTTTCACATTAAAGTAAAGGTTATTACTTATTTTATTGTTAGCTTTAACCATTAATTGTTTCACCTCTTTCATAAAGTATATTGTAGCACAATAAACATTTTTTTGTAAAGAAATAACTTTCCTACTTAACTTGATTACTTAACATGATTACTTTACTTGAAATTTAAACTTGATGACTAAACTTTCTTATTTGACTGGAATTTTTAACTAATGACTATACTTGATAATTATACTTGATGATTATACTTAAATATTAAACTTGACAACATAACTTTCCATCTTAACTTGAAACTTTAACTTTCTTATTTAACTTGATCATTTAAGTTGATCATTTAACTTAGATGCTTAACTTTATTATTTAACTTAATCACTAGACTTTATCATTAAACATCCAACTTATACTTTCCAACTCAACAATGACTAGACTTTCTAGAAGGCGGCTATAGGTCCGAGATATAGGTCCGAGATACTTCCCACCACATAAAAACACTAGTATAACAGACTATTTATAAATAAACAGATGGCAACAACAGAATCTTTTCCATCCAAATAATGTAAAAAGATTCTGTTAATGCAACTTTTATGTATGCAAAATCGCTTACTTTTTGGCAACGCCAAAAACAAAAAAAGCAGCAGATCCTCTAAGAAAACACAAAAACAAAAACTAACAGACTCATTCAAACCACAAAAAAGAAAAATCCAATAGATCCTTCACTCAAAACATAAAAAAATATAAACAAACTTTTTAATGGGCGCGCCGAACTGTTACACAGTTCTAGCCTTAAGATTTCCTATACAGGAAATCATACCCTCACTCCGTAATCCCACGCCCCTCATTAAAAACAAATCATCACAATTCTTCCTCCGCCCACGTCTCCGTCTACCCTTAAAACACCACCTTTTCCTTTAATCTTCTCAGACCTACGCTCGGCTACTCCTCGATAACACCTTGGGGTCTAAAACCCCCTATACCCCCCATTAATATTTGAAATTTTATTTTTAATGAAAAGAGGTTTTTATCATGAAATTAAGAATTAACAAAAACATTACTTATTGGTGACACAAACACAGGTGCAGAAATTGAAATTGAAACAAACGGTAGAATATTCGACATCCAAATTATAAGTGAACACCTTACATATAACGGATTAAATTTTTGGTGAACGTCCTACTCAAGTAAATTTCATAACTACATCAGCAAACACTTATAAAACTTGGGAAATTTTAGGTACAATCGGTATAGACACAGGTCAAGCCGGTATCTGGAGTTCTGACGCATCAGAAGATTCAACATGGACAGAACTTGAAGACGGATTTGTATCAAATCTTGACGGAGAATTCGTCGACGGTCTTGTAGTACAAGCTGGACTAGGTGACGGTGAATATAATGTATATGTTAAACGCAATGAAAATAATGAAAATTACAGATTTTGTAATTGATTTTCGTGAAGAAATTGAAATAGAGAGGTAATAACAATAATGAACAAATTTTACGCAATTAGAAACGAAGAAAATCAAGCAATCTTCTTTAGTGAAGAGACTTTACACGAGTACAGACCAACATTCGCTCACCCTGAAATCAAGTTCTTTGACGACTACAACGAAGCTGTAGCGTTTTGTTTAGAAGCTAAACAGACACAAGAAACTCCACAAGAAGAAACAACTGACCACGCTGTAGCATTCGTAGACAGTTCTTTTGACAAAGAAAAAAATGCGTTGTTGGAGCTGGTGTTGTATTCTGCCACAACGGCGAAGAAGTTGAATTAACTAAAGCAACTAACAACAAAGTTTTCACAGACTACTGGAATGTTGCTGGTGAGTTAAAAGCAAGCGTTGTTGCAATCAAACACGCTATTGCTTTAGGTTTAGATAAAATTGAAATCTGCCACGACTACCAAGGTGTTAGCGCTTGGGCTAATGGAGAGTGGCGTGCTAAAAATATCTTAACTCAAAGCTACGTTGAATTTATCACTGAAAAAAACGTGCTGAAATTGAAATTGTATTCACAAAAGTTAAAGCACACAGTAGTGTAAGACTTAACGAAAAAGCTGACCAGTTAGCTAAAAAAGCAATCTTAGAATTCTAAGATTGCCCAGTAATATAACCGCGAGCTGAATGGGAATCGAAACAAAATTCAAACAAACGAGGGTATATTATTATGATGAACAAAAATAAAGACGTAAGAAAATTAATCAGTATTAAAGAAATTACAGACATCCACCCTATTGAATGGGCTAATAAATTAGAATTAGCAATCGTTGGCGGTTGGCAAGTAATGGTTCCAAAAGATGAACACAAAGTTGGTGATAAAGTTGTCTTCTTCGAAATAGACACATTCCTACCTTGCGGTATAGAAGAATTCAAATTCTTAACAGAAAAAGAAAAACCGTACTGTTATTGCACCTAACGGCGAAAAAGTAAGAGGTACTGTTATAACTTCTAAAAAAATTAGAGACATCACTATTCAAGGTCTAGCTATGAAACCTACAGCTTTTAAAGGTTTAACTAATGAAGCCGACATTGAAAATTTCTTCAAAGAAATGGGTGTTTTCAAATTTGAAAAAGTATTCGCTACTGAATGTAATGTTATCGGTGAATTCCCAGCGTTTACCTTAAAAACTGATAGCGAACGCGTTCAGAACTTAACTAATGAAATTTTAAAAACATTAAAAGAAAACGCAACTTGGGTTGCTACTGAGAAAGTTGACGGAACTTCAACTACTTGGTGGAAAGACGAAAACAACAACTTACGATTAGCAAACCGTAATTTTTGAGATTGAAATCAAACCAAATACTAGCTTTGACAAAGTTGCTAAAGATTTAGATTTACAAAACTTATTACAACCAGGTGACGTTTTTAAAAAGCTGAATTAGTTGGTGAAAAAAATCCAAAAGCAATACTTTGAAATTACAAGGTCAAAAACTAATCATCTTTGAATGGGAAAGTACTAGACCTATGCCTGAAACTTTAAAAACCACACGTAACACCTGTAATTGACATTGAATTTCCAGAAACAGTTGAACAAGCTATAGCTCAAGTTGACGGAATGATGTCTCACGTTAACCCTAATGTACAAGCTGAGGGTATTGTTTGGTGGAATAAAGAAAAGAAAGAATTTGCAGGATTAGGGTTTTAGACCTAACTTCAAAAGCAATCAACAATCAATTTATTGACGACGCAAGAGATTAATTCTCTTGTGTTTAGGAGAATCATACGAAAGAAAGGTATACAAAAATGAACTACTTAAAAGAAAAATTACAATCACTTGGATTATCACAACAAACAGCAACTCGTCATGCTAATAAAAGTACTTAAAGAAGACCAAGAAATCATCCGTGTGTTTACTTGGGGCTTGACACTTATGGTGAATATGCACCTACTGATATTACTAAAATAAATGATTATTATAGAGAAGAAAAAAATATGAAATAAGTTATCGATATTTTTGAATGCTATCTTCACCACGTTGAAAAACTAAAGAACTCGCATATATGATAATTATCACAACAATGTCAGCAGAAAAATTCTTTAAAAGAAAACGGATACACACTTAAACCTGATGAAATGAAAAACTAAGTTACTAGATATCCTTAAGTTACATAACGTTCCAGAATACAAAGCTAAGCAATTAACTAATAATTTAGTTAATAAAAATAAAAGCATGCGTAAATGAAGTTATCTTCGGACTTAGTTTTTTTGACGCAAGCTCACCTGTTACTTTTTTAAACAAATATTTATCGGTAAACGTAACGGTTACGGCTTCAAACAATGTAATGAATATTTAACAGCTTATGAAGATTACATAAGCCCGAGAGGTACTACAGCTAAAAGCCCCATTTGGGAAGAAACTGTTGCATGTATTGCAATTAACGCATTCTTACAAAAAGGTGGACTACGCGACATTTTAACGCGTGATTATTCAAAAGAAAGTAAAATTTTATCAATAGCTTAGTCTCAGACTAAGCTATCTAACTTCGGTAGCTTAATTTGGTAAAGCTCCTTGCGGTAGACGACATTATATAAATCCCAACAACTGGGTCTTAAGCTGGAAAAGAAGCTGTAGGTTCAAATCCTACCCGAAGTATAATAAAATACATAAACGAGGTGAAAATCATGAAAATAAAGTCATTATCAAAACAAAAAGCAAGTAAATATAGACCAACAAACAATTGTCTTATGATTTCCATACAAGACGAGTGAAAAAGAACATTTACCATTCAAAGAAAGAACAAATCACATAACTAGAAACAGATATAAAGATATATTATTTCTTTATTTTTGATGATTTGAACTCAAAAGATTTAGAAAAAGACCCGTATAATTCATTCGCATTTAAAGATTATCACGCAAAACAAATAATAAGTTTTCTAAAAAGACATTACAACTCACAAGATTTTTGATGAAATAATCATTCATTGTCAAGCTGGAGTATCTAGAAGCCACGCAGTTGCTCTATTTACTGCCAAATATTTTGAAAACAATGAATTATTCAATAAATTACTCCATCAAGAAAAATAAAATATTCGGTGGAAACGACCACATATATAACACATTAATTAAAAATTTATAAAACGAAAAGAGGATAACCACATGTCACAAGCAATTACAATTATACAATTACAATTATATTTAGTATTAACAATAAAGTAGAGTGCGGAGTTTACTACCCACACTCTGCACCAGCATATTATGCGTTCGAGAATGTATCAGATATAACTCGCGGACTTAAAAGAACATACAACATGGATAAATCTTACAAATCAAATCCTATAGAGTACTTCAAGCAAGCACTGGAAAAAGTAGTAGATAGACCTATTGCTGTTAACTTAGATGAAGTAGAAATTCTAGTTCCACGTTCAGTCGGAGTCGTTCTTGTTGATTTGAAATTAGACAAACAAGGTACACCTAAGTTTAACAAAGCAACATTCGATATCGCTTCACTTATCTTAGAAGATACAAAAGAAGAATATATCGAAAAATACGGCGTGGAAGACTTCAACTCAATACCTGTTTACGAAGAACCTATTAATTTTACGAACTTTCAACTTAACAAAGCAGAAGAATTAATCGATGAACTACCAGACCGTTGGTATGATAAAACTAATGGTTTTGTATTTTATCAAATGAACTAAAAGAAAGCCATCAAAATGATAAAAACTAAACCCATCGAATGAATTACAAGAAAGATTACAAGAAATTAAACTTTTCATACAAGAATTAATCAACTTTCAAGAAAAACACGAAATGTATGAATCTGTTGATATGGATTATTGTATAGAATTTTACTTTGATAAAAGAAGCTAATGCAATGTCAATTCAACCATGTTATATTTCAATATCAACATCACATAAAACATTACCTGATGATATGATTCAATTTTTAGAAAAATCACACCAATAACAATTGAATATAGTATCAATCATGAAATAGATGGAGACCCATTAGACTTAGATGAACTACTTTTATCACAAAGTAACACCTAACAAACAAAATAAATTTACTAATATATTATCAGAAAACGATGTTCCTGATGATTTTATAATAGAATACAATCCACCATGGTATAAAGGTGGTAATTCTCAATTTTTCACACGTTACCTTGGTGCAGGATATATAGACCCAAAACCAATTATTGAAGAAATACATGAGTACTTTTAAATATCAATTAAACTAAACTAAGAAACTACCGTTTCATGAAATTTTAATAAAGTTGACGCGGGATCTTACGCTCCCGCTGAAACCTTAAGGGTTTGCCCTTACGGAATTTTAGCAACTAACGTATGCTAAATTCCTCATCCCTACGACTTGTGAAGATTATTTTTTTAATAATAAATAAAAACGAAAAGAGGATATAACAATGGAAACTATGAAATTTAAAGGTAAATTAATAGAACCTGTGAAAATTATACCCAGAAGACGGTGGATTACTTGAAATAATTTTTAAAGTCAAAGACGAAAATGATGAATTAAAAATTCTTTTTCGACTATATTGAAGAAGACAATCAATTAAAAAGATTATTCAAAAAAATAAAACCGGACACATCTATCGAAAATAGAATATCTTAAATAGTTTTTCACGCAGTGTTGGTTATACCGACCAACTAAATTATAATCAAATCTGGAGTGTAAAATTTTTACAAAAATATAAATAAAAAATGAAAAGAGGATATGAATAATGAGCTTACTAGACAAAATTGAATATTTACAAAACCTAAAACAACAAAACAGATACTTAGAACAAGAAATTGCAAGAAGTGTTGTAATTCAGTTTACTGAAGAACCAGAACTACTTAAGATTCTTGTAGAAGTGAGATAAAAATCCTAAACTTAACGGGATTTATGAAACTTACGAATTTGAATTCCAAACTCTACCTACTAACTTAGTTATAAAATAGTCGGTGGAACATTACATGTTAAGTTTAGCCAAAATAATAAAGAACTTAGCTTTACATTATTCTTTTAACCGTGAAGAAGATGAAGTATGGGTAGATAATCTTGCAACAAACTTTTTACGATTATGTTGCAATAGAAGAACTTATCAGAATATTTTTGTGAAAAACTTATCTTAGGTGATGAATATTTCATAGACTTATCTGATTATGAAGTTGACCCATTCACAACTAAATGCGACTTTTTAAATCCATCAGCTTATGAAATGATAAAAAATGCAGTTATAGCAAATAATGGTCAAATTGCAACAGACTCAAAACTTGTAACTATTGTTTTTCCTAATACGGTTTGCGACGAAAAATTGAAATTTATGCACCCTGATGAAGATAACTACCGTTCAGTATATCACATCTTCGACGGAGCAGGTTTCCCCTAGGTCGTGAAACTAATAATACTGATGATATAATCCTAAAAGAAGTATTAAAAAGTTATTGCAAACCTTGATTTTTAATGAAGATGAAGAACTAGAAAAATAAAAGAAGTTCGTATAAATAATAAAGAACACGAAAAACTTTCTTAGAAGATTAAGAAATCTTTAAGAAGACCTTAACAGGTCTTCTTAATCCCCCAAAAACGAAAGGAAGATTATCATGAGCTTAATAAAACAATTAATAGAATTAGCAAAAGAAAACAACTTAAAAATATGAGTTTTTGAACAATTATTTAGAATAGAATTTCTTATCAACGGTATGGACTATTATTTTTGAAGTTTGTACACCTGAAGATAACGGACTTCGTGCAACTTATTGGTTTAGCACATATAGTCACACCAATGTTGCTAACGAACATAATGATGATGTTACAATTCTTACAGAATTTAAAAATATTAAATCAATACGGAGGTATAAAAGAATGAATAAGACAATTACTGGACAAATGCATAAAGACGCATATTTATCTTGCGAGATCATATGTGGAAAACATGGAAGAAATTATAATACATGTTGAGACTGATTCTGGCGTTATTATTACATTTTATGAATATATAGATGAAAACACTGACTTCGAAGATACAATTTATTATAAATTATATCAGCAACACTCCCGTTACTATTACATATCATAAAGATGTTATAACAATTAAAAGAACCTGTAGGATATTCAAATAGAAATGATATAAATAGCGAACTTATCTATGAAGACGTAGAATTTAAATACAATAAAAATAGATTCTATTCAAAATAAACGATGAAACACTCATAGAAACAAAATTAACAGATAGTGAAATAGAAACATTAAAATGGATGGCGCTTCTAGCAGAATTAAAAATCGAAGAACTTCGAAAAGAAAACAACCCATCAAAAAGAAATAATGTTAGATAATCATAAAAACAACGTTATACGCATATTATGTAAATGTCAACATAAAAATGCATAAAAATTGCACATTCACTATTTACTCAACTTGGAGGTATAAACAATGAAAATTAAAGGCAAAAATCACATACGGAGCAAATATAGATAAAGACTTCAAAAACACATTAATAGTAATGATTCAAATAAAGACTGATAATGATGAATATATAACTTGTTACGATTTTTAATCCCAAAAACAACCCCTGTAATAAAAATTTATTCTAAACTACAACTAGGTACACTAGTTGAAATCACATATAATGAAAGTTCTTATATGGTAAAAGTTGCAGAAAATCACCCTTATGTAGAAATTGATTTCTATCAAATCAATAATATCACAATCCTAGATAATTAAGGGCGAACTACTTTGTCGTAGATTACATTAATCATTAAGAAAGGATAGAAACAACAATGGAAAAACATTAACACTAACACCTGGTGAAATACAAGCACTAGAATGGATGATACGTCTAGCAGAACTAAGAATTGAAGAAACACAAAAAGAAGGTAATAAATTAGAAAAATTATATCAGACGCATATAAAAATCATGTTATAAGTATATCAAATAAACTATTATAAATATAACATTTCACCATCTTACCAATAAGAAATACAAAAAGAACTTAACAAGTCTTCTCTCCCTTTAAGACGCGGGATCTACTATCCCGCTTAACCCTTAAGGGTGACCCTTAATACCCTGTAATTTTTGAAAAAAATTTTTATAATGAAAGGAATTAAGACGATGAAAATAACTGTTAAACCAACATATAAATATAAAATGGAGGAGAAGAATTACAAAACTACCTTCACCTTAAACGTAAAGGTGCTTCTACTACTAAAAACGGTAAAAGCTTACTCTAGAAAAAAACTAAACATAGAAAAGGATTTTTAATATCTTGACTACTTTTTATGTAATTTTAATGTTATTTGTAATATAGGCGTAACAAACCTTTAATAATTTTTGACCATGTTTTTTTGTGCTATAATATATACATGCACAAAAAAACCTCGCAATAAAGGAGGATACTGTGATGATTTTTAATTTCTATACTATTTCTAACGTTATTTGTTGTAGGTGTTCATTTTCCTACCTAAGTTTTGATAAAGCTTACAATCAAGAAAAACTTGCAACAAATACTTGGCGTGAACTCTCTGAAAAAGAGAAAGAAGAATTTATTAATCGTGTTAAACTTAACTTCCCTGAAGATGTTAACGAAGAGATTTTAAGCGAAACGATTAAAATTCGCAAAAAGAAGCAGGACTAATAGTTCCGCTTCTTTTGAACCAGTCCTAGATACCTAGGATTGGTTCTTTTTATTATATTCGGACTAGTAGTCATCGTATGATGAGTAGGTGCAATTCCCTACTACGAATTTACTTTACAAATTAAAGTTTACAACTTCAATTAATTAATATTTAGACGCGGAGCATACGCCCCGCTAAACCTTAAGGGTACCCTTAAACCTTGTAATTTTTTGAAAAATTTTTTTATTTTTAACTATTATAATTTAAAACTAAGGAAAAAAAGAGGATAAAAAATGTCATTATTAAACTTACTACCAAAAACAAACCTACAATATCAAAAATTGTGCTTATGATAAATTAAACGAGCAAGCTGAAATCTTAAAAGAAGTATTTGCTCAAATCAAATCTAACCCAAACATGGACGGTCAAGGTGAGGCTATCCAACAAACTTACAAAAAAACGGATTACTTATAGCACAATATGTAATAAAAAAATAATAAAATCAATTTAATTGCTACACACTTCGAAAATACACTTGAATTCACACTAAGCTCAAACTTCTTATTAGGAGTTCGTATCTCTAAATTCACAAGTGATTTTTGAAGATAAAAACACTGAACGTGTATTAAAAACTTTAATCGATAACTTACTATTTAATGAATATAGAACAGAAAAAAAGAAAAAAACGTCTTGACGAAATTCATTGCTACTAATAACTGAAAGAGGATTTTTAACTATGAATAAAACAAAACTTAAAACAACTTACTTGATAAACTTAAAATATTCAATGATAAAGTACAAGAACTAAAAGAACATTTTAACATTGAATTTTTATAACAATTACGGCTTCAGATACGGTATTTTTAGTTAAAGACGGCTCGTCAAACGCTATCTTACAAATCGAAACTATTACTATTAATCTTAAAGACCTTGATTTCGATAAATGCAATAAAGAAACTTTAGAAGAAGCACGCGAAATCAAAAACATCATATACGATGAATTAAGTAATGTTTCACCATTCCAAGTACTTATCTTACGTTATACTCGTGACCTTTGGATAGAAAACGATGATAATACAAAAATTTTAGGTCAAGATGTAATCTTCACTTCTATGATTTATAAAGACACACAAGAAGTTTTTTTGAAGACGTGTTTGACAGTAAGAAAATTAATACTAATATTCGTTTCGAAGTTAACCCACTTTTATAACGTACACTTTACTTTCACTTATGAACCATCTAACCTACTTCCTAAAGAAGATAGACTTTATATAAAAAGAAATACGTGATTACATCCGTGATTATTTATCAGCTCAAGAAAGGATAACCCCACATAATGAATAACATAATCTCTAAACTATTTAAACCAACATACACTTTCAACAATCTAATGCTTAGTATTAGAAACTTCACTATAATATCTCGTCATCTTGAAGAAATTTATAACATTCAATTTAACGACGGTTACGGAAACTGCTTCGAATTCAGTTTCGACAACCACTCGAATCTTTCAGTTAGAATAGAAAATATTTTCATTGATATGCAAGACTTCAGATACGGTCATGATTTTTGTCATTGAAGAAGCTCGCCTTGTCAAAGATTTAATAGTAGCTGAACTACGTCAAATCTTACCAGTTTCTGCTTATGTAGTCTTCAAATCTCTTGTACACTACGATGATTACGATAAATTTGAAGATACAGAAGAAACTACTCTCTTTACAGAATATATCGACATCCCAGTTAAATACACTCGTGAAAAAAAGATTTTCCTAAAAATTCTACAGTTCGTATTAACGCTGACTACAAGGATTTATCAGTAGTGAATAAAGACGGATACTTTGACGGTATCGATATTATAGACGCTGAACCTTTCTACAAAAAGGTTCTTACCTGCATTCATCGAACCCGATAAAGGCTACGCTAATCTTACAGATTAGCTTTTTCTTAATTCGAATACTACGCATTCTGATTATCCCTCGTAGGGCTAAGTCTACGACTTAGCTGAATCTTAAGGCTTCGACCTTAAACCTTTAAATTTTTGAAAATTATTTATAAAGAGGTGTACAAAATGAGCTTTCTAGATGAAAATAAACTTAGCAAAACAAAACGCAAAAGATAACAATACTTTAATTGTGAATTTAAAAAAACGAAATTCTCAATGCCGCTTCAAAAGGTTTAACAACTATTTTTCTCCCTTTAACTAATGATAAAGATGAGGCTACAAAAACCATCACAGAATATCTTAAAAACGAAAATATTAAATTCGATTTTAAATATGAACAACATCAAGAACAAAGAGAAAGTTATTTAGACGCCCTATATGGCTGGCTACCGCGAAGCTGTAGCAAGAAATAATGGAAGTACTATTTTCACTTATACAGAAACTGTTTCAACCTTTAAAGGAATTACAGTTTATATCTCAAATTATTTAAGCTAGTTTAACAACTAGCTCACTACTTCAATAGTTCTACGAACTATTAAAACTTAAGAGGACTTAAAACCTCTATATTTTTGAAAAAATTATATAAAAGAAAGGTGTCGTATATACATACAACATACGACAAACGGTATACAGATTATGCTTAACAAAACTCAATTAATCGGAAGACTTACTAAAGACGCTAAAACAATGCCAACTAAAAACTCTAAAGTATTTATCACTTATTTCACAGTTGCTGTTAACCCAGTTGCAAAAGATGCTCCTACTACTTTCGTAGATGTGAAATTATTCTCTAACAAAGCTGATGCTGGAGTTCTCCCATTCTTAGAAAAAGGTCGCCAAGTTTTAGTAGATGCAAGATTACAAAATAACCATTACACTGATGATAAAGGTGTTAAACACTACGACTTAGACATCGTTGCGAACTTTATTACTTTATTAGATAGTAAAAAACCAAACACTCAAGTAGAAGAAGTTGCTGAAGTTACAGAATAATTCTTATGAGCTAGTCTAACAACTAGCTCTTTTTTTATTAACTTGTGAAAAGTTCACTACTTTTAGCAAGACCGTTTCAACTGATCTTACAGATCAGTCTTACCCTTTGCTAAGTCTACGACTTAGCTGATCCTTAAGGTACACCCTTAAGACCCTAATATTTTTGAAAATAATTTATAATGAAAGGGCTCATTTCACTATGGGCAAGGTATACACAATATGTTAAACAATGTACAATTAATCGGAAATCTAACTCAAGACGCTAAAACTTATTCAACTAAAAACTCTAAAGTGTTCGTTACTTACTTTACTATTGCAGTTAACTCTATTAAAAAAGATACACCAGCTACATTTGTAGACGTTAAATTATTCTCTAATAAAAGCTGATTCTGGAGTTATCCCTTATTTAGAAAAAGGTCGCCAAATTCTTGTAGACGCAAGACTGCAAAATAATCATTATGAAAAAGATGGAGTTAAACACTATGACTTAGACATCGTTGCTAACTTCATTACTCTACTAAATAGTAAAAAACCAAATACTCAAACAGAATTAGAAGGTTAATTACTCTGAGCTAGTCCTGCTTACGCAGACTAGCTCTTTTTTATTATTATGCCCGTATTTTTTAAACCAGTTCAACCCTGGTTACGGGCCCTATCACGTAAAAAGGCTAAGTTGTAAAACTTAGCCCCTTCCTATTTATTATACTAAGTCTACGACTTAGTATTTCTTAAGGTTTCCCCTTAAGACCCATTAAATTTTGAAATTATTTTATTAAAGAAAGGTGTCGTATATACATACATACGACAAAGGTATACACTATGTTAAACAAAACTCAATTAATCGGAAGACTTACAAAAGACGCTAAAACTATGGCAACTAAAAACTCTAAAGTATTCATCACTTACTTTACTGTTGCTGTTAATCCAGTTGCTAAAGACGCACCAGCTACTTTCGTAGATGTGAAATTATTCTCTAACAAAGCTGATGCTGGAGTTATCCCATTCTTAGAAAAAGGTCGTCAAGTTTTAGTTGACGCAAGATTACAAAACAATCACTATACTGACGATAAAGGTGTTAAACACTATGACTTAGACATCGTTGCTAACTTTATCACATTACTTGATAGTAAGAAACCAAACACACAAGTTGAAGAAATCACAGAATAATTACTCATAAAGCGTGCTTAATCCTTCGCACGCTTTTTTTTATTATGTTCGCGCAAGTCGCCTCGTGTCAGTGCAATTCTGACAGCGTTCACGAAATTTTATAAACAAAATGAAAGGTACCGTGTATACACACACGGAAATAGGTATACTATATTATGGCTAGAACTAAAAAACAAACTACTTACATCACTAACATCTACACTGCTTTCTCTGAAAAATTACAAGAGCAAGTTAAATTCATGACTTACTCAGTTAATGGAAAAACTAAGTCTACTCGTATTCTACCATCATTCTCTCACGACGGTGTTAAATACGAATTACACCCAGGTGCATCTGCTAAAGAAATCTTCGAACATGCTAACGCTTTAGCTAAAATGTACGTTGAACAAGCTGCTTCTTGGACTGAAGAACGTAAAGCTGAAGCGCGCGAAACTTCTAAAGCGTACTGGACTGACGAACGTCGTGCAGAAGAACGTGCTAAATGGACTGATGAACGTAAAGCTGAAGCTAGTGCAGCTGCAAAAGCTGAATGGACTGACGAACGTAAAGCTGAGGCTCGCGCAGAAGCAAAAGCGTACTGGACTGACGAAAGAAAAGCAGAAGCTCGCGAGGCTTCTAAAGCGTACTGGACTGACGAACGTCGTGCTGACGCTAGTGCTCAAGCTAAATTAAAATACGCTTTATTATCTGATGAAGAAAAAGAAGCTAATAGACAAAAATCTATTAAGGCTCAACGCGCTAAAGCATCTATCGGTGCTGAAGTTGAAGACGCTGAATTCGCAGCTTTCTTCAAATAATTCACTCGAGCTAGTCTAACGACTAGCTCTCTTTTTATGTGGTAGCAAAGTGGTCAAATGCAGCGGACTGTAAATCCGTTCCCTCTGGGTTCAGTAGTTCGAATCTACTTCACCCCACCATATGTTCGCACTAGTTGTTGAAGTAGGTGCAATTCCTACAGCGAACGGTTATTCATTAGTCTGACAGTCGTGAGATTGACATAGTTAAAATTCCTTTTCGAGCAAACGCTCTTTTTATTTATAGTATTTACCTTGGCATTCTTATGTCAAGGTCTTTGTTTTTAAAGGGGAAAAATCTCATGAAAAATTAGAATTTATTACAATAAAAAGGAAACTTAAAGATAGACTTACTGCTCTGCTTTTAGGTGGTGGCGCATTCTCAATGTTCTACGCCGTTTCATCTTTTGACAATACCGGTAACACAGACTCTCTTTGGTTCGCTATTGGTGGACTAATTTCCTTTATGATAGGTATGAAATACATTTACAAATAACCCTATAAAAACCTCTTTTCACAACCTTTTTTATCACATGGCACCTTTACAGGTGCCTTATCCTCTTTTTATTATTATGTCCACACCGGCGCCATTTTTTGATTGAGAGATTGAGAGGTAGTTCAGCTACCGAGTTCATACTTATGGGCGATTTCAATTAATTTTTTAATTATACAGATTACATAAGCTAGTCTCTGACTAGCTTCTTTTTATTATGCCTGAAAAGGCGCCATTTTTAACATAATTACAAGCTACTTTGCTTGTAAAAGTATACCAATCTTTTTAATTGAGCCAGTCAATCTACTGGCTCTATTGTATTGGTTTTTATTATTATGTTCATGCTAGTCGCTTTTTAAGTAGGTGCAACTCCTACAACGAACCCAATGCGATGAAGTAAAGTATATATTCAAACATTCAAACTTTACTCTCTACAACTTCATCGCACAAATGCATTTTTGTACACGAGCTAGCTCACACTAGCTCACTTAGGGGTTCAGTAGTTATAATCTACTAACACCCCACTATATGTTTCTATAGCTCAGAGGTAGAGTACTCGGTATCGGTGGATGCAGGAATTAGTCACCTGTTATAAACTTCAATGACGTTTTAATGGTGCCATCGAATTAAATAAACAGATACGCCGAAAGGTCGTGGGTTCAAATCCCACTAGAAACACTTGTTTTTTTCACTAAGTCTACGACTTAGTCTACCCCTTAAGGTCAACCCTTAAGACCCATTAATTTTTGAATAAATTTTAAAATAAAAGAAAGGGCTCATGTCAACATGGGCAAGGTATAAATATATGTTAAACAATGTACAATTAATCGGAAGACTTACAAAAGACGCTAAAACTATGGCAACTAAAAACGCTAAAGTATTCATCACTTACTTTACTGTTGCAGTTAATCCAATTGTAAAAGACGCTCCAGCTACTTTCGTAGACGTTAAGTTATTCTCTACTAAAGCTGACGCTGGTGTTATTCCTTACTTAGCTAAAGGTCGCCAAGTCCTTGTTGACGCTCGTTTCCAAAACAATAACTACGAAAAAGACGGTGTTAAACACTACGACTTAGACATCGTTGCTAACTTCATTACTTTACTTGACAGCGCTAAAGCAAACACTGAAGTACAAGAAGTTGTTGAAGTAGAAGATGTATTCGAAGTTGAAGAAGTTGTTGAAGCTCCTAAAGCTAAACGTGGACGTCCTCGTAAAGACGCTTAATTAATATGACCTACCTCACGGTAGGTCTTTTTAGCGATTTTCATACGAAAATCTTAAACCTTACCTTTCGGTAATTTATCGTAAATAAATTCGCATAATGCGCTTCTTTATTTACTCTCGGTCGATAAAAGACTTACGTCTGTAAAGGATCTTCGCCCCTTTACAAACAGTCTTTTATCTCTTTTTCGATTTTCATACGAAAAATCTTAATCCTTACCTACGGTAATTTACTTGACTACTTAACTTGACTATTATACTTGATTCTTAGGGCGGATTATTATACTTGAAAGATTAACTTGATTATTTAACTTGAAGACTTGGGCTGATTATTTTACTTGTTTATTATGCTTTGAATATTAAACTTTCTCATTATACTTAATAACTATACTTTCTTCTTATACTTAATAGTTATACTTGAATATTACACTTTCTTATTATACTATCTTATTTTTACTTATATATTAAACTTTCTAGCTATACTTAATTATTATACTTTCTTACTATACTGAAATTTTATACTTTCTAGCTATACTTTCTTATCATACTTGTATGTTAAACTTGTATATTATACTTTCCTATTATACTGGAAAACTATACTCTCTAGCTATACTTGATATCTATACTCAACCACTTTACTTTAAAGTTATACTTGCGCGTTATACTTTCCGACTATACTCAACAGCTACACTTTCCGACTATACTTAACTGCCACACTAGAACAACACCCGCTCACATACCCTCGCTACAACACACTCGCACTTCGCATACGCTACGTGCGTTACCGCACACGTTCGCATACATCACGACCTACACTTACGCTCCGTCCGCTCTCCTTATGCTCACATTGTACGGTCCTTGTACTCCTCATACGATCATGTACATTACGTTACGCTACTCGTAACGTTCTTATTATTCCTGTACCAGTAATAATAACCTTTCACCCCCCTGCTGGAGAAAGAGGCATGTTAGGGGGATCGATCGTGATAATAGATTATTATAATTGTTATTATAATCTATTTATAAGTTTTATTATGGTGGAGGGATGTGTTGTGAAGTGGTAAGTTAAGGAGGTGTAGTTGAGGATAAGTTTACTTAAGTATGGTGGGTGAAAGAGCATAAGAAAAATAATATATTATTTTCATATTCTCCTAAAATTTTAACAAAATACGAAAAATTAAAAATATAGGTCAATTTAGGGATTATTTTAAATCAAAAAAATAAAAAGCTATAAGTAATTTTATAGCTTTTAATATAATATTTTTATATACAATATAATAATAATTTTTTTATTTAGATGACCTACTCAGATCAAAACCCAACAAAAAGTTTTTCCTTTCCATTCTTTCCTAACAAGTTTACCTTTTCCTTCTTTCGTCTCGCCGTTTTTTTATTTTTATATGAAATTAAAATCTCATCACCGTTTAATAATTTAACAACTTCTTCGTCTGTAAATTCATGACCAGACCAAACTCTATTAAACGAAATCTTCTTACCATTCCACATACCTTCTGCTCTATTTTTTTAGCAAAGGTTTTTCAAATTCAGGTACAATCCCAATATATTTATGCCCATTATATTCACATGGACCTAACTTACATAAAAATACGTTTACCATTAGATTCAATTGTGATTTGTTGTCCTAAAAGAAGTCTTTCAGCTTCATCATCTGTCCATTTATGTCCAGAAAATTCATTTTTAAACGAAACTTCTTGACCATTCCAAACCCCTTTTATTTTGTTTTTTATCAGAAAAACTTAGCATCTAAACCTACGTATTTAACACCTTTATCTGAAACTAACTCAGCAAGTTTACTAACAACATCATAAGTTCCTTTTTGTAGTAATCTGAAATTCAATCTCACCACCAGCTGCAAGAGTTCTAAGATCATCTTCCGTATAAGTATAACTAGAATACGTATTCTTAATTGTCACATTCTTATTATTCCAAACTAATTGAACACGATCACGCTCAAAACCATATTTCTCTAAGTTATAAATCTTATTGCCGATAACTTCAACATCATCCGCAACAATTTGCTCAAACTCTTTTTGTAACGATTCAAAAGATTCGCCTTTAGAAACCCTATTAACAATCTCAATCATTTTTAGTACCATCAATCGAACCGATAGTAGTTCCTAAAGCTGTTTCATAACCCTAACCAACCTAACTTAGTAAGAGATAATTTATTCTTAACTTCATGAATAGGTTTTGTAGCATCTCCACACATCTCAAGAACTTTTTGAGTTTGTGTAGCTGGAGTACCAACATTATGTTTTTCTAATTGTTTTAATAACCAGTCCGTTGTAGGCGTTGTAGGTTTAACAGATTTAGCTTCATGTATAAATAACTCAGCTTCTTTTGATAAATCAGGTAAAACACTAACTAATACCTCATCTGTTTCATCTTCATCTGAAACAACACCTTGTTTTGTTACTATTTTAACAGAACCTTTAAATGCTGGAGTAGTTTCAGTTTCATATTCATGTCTAACCCATTCTGTATCCTCTAAGAACATCATTAAGAATTTCTCAGTAACAATCTTATAAATTTCAACACCTAACTCACCATAATTAGATAACGTATCTAAAGAACTAGGAATTTTTAATCCAGGTCTAAGTGCCCCATGACTTCCACCTTCTTTAACATGCGTTGATCTAGGTGATCTATGCGTGAAAACATCAACAGGTAATCCTAAAAGGTTTATAAACGTATCAACATAAGGTAACATCTCTTCAAATTGACTCGGAGAAATGAAATAATCAGCTGTACGTGGATATGATAAATAACCTGCCTCATACATCTTCTGATAAACATCTTTAACATCTTTACCTTTATACCCTTTTTAGTAAGTAACCCTGTTAATTTAGAGAAATTTAAAGGTTTCGGTGGTTTCGTAGTCCCAGGAACTTCTCGAACCTTTTTTTAACTTTCGTCGTTTCGGAAGTTCTCCTCTCGTCCATAAATCTTTCGATTTAAACTTCTCTACATCTGAATTGGATAAAATCAATGAATCTAATTTATATCTAGATTCAAAAGTACTAGAAGGGACATATTCTTCAATAGCTTTAATTTGAGATCCAACTAAGTATAAAATAACCGATTGTAACCTACCAACAGGAACAGCAAATTTAACATTATATCCTTGTTTTGTAACTGTCATTGTAGCTTTTCGCGTAAGGGATTGCGTTAAATAATCACCAGAACTTCTAAATAAAGCCATTTTTATATGAAACATCATCTAATGATACAACTTTTTTGTTTTTTTAACGCCCTAATGATCTCTTTTGGTGTTTCATCAATATGTTCTTCTCTATATCTAACACCTTTATAATTATGAAAGTTTAAAATCTCATGCCCAATCAAATCACCTTCACGCATATCATCAATATCTGTAGCAATTACAGGAACATATCCTTTTTTAAGATATTCCCCGCACTCTCTAACAACTTTATTAATTGCATCAAAATCACCTTTGACAACTTTCTTATCAAAATCAAAATAACTAAACTTCCAAGGAAGTGATGATATGTTACTAAAACCTCCAATAGATTCTCTCATAGACGGTATGGCCACTTTATCAGGTTGTGGCAATGTCAACACATGACCATGAAGATTCATAATGTGATATTCATCACCCTCAAACATTCCATCTTTTTCCCACCAAGTGCAGCTACAAAGTTATCAGCTGCTGTTCTTTTTTCACATATAATAAGTAATTTTTCCATTATAAATTAAATACCTACTTTCTATTTTGTAATAAATTTATTATATCACATTTATATCAAAAATAAAGAAACCTATAATAGGTTTCTTAATATTAATGTATTTCCATAACTGCTACGTTTATTTTTTTAAATCACGAACACCCACACCAGTAGCTTGAGAAGAATTTAAATACTCATAAACATATTTTTCACAACAATAGAAGGTTTAACTTCATTATCCATATTTGGAACACTTAATTTAGGCAACAAATCCTTAAGTTTAGGTTTCGGATTAAGTGGTAATGGCTTAAATTCATCATTAGGTTTAAACGCTGACGGTTTAATATCTAAAGGAATTAAAGTACCTGGCGGTGGTGTCAATGTATCACGACCCGGAGTTGGTTTAACTAAAAATTAATTCAGGATATTTCTCTTTAATAGGTTCTACAGGTAACGGTTTTAGTATTTTCTAGAACAGGCTTTACTGGTGGAGTTTCATCAAAATATTCAGGTGAATCAGGCACAGGTGTAGGTATTGGTAGTTCCGGTTTTTCAGGTCTATTTAATTTCTTATAAACTAGAGTAATCTCTTTATGTTCACCATCAAACATACCTTCTAATTTTTATTATCCTTTATACTTGCAAATACATAATCATTAATCTTAGGAACACCAACTTTATATTTATCACCATATAATAAATCAGTTTGTTCAATTGATTGTTTCAATGTCTTACCTTGCTCATCAACATAATTAACTTTTAATTTTATACCTTACTTCATCATTAAACGGTTTCAACTCTCCAACAGCATCTATCCCCACACCTGCAACACCAATAGCATTATTTTGTTCAGTATGCGTCTTAAGAACACCAACTTTAGATACTACAGATGTATTCATAGAATACTTTTTTATCTGATGAATATTTATCCTTATCATATGAAACGATTTTTTTAATGGAATTCTTTTATAAGAATCCGTTCGTAAAGAAACATATTTATCACTAACATTCGTCATTTTAATCTTTATTTTTAGTATCAGTAAAATTAATCACCTCAAACTTCGGTAATGGTGTATCATTAGGTATTAATGACCCGTATTTATTATATTTACCAAAAATTATTAGAAAATGACCAAAAATATTATTAGGATCAACCTCTTTTGATGTATCAAATTTAACTGGAGAATTTTTTTATCAATAGTATATGTTATAATATCACCATTCTCAAATTTATACCCTCGACCTATTGACTCATGATGAGAATTTGATATTCTACCAAACAATCCCATTTGGACGTATCTCACCCTTTTTCATTAATAAAAACACCTAACCCTAATCCATCATTAGATATATAATTCCATTCTTTGTATTTAGCTAAAAGGCGTTGGCGGAATATTGTGAGGTTTACTTGAAACAACTAATTTATCATTCACATAAATATTATGCGTCACCCCAGTCTTCTCAACAGCATAAAACCCGTTCCAATTCGCCGTCTTACTCGTTCTAAGCTGAACACTTCTACCTTTAAATTTATTAGCCTCTTCATTAAAATTAATCTAAAAAGTATAAAGTATGCATATCCGTATAACCATCAACAGTTGAATAATCACCTTCAACATAATCAGAATTACGTTCTTTTTCACATCTATTAATTTTACAACTCCAATTTTAACACCATCTAAAAATTACATCTTGATTCTTAAGTTGCTCTTCTCGTAATCTTTGATATTTCAAATCAACATATGAACCATTCTCAATAATACCCTCAGGTAACGTAATATTCAATTCAGTATTAGTTGTTGTTTCATAATCATTTACAGAAATAATGTCTATTTTACCACTAGCAGTAACATCTAATTTTTGGTAATATTTTCTCAACATCATCACCTTTTTACCACCAGAAGAAATTATCAACTCTTCTTCTTTCCTAATTTCAGCATCAGTATTCTTTTTTTAAGTTGTTATACTCATCCTCTTTCTTATTTTTCTAATTCTTTCTTTTTATTCTCTTCATTAATTTTATTTAAATTTTTCTCATACTCTTCTTTTTCAATTTATTATCAGCAATCACTTTATTGTATTTCTCTAAATCAACATTATATTTAGTTTCTTTTTCTTTTGTTTGATTTTAAAATATTAGAATTTTCTAATTCAATTTTTGCTTTATCATTTTTTTATACTTAGTTATGGCATTATTATATTCATTATCTATACGATTAACTTCGTTTCTATGTTTTAACTTCCTTCTTTCATTTTCTTCATTAACTAACCTAATACGCTCTTCATTTTCTTTCTTTATTTTTATCATTTTAAAGCTTCAATCTCTTTGTCAATTTTAATCTTATCATCTCGAAATTCATTTTTTATTTTTCAATTTCAACTTTCTTAACTTCATATTCTTTTTCAAATTATCATTTAAGATTGAATTGGTCTTATTTAGTTCATCCACTTCACTTTTTTTCTCAATATATTATATTCTTCAATTTCTTTGTTTTTACTGTTCCCATCTTTTTAATAATCTCTCATTATCTTTTATAATTTCATCATTAGCTCTATCTATGGCTTCATTCTTCAATTTAACATCTTTATCAATTTCAACATTGATATGATTTTTCTGATTATATGACCCTATAGTATTTACAATACGATTAAGTTCATCATTCAGCCTATACTTTTTCATTATTACGTTTACGCTCTAATTCATCATAAGAATAAACTTTTTCCTTAATTTCATCAATCTTAATATTAAAACCTTGTTTTTAACTCATCAATTTTACTATCAAAATTTATATCTGCATTAATCTTAGATGTAATAGATGTCAAACCAACTGCAATTATTGGTAATATTTTTAACTCTCATAGAATATCTCCTTCAATATAATATTATTATATATATATTATACACCAGCCCCCGTCAAACCTTATGATATAAGCATTTATCAAAGCTTCACAAACACTTACGCATCACATCTTTCCAATATTATAACTTACGAAATTCTTCTTTCTTCTATAAAACATATTCTAACAATTCAATAAAACCCTCTTATCATAACAAACAACTATCACGCATCACATCTTTTCTAATATATCAAATATTCTAACGCTCGATATTTTTCTTTCTCCGATACTTATATAAAACGATCTATCATATATATATATAACACATTAAAAACACAAAATCTATAAATTAATAAAATCAAAATATTATACCAAAATACATAGTGGACAAATTCAAAAATGACCAAAAAAATTTGTCCAGAGGGTTCTAGCCCTTGGTATGATTGAAATCTTGATCAGAAATTGGACACATTGGACACATTGGACAAAAATTTTAACCCGAAATATAAAAATAAAATATTTTTTTCTAACTCGATAAAAAAAGTGTCCAATTTGTCCAGTTTGTCCAATGACCTATTAGAAACTCTTATGTATCAAGGTATACAGAGATTGGACAAAAATTTAGTTATTTGCCCATTTTGTTCACTAAAAAAAGATAGAACTAATCAAAAATCATCTCAACGAAAAATACCAGGCATAAAAAAATAAACCTACACCATTTATTAAAAAAACTAAAATAAATAGCATAGGTTATAAAAAGACAAAGACAAATACACCTAAAATCAAAAATTTTTAAAAATCCTAGGTGTTAGTTTTTTTATTAAATTTTTATTTGTAAAAACAACGCTGTTATTTATTGATATCAATAAAAATATTTAAAGTAACTACTTAAAATAAGTATAGTAAATAGATTAATAGCTACTATAAAGCTACATAATTGTACAATAGTATTTAAATTAATACCTAACCCATAAAAGGTTAATAAACTAATCTGTCCAGCTAAAAGGACTAATTCAAGCGTACATACACTTTTTAAATATCTTTCTAGCCCTCCTATAGACCTCTCTATAGGAGAAAGCTAAATAGACATCAATACACATCAAAATGAGCCACAATAGACACCATACGTCAGAATCTACCATTATTTATCCTGCCATTTTAATTTATTTTTATTGTTATTAAATAATTTTTGCAATATCTTTATACATATCTTTAACATTATCGTACTCAACCCCTGTAGGTACTCCAGTACGTTTAATTTTTTATGTGAAAGTACAACATTTACCTCTTTATGTCTGTCATACTTCTTAGGATTACCTGTAATCCATTTTTCAACAACAACAGTATTAACTTTACCGTTATCATCTTTGATCATCATAACTAAGTTCTGATTGAACTTATATTTCTCTATAACATATCTACTAATATCAGATAACTTAAAGTAATAAGGTTTTAAATGAAATGCTACTAAATTTATCAACATCCCAATGTAAAAACCTAACTTTAATAGCTACTGGTACATTTGAATTAACCGTTTGTTTTTTTGTTTTTGAAGTTCTTTTTATTTCTAAAATTTCTTTTTGTTTGTATAATTCTTTCTTTGTTCCATCATAATATCCTACCTAAATAAAAAAATTTTGTTCCCTGAAGGATCGACAATACAATCATCATCACTATCATCTTCAACAATATCAGCTAAATATTTAGCATCAAATACACCATCAAGTTTTTTTGATGTCTTTTGAATACCCATCAACAAAAAGCAATGATTTCATCTTCTGATAATGTTTCAGATAATTTTTTTATAATCTTTAAAAGGAACTTCAAACATACGTTTACCAAAAACGTTTAACTGGTTTTACCACAAATACTCATAAGTAAACTTCTTAATAAATCATTGTGCTCTGTAACACTAGATAAGAATAATTTAGAAGAGTTAATATATAATGTTTCACCATCAATTTTAACATCTTCTGAATTATTTTCAATTTCAACACGTAAGTTTGACATGTCAAATCCGTTATCCCTCTAACGCATCTAACATTTCACCAAAACTGTTACGTCCAGCTTTCTCAATAACATCTTTTAGTTTTAGACTCTTCTAATTCTTTTTTTGTAGTCTTTCATCTTCAACTAATTCAACGTATGCATTATGATCGTAAACATATCTTCTATAATCAGACTTATATCTATCAAACGCATTGATAAAGTAAACTGCAAATGCTAAAGCATTTTTCTTAATGAATTGTCTAAATTTCTTACCATCTAAACCTAATTGTTGAGCTTTCTCAAACATACTAGTATCTTTCATCATACAAGGAATTAAACGACGACGCATTGCTGCATTATCATCTTTAATTACAGGGATATGATTAGTTAAAATCATATGTAATCCAGATTTTAAAATTGTCTCACGGTGTTCGAATTTACGTTCACTGTCAATATAACCATCTGAAATAAGCGTTTGAATAGCATTAGTATTTAAACCTGTTAAATCGTGAGGGTGAGGTAAATCTTGACGCTCTTTATAACCCCATTCACTCTCATTATAAATAGATAAACGTTTCTCACTAACATTACCTGTAGCAAAACGGTTATTTCCACTAAAAATAACTATCAAAATCACTTGCAATATGAATCATTTCATTGTTTAATAACTCTTTACCTAAACCAAGAGCAAGTGAACTCTTACCACATCCACTCGGACCATGTAAGAATAATAATTTAGAAATATTTTCATCTTGTAATTTTACGTTACTCATAACAGCACCCATATACCAAGAGAATACTTTCTTATCATCTTCCTCAAAGAAAACATTTAAGAAATTATCTACAACTTTAGTATCCATAGATAAATGTTTTTTTAGGGTTTTTCATAAGGTAATTTCACAGAAACAAGACGATCAACTGAATAATCGTCATTCGCATAACGAATAAAACTCGTTATATAACGGTAATTTTACCGCTGGTAACTGAGCTAATTTTGAATGTAAATCCTTATAAAATTTAAAAATATCAACGTCAAACCATTCAGCAATTTCACCTTGAATACGTCTGATGTTTTTACATTTTTCTTGTTCTTCGTATGGTTGATTATTAAAATCAACACACCATTTCTCGAATTGATCTTTAGCAAATTCTAGAGCTAAATTTAAATATTCTTGGTGCGGGTTTAACGCACGTTTACCTGTCTTAACTGATTCTTCTACAACTAAAATCCCTGTTTCTGGGTGTACAAATCCGGATACATTAAGACCATTTTTTTCTTATTAACATAAACTAAACCATCAATTTGTGGTTTAACAACTACTTGTGCTTTTCTTTTTACTGTTCACACTAATATTTAATACTTCGATTTTTCTCAAATAAAAAGTTCTCGTCTTGAATACTGTGGTATATCATAACAATTACCTCATTCTTTCTTAAAATTTTTATCTTAATTTACTAAGTAAAATAATTATACCACATGCAAAATAAAAACAACAGATAACATATCCATTGTTTAAAAATTTCCAAAAACCTTATCTAATGCAACAACAAATTGCTGTTTTGATATACCATAATATATATTAATTATATCACAATATGAATTTATGTCAATACTTATTTGAAAAATTTTATAAAATACAGCAAAGCGCTGTTTTTGATATACCATAATATATATTAATTATATCATATTATAGGTTTATGTCAATAGTTTTTAATAAAAAAATTTTAAAATGAATAAAAAAAGTTAGATGAGATTTCCATCTCACCCTAACTATGTATATATATTACACTAAAAAATGATTTAAACCAACTAGAAAAACTAAAAGATGTCATCAACTTCATCCGTTCTATTTTTTTAATTCTAGATTCTTGACCAGCATGATCGTGACCTTCATGACCTTCATGTTCATCATGTTTAACTTCTTCATTTACTGAAGTAGTTTTCAGGTTTAACTTCAGCTTTTTGGTTCTTCAGTTTTTCTCAACATATACAATCGCTGTTAATACACCCTCAACACGTTCAACTTTAATATTCTCAGGTTTAACACCTTCACTAACTAACTTAGCACGTACTTCATCTTCAGTATTTAAAGCATAGAATTCATATTTATCACGAATTTCTCTAATCGCATTAATGTTTTTAGTTGTTTCAGTAGCTTCACCAAAACTATTTCTGTATGTAACTACAAAGTTACCGTCATTGTTAACATAAGTTTTAACAATACTTGCAGGAGCTACACCGTGATTTACTGCATATTTAACCGCATCAGCATCAGAAGTGATTTCAGGTCTATAAATTACTAAACTACTTGTACGTTTTTCAGCTTCATTTTGAGCGTTAGCTTTAATTAAGTTCGCAATAGCTTCTGTATGAACTTCAATTGTAAATTTAGCTTCATCAAGATCAGATTTCACAGTAGTAACTTTAGCTTTTGTATCTTGTAAATCTTTATCAATAGCTGTAAGAGCATCATTTGTACCTTTAGCTAGTGTTCTAATAGATAAAACAACTTGCTCCATACGTTTATCATTACCATCTAATCTTTCATCTTGTTTATTATCACGTTCTTCTTGTTTTTTCTTATCAAGATTAACTTTGTTTAATAAATCCAGCAATTTTATTATCTAATTCTTCTTTAGCACTAATTGAAGTATTTGTCTTAACTTCATTAGAAGAGAATTCAACACCATTTACAATCTCTTTATATGTATTAGTTACACCTTCAACTTTCTTAGCACGTTTAGCTTGGAAAAAAGTATCTACTTGGAATGTAGTTTGATCAAAGTCAATTGAATCAATAAAGTCTTGGTCAAAGTTAACTGTGACTTTAGTCATCTTCGTATCAACTCCAGCAGTTTTACCTGTATCTGTATTGATAGTTTTTGATACATTACGGTCAATTACTTGAGTAGTATATTTAGTAATGTCAGTGTTAGCTTTCATCACACCACCAGTAGACTTAAACCTATTGTAAAGTGCTGTACCTTGCTTGAATTTAATATCAGTACCAGTTTCAGCGAAATACACACCATCATAATCATCTGCTTGGTGGAACTCATCTGTTACTGTATAACTTTCAAAAATTAATATTTTTAGGGGAATGTTGTACCTTTAGTTCTATATTGGAAGAACGTAGTATGTTCAACAGTAGCTTTAGGATTAGCTTTTTAAATCTAATGAAGTTAAATCAGCTTTAGAAATAACAGCATCTTTTCTAGGGTCAATTTTTGGAATATCATTAGTTACTTCATTAGGTTATAAATATTACCAAAATCATCTTGATAGAATACGTTACTGTAAGTATTTCCGTTATAACCACCTTCAGGGTTCACTAACTTCTTAACTTCCATAGGTAATGTAACTTTTTAAGTTTTTACCTTTTTCTACATATTCCTTTGTAATAAGGGTGATCATAACCATTAATAGAAACTTTAATAGCTCCGCCCGTACGTTCAATACCAGCAACTTTGTCTACTTTAGCCCAAGATAAACCACTAATAGCTTTATTTTGAGAATCAACAAAAGTACCATCAGCTTTACCAGTAGCGATTACTCTATCACCATCTTTAATTGTAATAGGTCCTTTAAACTCTAAAGCATCAAACGGAGCAAAAATCATAAAGAGATAAACCTTTAGCTTGCATTTCCTTATCAATGTTTACACCTTTATATTGGTCAAAATCCCATGTTAATTCATAGTTATTTAATGTTCCAGGTAACACAGCTTTACCATCAATAATTCGCATGTTTTTATCTTTATTGTGTTTTTCTGGATCAGCAGAAGTTGTTTTTAATTAAAATACTTCTATTTTCATTTAAGTATTCATTGTTAATAATTGATTCATAATTAACACGATACTTTTGTTATCTTCTAATAACTTGAATGTTAATGGAGGTACAGTATATTTGAATTCATCAGCCATTGTACCACTAATATTACCATTATTAACATTTTGTTTTGAGTTAACTTCTACTAAATATCTGGAGTAGCACTATAAGTTACTTTTCTAGTTTTTTCATTATAATCAACGTTCCAAAAATCATTTAATTTTAACTCATCTTTATTAACTTCAACACCATCAGGAAGTGTATACGTAGTTAAAATACCATGAATTTTATCAAATCTACCTTCAGGTAATTTTTCATGTTGAGTAATCATTTTTAATTTTTGGTTCTTTATAGCTTGAATTGTTTTTAATCCGCTAGTATTTTTGAACCTCAATTACTTCATTATCAACGTTTTTAAGTTCACTGCTAGTCTTAGGAGTTGATCTTAAATCGTAATATCTATAACTAATAGAAGGTTTAATTGGTTCAACAATTTTTGCAGGAGTATATGTAGGTACTTCTACAGGTCTACTAGCTTGAGCTGTAAGTGCATCACCAATAACAACATCATATAACGTGTAAATAGGCTTATTAGCTCAATTACTGTATCATCATTTTTCTTTAAATGATTTAGCAGCTAATTCAGCATACTTAGTTTTTAAAGCGTTGAAATAATTAGAAGTATCACCTTCATTATTAACATACACTTTTTCACGTTTTAAAAATAATATGTTTTATTTGCTGCATGAGTTTCAAATAATTTCATATCATTTTGTTTTTATTGAATTCAGCAACTTCTTTTTCTAAAGCTTTATATTTATTACCAATTTTAATTTGGTTTTCAATAGCTTGTTTATCAAGTTTTACTTGCTCTGCACTATATTCTTTGGTAACAGGAGTAACTCTTTGACCATTTGAAGATAAGTTTGCACTTAAACTAGACATATCACCGTTCGCAGCTGCGACTGGATTTAGCTTGCTCACGAACTTTCATTTCATATTTTTTCTTTTTCTAAAGTATATTTATCCATAGCTTCAATAATTTCTTTTTGTTTAGCTAAGTAATATTCTTTTAGTTTTAGCGACATTTTCTCTAGTTTTTCAGCATCGCCAGTTAATACTTCAGTGTCATCACGATTAATATCAAGACCTTTAGCAATACCTTTGATTACTGTTTCATCTAAATATGAATGATCAACATGTACATCAATATGTCCGCGAGTTATATCTTCACGAACCTCTGTATCAGCTTTGACCGGACTTATGCTGACTGCTGCAGCGCCAGCGAATAATGATGAAACAATTGTTAATTTTTTTGTTTTTACGTAAAATCATTAAATATCATTCTCCAATCTATAATAATAACAATATTATAACACAAAGTTACTATTTTAACAACAAATACATAAAAAAAGTTCGGAAGCATTTGCTCCCGAACCTAAAAACTATTCATTTTTACAGCTCTATCTATACGCTCTTTAAGTGAAGGAACACCACTAATAATATCAGCAACCTCACGAGCCTTAAGAATATATTCAATATGACCCTATAGATTCACCACCAATTAAATCAGCAACATGTTTACCTTTTAATAAACACTTTATCACCTTGAACATTAACACCATCAATAATACGACCCTCATCACGAGCTTCCCAAATAATATCTTGTAAAAGCATTAAAAACATAAAATTTCTAATATCATAAGAGAAGTCTGCATCATAATAACCAGTATAAGTCTTATCTTTAGCAGCTTCTTTATATAAATCTTTTCTCTAAGTTACGAATTTTTATTCTCATTAGGAAATTCTTTTCTCATTATTTACAATGAATTTAAATACTGAATTTATATCATAACCCAATGTTGACTCATTACTTGTCTTATCACGGTATAAAGCTGTAATATAATCTAAATTCTTATCAGTTAATAACATAATTAATAAATCTTGAAGTTTTTCTAGTTTCAAATTCAACAACATTATCATCGTTAGAATCATCTAAAATATTATTTAAATGCTCTTCAAGTTCTACAGCTATATCATGATAACTTCTAGTATTTGATAAAGAAGTTCTAATGATATCACTATTATTCTCATATGCTTCATATACAAGATTCATCATAAGTTCTGCAAGTTCACCATTAGTTTCACTTATATCAAACTCATATTTTTTTAGCAATATCTAAAATTTCTTTTTCTCATGTTGTAGCAATTTTTCGCTTGAGCAACACGAGCTTTAACTAAACCTTCACCATCAATAGTATTTTCCATGAAGTTAAGCGTATCCGATAAGTTACTTGTAGGTAAATTACTATCTGAATATACCCCTGTTTTAGGTTGTGGTAATTTTTTATGAAGCCCTGCAGCCATAGGAGTAATAGTTGATAATTTATTAACAATAGGCATTTCATTCGACATAAACACAATACCATTACCTGGGTTTTTACCAGCTAAGAATAGTAAATCATTACTTGCAAGTGCTGTAGTTTCAACATGATCAGAAGAATAACTGATTATAGGTTCTGCAACAGTAACAACATCACCATAATTTTTCTGATATGAACGACCCTTAGTTCTTATTTCATGTTTAACACCAGATAAACGAACCAGCTCATTGATTAACTCTTCATCATTTGACTTAAGGAAAACAGTGTTACTACTGTTAGAACGTATAATTTTTTCAACATCTTCACCATATACAGAACGTAATTGTTGAAAAGATTGTAATACGAAAGTTAACTGTACATCCTGACCAAGTGCAATAGAAGTAATTGTATCAATATTAGGAATACCCATATCACCACTACGAATATTACCAAACTCATCAAGCATATAACGCATACCTAAGATAGGTTTACGATTTGATTTAGTAGAGTAACTCATAGAATAAATTTCATCAGTCATCTGCTTAATCATGATTAATACGTGTTTTTGATAATGCTGTAAGTGAGGTGGAACAATAAAGAATATCGCTTTAGGTCTTTCAGAATAAAATACCTGATTTGAAACAATAATAGGAGAGGTTACATTACGTTTTACTCTTACTTACATAATCAATAGATTCATGTGAAAACTCACTGATATTTGGTTCTTTAGTAACAGGATCTAATTCAACTAAAGTACCACCTAAAACAATTTTATCATTTGTAATCTCATCAATAATATAGAAACCGAATTAAATTTACGATAACCTTTAGTAAATCTAAAATAAAATGTTTTTAACTAAAAAGTACCACTAGATTCAATTTTTAAGTTTAAGGTATACAACATCTTGATCAAATATACCTTTAAAATATGCCCAAACCCAGTTAGATACTTCAATTTTCTCAATATGTTCAAAATCTGAACCTTCATATTTATCTTTAAACTCTGGATCACGATAACAAGTCCAAGTAGCAACCTCGTTAACTAAACGATATTTACTTGTATATTCTCTATTTAGCTGAATACCAACACGTCTTGGGAAAGATAAACCTGTAACATCAAAACTATCAGAAATCGATCCTGACATAAGTGCAATTGTAGTAGGGTCCCCGTAAATTGATAAACCAGTAAGTAAAGAAGCATAAATACCTGCTAATGTTTGAGGTGCACTTGCAATAGATTTAATAGAGTTATTCGCACTCATAGCAAGTGATCTTAATTTATTCTTAGGTAACATACACATCGCATCAAACGCAAGTGTTAATAAATCTTTTTCAGCTTCTACTGGAACTTCAGGGTTAACATTAATAAATGAAGTATCTTTACTGATTTTTGAACCTAAATCCCCGATCATATTATAAACGTTATATAACGTTACTTGTGAATACAATTTATCAATCTCTTCATCGACAATCTCCGGCGCTACACCGTTTTTATAAGCAAGATAACGAATATATTTTTCTTGCTCAATAACATAATCAAAAAGCATATAAACCGCACGTCTAAACATATTACCTGCTGCCGGATTCCAAATCTCACCATTATCAGGGAACAATGTACTAACAATACTATCAATAAGAGTTGTACCTTTAACGTCATCATTTTGCCTAAACTGCATAATCGCATTAATTAACGGATTAAATACGTTAGTTAAGGCAGGTTTCATAAGATTAAACTGAACAACTTCCATACCACGTTTTTGTACAAGGATAATAAAACTTCGCAATAAGCTCTCCTTTTGGATCTGTCGCGGCAAAATTCCATTGATTTTTTCACGTCGCCAAACATCAATACTAGGTTCAATGTACGTTTGTCCTTTACCACCCCTCGTAATGGCAATTAATATTGTATTCTTAGGTAATCTATCATAAAAATAGACACCAGCAGGTCTTTGGGTTTCTGTATCTAATACAAAAAATTCATTATTAATAACATCACTTAATTTTATCATATGCTAATCTATCATATACTCCTGACGTTTTTCCGTCACCGCCTTCTTTTTCGGAACCAATGGATTAAAATCGTAATCTGTCGCATTATAAAAGATTCGATGTTCTTGTGGAACACCACTCATACTAAATAACGTCTCAGCAAGTTCTTCGTCAAACATAGGTTTCGTCTCGTACACAATATTTCCGTCTTTATCTCTTTTTACAAATCCATCAACATTCGGATCATACACCGGAACTTTTTATCTTTTTAATACCTTTATTACTAATCATAGCATGACTAAGTAGGGTAGATACGTGACCGTCAAAACCTAAACCAACATCTGGACACACATCAAACTCACGAGTTAAATGATCCATTGTTCTAACATACGCATCATTTTTAAATTCTTCAATATCCCCGTCCATAAATTCAATATTATTTTTTGAAACCACGTTGTATAAAACCTTCTATGTAATATTTTTATATGCAATAGGACATACAATCAAACCAATAATTAATAAATATAACCAAACACCTGAATTAAAAAAAGAATCCAACTGGCTTTTTGTTTTTATTTAAATTATGGATCGTCATGGCTAAACCTTGAATTATAATCATAAATGCAATCCATAAACCAAATGAAAATCCTAATGCAGCTGGTTTATACCATTCAAAAATCTGCTTTTTCTTTCTTAAATTTGGACGTTATCCTTTTCTCACGTCCTACATTTTTAGCATTCTCTTGAGTCTTTTTATAAAACTCAATTTCAGTAGCTCTTTTTATTATTCTTTTTAAACATATATACCTACTTTCTTTAAAAAAAGAAGAGCTATTTATTTCAATAGCTCTTCTCTAAGATAATCTTATTTCTCGTCTTTACGTCTACGAGCTAATAAACCAGCCATTCCAACTGTTAATACTCCAAGACCTAAAGGTAATGATGAATCACCTGTTTGTGGTAATTGTTTACCAGAAGTTGCTGGAACAGGGGCTGCTTTAGCTTTTTCTATAAACAAACATTTTTCTTTACCATCTTTAGATACTCTCTCTCAATAAGTTCATATCCAGGAATATCAAGTTTCTTACCGAATTCTTTACCTACAACGTCATCTTTAATAAGTTTTACCATTTTTCATCAACATAGTGTGTTACCACTGTAGCTGCATCAACAGTATAAGTATTACGAACTTCACGGTCACCATTTTCTCCCGTAACTTCTTTAGTTTCTTTAAATTTATATCCAGGTAAATCGTCACCTTCTTTGTCTGGGTGAGAACCTTCTTTTGCAGGTTGTAAATCTTTACCTTCTTCATCAACCCAACGAGTTACTGTTTTAACTTTGTGAAATTTGTGAATAGTATTACCATCTTTATCTTTTTCAGAACCGATATAAGTATATCCGTCTAAATCACCGTGTGGGTGTTCACCTTTTTCCTCTTTAATAGGATTTCCATTTTCATCAACCCAACGAGTTACTGTAGATTTTTTGAATTTGTGGACTGGGTTTCCATCTTTATCTTTTGTTGTTTCAACAAAATCATATCCAGGAATTTCACCGTGTGGATGTTCACCTTTTTTCTTCTTTAAGTGGATTTCCATTTTCGTCTACCCATTTAGTTGTAATATCTTTCTTGAATACATGAATTGGATTACCATCTTTATCTTTTTAGTTTCAACAAATGTGTATCCTGGTAAGTCACCGTGTGGGTGATCACCTTTTTCAGATTTAAGTGGGTTACCATTTTCATCAACCCATGTTGTTGTAATATCTTTTTCAAATACATGAACAACATTACCATCTTTATCTTTCTTAGTTTCTAAGAAAGTATATCCTGGAAGGTCACCATGTGATAGTTCACCTTCTTCAGCTGGTTTAATTGGTTTACCATCTTTATCTACCCAATTTGTTTTAACATTTTTCTTAAATACATGAACAGGATTTCCATCTTTATCTTTATCAGTTCTTACGAATGTGTATCCTGGTAAATCACCGTGAGGGTGGTCACCTTTTTCTTTTTTGATTGGATTTCCGTTTTTCATCTACCCAAGTTGTTGTAATTTCTTTTTTATAGTTATTTGTTACATTATCTTTATCATCAACTTTAACAGAGCTTAAAAGTATAACCAGGTAAATCATCACCTTCTAAGTCTGGGTGTGAACCTTCTTCAGTTGGTTTTAATTTATCACCATTAGCTTCGTTAACCCAGTTTGTAACTACAACTTTTTTAAATACGTGAACAGGATTTCCTTCAGGATCTTTTTCAGTTCTTACATATTTATAACCAGGTAATTCACCGTGAGGGTGGTCACCTTTTTCTTCTTTAATTGGATTTCCTTTATCATCTACCCATTTAGTAGTAATATCTTTTTCAAATACATGAATAACATTACCATCTGGATCTTTCTTAGTTTCTACAAATTTATAACCAGGCAGCTCACCGTGTGGTTTTTCACCAACTTCAGCAGGTTTAATAGGATTTCCATCTTTATCTACCCAATTTGTTTTAACAATCTTATTGTAATTATTAATTACATTGCCATTACTATCAGTTTTAATAGTTACAAGTCTGTATCGGTAAATCGTCACCTTCACGGTCTGGGTGTGAACCTTCTTGTGCAGGTTTAATATCTTCACCAGTTTTTTCGTTTACCCAACGAGTAACTACTTTATTTTTCAGCTTTTTTTACGGTAAACGTTAAGTACGTCACCTTCTTTATAACCACGATTTAAACCTTTTAATGATTCAGCATCTTCAGATGTAAGAACTTTAGTGCCAATTAATGTATAACCAGGAACATCGTCTCCCTCTTTATCTGGTTTTTCACCATCAACTGAAGGTTTAAGTTCTTTTCCAGCTTCATCTAACCAATGTGTTTTTAACTACATTTTTTTCAAAAATGTGAACAGTGTTCCCATCTGGATCTTTTTCAGTTTTCTTGAATTTATATCCAGGAATATCTCCCTGCAGGTTGATCACCTTTTTGTTCAGGGTTTGATTGGTTTTACCATCAGGTGTTAACCATTTAGTAACTGTTTCTTTTTAGGTTCTTCTTTAACTTTTTCATATTTGAAAGTTTTAGTTTCACCGTTTGTTTCTGAAGTTATAAGTTTATAACCAGGGAAATTTTTTTAGCTTCTTTAAAATCAGGACCTTCTTCAGGTTTAGCTAAATCTTTACCAGTTTCATCAACCCATTTAGTTGTACGTTTAACTTCATTTCTAGAAGTATCACCATTAGTATCAGGAGCTCCAGTTAAAACAGCACTTTCAAAGAATGCAACAGAAGCTTCAGTAACACCACTTGTATCTAATACACTTTTACGAATAATAGAAGCACCATTACTGTACATTGCTTCATATCCATCTAAAGCAGGTTTAATTTCATCAAACTCAGCTAATTTAGCTAAATTAGCGCCAGGAGCTTTTAATTTTGCATCATAAGCTGCAAATGCTTTAGAATAAGAGTCACTTAAACCAGCACCAAAAGCGTCCATAGCTTTCATAACATCACCAGTAGTTTTAACAGCACCAAAGCGAGCTTGAATGTAATCAGAAGCTACTTTGTTTTTTGCTGTACCACCATTAGTAAATGCAACAGCAATTGTATTAATTGGCTCATCTAAGTTAGAAACTGTATAAGCAGCACCTTTTTGTGTCATAAGTTTTTGACCACCTAAACCATTATACCAGTTAATAAGTTTAACAATAACTTCACGAGATTTAGTATCACCGTTCATCGCATTGTTTAATAATCCATTGATAAATGAAGTGTTAGCTAATTCAGGAACACTTTTAACAGCGTCTTTGTATAATTCTGAACCAGTACCTAAATTAATAACAGCGTTCGCTAAAGCAGATGCATTAACTCCTGTTGGTCTATCGAACATTACTGGATATTCAGCAACAGTAGCTTGTTTTGTTAAATCAAAACTTTCAGCTTTCATATCTTTGTACTGAGCTGCCTCTAATTTTACAATTCTAACAGCTAAATCACTACTAGCACTAACAGCTAAAACACTCTGTTAACATAGCAAAACTATTTTTTTCATGTTTAATCTACTCATATAATTTTATTTACCTCTCAATATTTAATTTTATTTTTGACTTTAATTTTTAATTGCATCGGCAAGAACAATACGTTCTTTTTTGATATTTTGCAATTAATTTATCTTTTTCGTCATTCTCTCTAGACAATTCAGAAAGTTCACCTCTTAAAAAAATTCAAGACTCTTAGAACTATCACGAGAAAACTTATCAAACTCCTCTTGTTTTTGACTTAACTGTTCCAATAAAAGTTGACTGTTATTTTCGTTGTTTATAGTTTCTTCACTTGAAAGTTTCAAAGTTTCAATATCGTTTTTTAAAGTTTCAACTTCTTCACGAAGCGTTTTGATAACTTCATTCGATCTATAGTTATTTTTCCGAAACACTAGATAGAACACCATTTATTAGAACAAATAAATTATCAACATCATCAGCCTTATAATAATTTCTTTTTATGTAACGGTAAGTCCGTTTGCTTATTATATAAGTCCCTAAAATGAAATAGGGGAACCAGCTGCTAAAAGTTGATCTTGTTGTTCTTTCAACTCATTAGGTGTAACATTATTCGCAAGAATCATCTACATCACCATCTTCAACCTTTTCATCCTTTGCTAATTCTTCAATTAACGCAGTCTTTTTCTTCACGAGGTAGTAAACTTAACGCTTCCTGCAGTAAACTTTTTGATTTTTTGTATTGTTTTCATTTTCTTGAATCTTATCATCAAAAAAACAACTGTTGCTTGAAAATTCATATATAAATCAAAGTCCTTTCTATTTTATTTTTATCATTAATTTCATCAAGTCGCCCATCAGAACTTAACAATGTTTTTTGGGGAAACACTATCTACTGTATGTTTATTTGTAGTAGACTTATTGAAAAATAAAAATCCTGAAAAATACAATTAAAAACAAATATTGCACATAACAAAATAACATGTTCTTTATATAATTTCATTTATCTTTATTTTTCCTTTCAATTTTGTTCCAAAGCTAAATATATTATAACATAAGGTTTTTTCAAGAAGTAAAGCAAAAAAATAAAAAAAGAAAAAGATGATTATTCATCATCTTCTTCATGTTTTATAAATTTAATTAATTTTAACTCTAACCTATTTTTGTACTTTTTCTAAATATTCATGAATTAATCTTTTCATAAACTCTTCAGATTTAACTTCAAGTTTCGCCATACCAGCATAAGACACAGTTTTTCATTGAATCTTCTGTAAAGTTTCTAAGATTTTTAAGTTCTTTACCTATTATATTGTTAATATAATCATAAATATAACTTTGAACATCAAAAAGATTCGCTTCACGTAAATAAGATATTAATTCTTTATCATCATATTTACCATATTTATATTCATAAGAATTTTTCAACAATAAATCTTAGGAACTCATCAACTTCATTGTTCACAATAGAATTTTTAAGAACTTCTCAAATCTATCCATCTTCTTAATCCATGATACTTGAACTAAAATCAACTAACGATGTCGATTTAAAATTCTGAACACGATTTGTACTATACGAACTCTCGTCACCAATAAGTTTATCATTAATTATTTTAACCAGTTCATCATAATAGGGTGCATATCCATTTAAAAGTAAGTCCCCACCATAATCATCAACAAATTCTTGATTATCTCTATAATACCTCATACATTTACTTACATCATTTTGGGAAAATCCAATCTTAGACATATCAGGTAATGATAGAAATCTAAAATAACGTCCAGGTTCACCTTGACGAGCAGCACGACCTGCAAATTGTCGCTCAACACGTGAATTAGGGTCTATTACCTACTTGAAAAAAACAACCAAACCACGTTCATAATCAGTTTCTTTTAATCTTAATATCTGTACCTCGACCCATAATATCCGTTGTAACAACTACTGAGTTTATTTCACCAGCAGAACCAACAACATAATCTTCATTTTCATCTGTAGACAATAATGTCTGATGTACTACATTATTCTTTTTAAGAATATCAGAAATAATTTTAGCAATATTATCACTCTCCGCACCAACTAAAACAGGAAATCTACTAGCTCTATACAAATTAATCTCTTTAACTAATGCTTCATATAAATGATCTTTAGTCATATAAAGCCTTGTAGATTCTTTAAGTTTGTTTGGAGTTCTATCAGGAATTACAACAACACTTGCATTGTAAATATCATAAAACTCTTTAAATGAACTACCAAGTGTACCTGTAACACCTGTAATATTTTCAAATAAATTAAACAACACTTGATACGTAATTTGCATACTACTTTCAGTAGCTTGTCCTGTAAAAACACCTTCTTTTCATTTCAACAAAAGAATGTAAATTATCATTATGTTCTACCGTGACTAAGCCTTCCTGTAGCTTTATCAATAAGTACAATACGACTACCACTATCAGGATCAGGTTTTTAGTAACTACATAATCTTCATATAATTTATGTTTAAAAATAGCTGTAATTGAATTATGAATAACATGTAAAAATTCAGGATTTTTAAACATAGAATCATCTATATCAAATAATTCTTGAATTTCATTCCATGTCCTATCACTCATAAAAGGTTCTTTTTCCATCTTCTTCGTCAAACTCCATATATCTTAACGTTTTTAAGTTTATCAACAATTTCTTGAGTCTTTTATTTTTACCACCAAGATCAACTTCAAACATTATTGAATCAGGACTACTTTGAGAAGCAATAATAAGAGGGTTAATCGCATCATCCATAAGAATTTCATCAACCTCATCTATAATGGCAGCATGTAAATCACGATCTATAATTTTTATATCTGCATTAATACCACTAGCAAGACATGAATTCAAATATGCAAAACCTAAAGTAGCATTTGTACAATAAGTAATATCACAATCAAAAGCTTCTTTTTGTTTAATTGGAGGTAAATCATTATTAGTATATGCAGATGTTAAACCAAAGAAATCATAAATTACAGAAGTTTCCTTGTAATCACGTTCACTTAAATATTCATTAACTGTTAATACATTACATCCTTTATGCGTTAAACCATAAGCTACAGCAGGTAATATTAAGGTAATTGTTTTACCTGAACCTGTAGACATTTGAATCATTTTACGCTCTAAAGCAGCTAGTGCACCTAAAATTTGAACATCATACTGAAATTTACCAAGCAATCTAAAGCAAACTTCACGTGCAATAGCATAAACCTCAATTACATGTTTTTTATTTTTTATATCAAATCTATCATTCCATGAAAGAGCATGTTCTTTAAGTTCTTGGATACTCATCTCTCTATAATAATCTGTAAGTGAGTTAATCTTTTTAATAATTTTCTATATTTCTTTAAAGGTTTCTTACTTTCATATTCCAATGAATCAAAGGCTGAAACTAAATCTATCAAAAATATCACCACTTTCAATAATTTATAAATATATATCTTATTATATCATATAACATATTAAAAATACAGCATTTTAAGGATAAATAATATTAAAAACATGAACAGAACTATAAAATTTATAGTCCTTTTTTTAATATTATAAACTGCGTTTCTTGAATCTTTACTGCTAATAACACCTGAGAATATCGGATCATCATAATAAGTTGTCATTAAAGTATCATGATCGTCATGCCTTAAACCAAAAACATGCCCAATTTCATGTTTTTAATACTTTTTATTCTATTGTTATAACTTCTAACATTATCCGTGTTTAACTGAACAATATTCTTAGCTTGCGATAAAACATAACCCTCACGTAGTCCACTTTTTATTATACTTATCATTACTGTCAGCTGTTACTAATCTAACACGTTTAGTCTTAGTTGCAAGTCCAGCTAAATTTGAAAAACTCATATTTACTGTCATTATCTGTACCAACTGATAAATAACCATAATCAACACGAGTAGTTTTATTATCAGCTTCTAAAATTGCTAAATCCACATTTTTAAGAGAAGTTGTATATCTAACATCCAAAGTAAATCCTTCACGTTTTTAAAGCACTCTTCCAATCATTTAACGCTGCTTTTAGCTTCATATTGAACACCATTATCAACATATACTCTAAAAAAATCATAGTATTGTTTCTAACAGCTTTATTATTACTCATCATTATATAATTAAGTTTATCATTATTAGTATACTTTTTGTCAATATAATGAGGTTCATCATTAATTTTAGTAGAATTATTACTTAATGAAACAATCGGTTTAGTATAATAATTATTTGACGAAACAATAGGTTTAGTATATGTAGAACTATTAACATTGTTAAAATGTAAATTATTTAAAATACTACCATTATAAAGTTTATCATTCTTAGAATTTAAAGGTTCCACATGTATTAAATTACTAATGACATTATTACCAATTTTTGTGTTAATATTTGTCACAGGTTTTTTATTTTCAAAAACTATAAAACCATCTTGAAAAATCATTATTCTGTAATCCATATAACTTTCTCACAACAAATGTATCGTTTGAACTAGAAACATCAGCATTTGTATAAATAGGGTATAATGACGCTAAAGTAAAACCTGTTATTATTTTTATACATTAAAAAAACACCCCAATCAATATAAAAATAAGGTTGCTTAGAGCAACCTTTAACTTGTTCGCTAGACGCCAAACCAACCTTTAATTGTTGTAACAATACCTTCTATAGATTTAATGATCCAAGTATAACCAGTTGCACCAATAACACCTACAATCATAACCACTAAACCAACAATCCAAGTAGGTCCACCATAACTACGATTAAGTCTTTGTAATACGAATCCTACGATCATAACAACGAATCCAAGAGCTGCTAAGAAATAACCGAAGCCACCCATAAATCCATTACTACCAGCAATATCGTTCTCTAAAAAGCCTCTTAAGTTATCCCCAACATTTTTAGCTTGGAACCCAGTACCTGCAGCACCACCTTGGCTTCCTAAGTATAGATCAATAAGAGCGAATTTTAAACTTTCTAACATTATACAATCTTCCTTTCAAATTTCATATTTTTAGAATATTATAACATTAAACCCATCCTAAGTCAAGAAAAATTAAAAACAGGCTAGTTTTCTAGCCTGTTTTTCTTTATTATTTGGTAGGTCGTTTTAACGGCTCTTTTTCTCACCAGTTTTATCAGATTTCTTACTTGAAGATAAACTAGTTACTGCTCTAGATACTAATTTTTTTCTGATCTAGTTTTAAGATCCTTACCTTCAGCCTTACGTTTTAGTTTTCTTTCAGTTTTAGCTTTTTTTCTTCTGAGCTTTTTCCATCAGCACGACGTTTAATTGTACCTAAATCAGAAATACCATCAGCATTAAGTGTAGAAGTTATGTCAATACCATGCTCAGCTAATCTAGCGTTTTTACTATCAATTGCTTTTTGAGCAACCTTACCTGTAAGTTTTTGAGTACCACTCATACCACCTAAAACATGTAAAGCTCCTGCTGCAATTTGTTTCTTAGCTTGATGATCACCATACGCATAACCACCCATTGCTTGTAATGAACGACCTGTAGCTTTACGTAACGTTGAAGCTCTCTCACCAAATTTAGATTTCTTAGTCTCTTTACCACTCTCAGCAAGACTACTTGTACCAGAACCACTAGATTCTTCAACTTTTTTACTAGGAGTATGACTAGTTTCCGAATTAGTAGGGCGAGCGAGTGTAGTTTTTTCTGATTTAGTTTCAGATGCTACACCACTAGTTTCCTTACTAGCTGGCGTTTCAGTACTTGAAGGTTTTTCAAGACTCGTTGGTTTTTCAACTTTCTCTAAAACAGGGTTTGTTTCATTGTGTACAGCTTTAACTTCATCTTTAGTAGCAATACTTTTGTTTCAGATCATTCTTAACATCATTTAATTCAGTAGTACCCGTTGAAAGATTATCAACTTTTTTATTCAGATTATTAAAGTTTTCACTACTATCTTGCTTATTATTTTTGTACAGTATTATCTGAATCAACAACACCATTAACTGATTGAATATGTTCTTTAGATTCTTGAAGATTATCACCATTAACAGTTGTTTCTGTACCTAAATCTTTTTCAACATCTTCAACAGTTTCTTCAATTTCAGACATTGATAAATCTTTAAAGTCATTAACCTCATTTGTATCTAAGTTAGTAACAGCATTATCTTTAGATGTGCCATCAAATTTATTAACTTCATCACCAGTAGAATTCTCAACCTTAGTTTCCTCTGGTTTATCTACAGATAGACCATCTTTCTTAGGATCAGTTTCTTTGAAATCTTTACCTTTATCATCAAGTTTTTCGATAGCACCTTCTTTAGGTTTTTCTTCACTTGATTTTTCACCATCAATATGTTTACCATCACCAGTTTGAATGTTATCAACATCCTTAATTTCAGAACTATTCTCATTCTCCACAACATTTTCAGTTTCAGTACTAATACCTTGAAATTTTTCACGAAAATCTGCTGCTTTCTTAGCTTCTTCACCTTTCTTAGCCTCTTCAGCATCTTTCTTAGCTTGTGCCTCTTTTTAGCTTGTTCAAGTCTTTGAGCCTCTGCTTTTTCAGCTGCTTCTTTTTTTCTTAGCTTCTTCAGCTTTTCTAGCAGCTTCTTGCGCTTGTCTTTCTTTTTCAAGCTGTTCAGGTGTTTTAACTTCATTTTCAATCTTCTGATCACCTTGAGTAACGTCACCTTCTACTTCAACACCATCTTTATTAATAGTTGTTGGATTTTCCATTGTTTCAAGATTTTTCTTGACCATTATCAATAGTTAGTTCATCTGATTTGGTATCATCAACATTAGTAGTGTCACCATCTTTTCCAATACTTTCACCCGAAAGTTTAGAACCAACAGAAGACATTATACCACCCGCAATCATCGCAGCACCAACACCCATAGCTTTAGCCTGATCTTTAGCACCAGCAAATGCACTAGAGATACCACTACCGCCAGAAGCACCTTTACCACCTCCTCATACCGCCAGCATGATAATCACCAACAAATTGAGCTTCCCATCTAGCAGCTCGCTCTGAGATCATATTAGGAATACCTTTTAAGAATTCAGCATAACCAGTAATCGGTATTTTAAGCATTTTAGGAAAAGCAATTATAATAAGCATTAATAATACAAAATCACCAATACCCTTAAACGCCCAGTTAAGTATTTTACCTAACCAACCAATTTCATTAAACACATCTTTAATAGCATTCGAAGCTTCATCAAGAACTCCACCTTTACCACGGAGCAGTCCATCTAACATACCATATAAGTAATTCATACTAATAAGTACTAAATTTATCAAAATAGATAAACCAATAATACCTAATATTAATACGACCAATGAACCAATAATATTACCAATCGATGCAGAACGACCCATAGCAGCACCAACACCACCTCTAAATACAGCACCAAATCCTGTACTTAAAATATCAAACAACGCTTTAAAACCTGCAAAGCAAATTGTCATAATAGCAACAAACTTAACAAAAGCATTCATTTGAGGTGCATTTTTTACTAGTAGATGCACCTTTATAAATAGGTGAATCAGCACCAGCAACTACAGCAGGTATAACAACATGTTTAACGTTATTTTTAACTTGGAAACCATTAGCATCAAACTCTGTTGCAATTAAATTATAAGCTGCAATAGGTGACATACCAAACCCTGGTCCATTATATCTAAAGTTAAATGAAGATCCATTATTATCATATGTCAATCCATTTGTAGTTAAATATTTATTAGCTGTAATTTTCTTAAGAATTTCATCACTTAATTTTTCATTTTTACCAACTTTATCTGCAATACCTTGTAATTCACCAGATCCCCAGAATTTTTGAGCAGTATCACCACCAGCTAACCCGTCAACAGTAGGTGGCAAGAATGATACATCTACAGAATTTTTATTCTTAGACCCATACTCAATAAGTCTACTTGTAATTTCATCATCCGTAGCATCACCTTGTAATACAATAGAACCCCTCATCATCATTTAATTTTTCCAATATTACCAGGGCTATCTAAATTAACAAAATTATTATTATCCATTAATTCTTTACGTGCAGTTTTTGCAGTTTTAGAAGAGTTTTTTTATTAATTGCATATATTATATCAGGAGTTAACGTCATTTGACCATTTTTAACTTCTAAATTTACACCGGGAGGTAGGGCAAAACCAGTATTCTTATACCAGTCATATAGATTTAAGTTAGTTTGCGCAATCTTTTGCGCACCACCCTTATCCGCATCAACCAAACTATCATTAATAAAACTTAATGCATTTGAGAATAAATAACAGACAACAGGAAAAGCTACACCTGCAACTAAAACTCTAACTATAAATCGTCTAACTGCAATACTGGTCTTTTTTACCATTCCAAATCTTACCAAAAACAGCAAACATTATACCAAAGTATTCCTAATGTAACAACCATTACAAATGCAAATGATACACCAAAGGCAGTTTTATCACCAAAAAACTTAATAAATTCAACAAGAGTGTGTACTCCATTTATCAAATTAATAAGTTTATTTCCATTATCACCAGCATATTTACCATCAGTAAGAACACTAGAATCATAAAATGCTAATAAAACAGGTGCCGGGTTATAATCATTAACAATTTTTATTCCAGCACGTGATATTGCTGTAGCAATTTGAGTAAATGAATCCACAGTTTTATCAAACCCTAAAAACGCAGGACTATTTTTCATAGCAGTTTGTTTTAGATTAGAAATACCTCGTCCAAATTCGTAATAAGCTTTTACTTTACCACCAGACCATGTCTCATCATCTTTACCTTGAATACCACTATAAGCTAATCCATTAGTTGTCGATAAAACACCAGTTGGGTCAATATTTTTCGAAACAGTGATAGGTCCATATAAAATACCTGTATTACCAAAGTTACCAGCAGATAAAATTGCCTTAAAGTTAGCGGCATAAGCTTCACCTTTAGGGACTTTTTCTTTATCTCCACTATCTTCATTTTTTTCTTCTTTCTCTGAATCACCACCACTATCCTTATCTTTATCGCCTTCTATTTTACCATCATCTTTTTGCATATCACGCATTGCATCATAAAAAGCAGTAGATAGAGTACTGAAATCCTGAGCTTGATCATAATCTCCCGCATAAACTAATCCAGTACTAAATATTGAAGTTAAAAGAGCGACACTTAATATAGATAGTATTTTTCTTTTTAATTTTTCACCAGTAAAAACACCATCCTTTTATTAAAATACAGAATCTAAATATATATAATCAATAGAAGATTCAGTTCTTACAAAAACGAACCATCAATTTGTTTTTAATTGTTTAACCCATTTACTATCCATACCAAATTCTTCAACTAATTTATCAACACGATTATTGTATAAATCTACCATAGCAAAGTCAATTAATGAATCGTTTATATCTAAAAATGTATTAGCATAAGTTTGATTTGATTCAGTAAATATTAAATCAATATTTTTTTACCACTAGATTGTACAATATCAAATAAAACACGAGCAATACCCGACATTCTACTTATTCCGTGAAACATTATAACATCACCAACATCTAATGACGGTAATATAATATTTAAATATGCTAATGCCATAATATTTAATGAAGGATTATTCATACCACTAATGTGACCTATACTCATACTTGTTAAATCCACAACTTTATATCTAGATTCAACTAATTTATCAATAATATCATCAGTTTTTAACATTTAAAGCTGGAATAGGAGTTAAAATACGATTACGAATAATTGCATTTAATTCGTATAAAGCATTTTTATATTTATCATCATTATCACTTTTTAAGTGCTCTACTTATATATTGAACAAAAGAATCCAATGTTTCAAAACCACCATGTCTACCAAATAAACGTAAATCCTCAACATTATTAATAGAGTCAGTTCTCCACACACGATTTTCAATATAAAAATCGATTAAAACTTCATAAGCTTTTATGTGTAAATTCATCAGTATTTGAATGTTCACCAACATTTCTAAATTGGCTAAATAACGTTATTAAGTTTTTTTAATATGTGTATCAAAATACGATACAATCCTAGGATCATTAACATCAAAAACCTTTAGGTTTAATCGGCTCCATTATATTAAGATAACCTTTACTCACATCAACAATGGCTTTTCTTTCATCATAAATAGGGAAGTCTTTTTAAGATATCTACATGTTTAGATTTATCTACAACAAAATGAACAACATTTTTATCATTTAAAAGATATGCCCGACTAGCTATATTAGATAAGTAAATTTGACTTGGAATATCAAACTCACCACCTAAAGTACTTGTTTTATCTGTCGCATCATTCCCAATAAATAAAGATTTGCTATTTAAAAAGTTATAAGCAGCATGACTTCGAATTAACTTACCAACAGAAACCCCAACATACTCAGCACCTGGAGTTCTATCACCACCAGAATCAACAAATAGAGCACTTCTTGCTGCTTCATCACTAGTCATTTCATAAAAGACTTCACGATTACCAACATTGACATTTGGACCGTAAGTAATAAAAGGTTGAGCTTGACGATTAATATCTAAAGACCACTCTAATCCATTCGTATTATTATCAGCTTTTAAATAATCTGACACAATTGTAACAGCTTCTTCTAATTTTTTCTCAGTAGGGGCAGTAATAATCATCTCCGCACCAAAACTAACAACACCTTCACCACTATCAATAGCATTAAGTAATTGCCAGTCATGACCAATAGAAGCATTTTTGTTTTTTTCTTATTCTCAGCAGATTCACTTGAAAACATCGCTGTTCTCCTACGTCTTTTAATTGCAACTTTAGCCAAATCATTATCTCTTTTTTTCAAAAGCACGAACGCTAGTAATTAAAACATCTTTATCTAATCTATCATTTTGTGTAATATTCCATAAAATTAATGACCAGTCATTTGGAAGATCATCAGTTTGTTGTGTTTTTTTAATGAAAGTTTTAGAATAGTAGAATAACCTGAAGGGTTTTTCTAATTTCATATTCTTGACCACCAATATCTCTCATTTTATAAATTTCTGTAAGTGTATCTTTAGTTGAACTTAAGAAGTTATGAGAACGAGATAGGTTAACATCAACAAGTCTATCTTTTTTTACTAGAAGGTGCTAATATTGTAGTACCTTTTAGTTTTTCATATTTGAAGTTTTCGTGTTAACATTCTTAGATTTTTCTTAGAATTTTTAGACACTTTACTTTTTATTTTGACTTTTTCCCAAAATAAACAATCTCCTTTCAAAATCTTAATACAATTATATCATAAGTAAAAAAACAAAAAAACAACAAAGAAAGAAAAAGCCATCCTTTGTTGTTTATTATTAATTATTCTTCTTCATCAGTAGTTTCTGATTTCGGTAATAAGATATCAGAAGAAAATTCCATTCCGTGTTTTTTTCAAAACTAGATTTCAAGCTATCAATAATATCATTAATATCATCAGCTAATTGATCATTTTTCAGTAAGAGAAGCTTCATACTCTTCCCATAATCTATCAATATAAGTGTTATCATCTTTCATGAATTGAATATACTCAGGATTAACATCTCTTAAAAATTGTTAAAACTGATAAATCTTCTAACGCTTTAAGTACGCCCTAGTTGTTCTGGTGTAAGTCTTCTAATTAAAGCAACTGTTGAATCATCAATATCTGCAAACTTCTCAATATCAGACATAAGAATATCATTTTGAGATTGAACATTTTTCAAAATCGCGTTTTAATGTAGTTAAATCTGTCATATCATTAGATAATTTTTCTTTATCTTCAATAAGTTTAGCAATTTCTTTTTTTAAAGTCTTCTATCTTAAGTTCTAAATTCTCATTAGATTGCTCTAATTTTTTTAATCTTAACTTGATCGTTTTTACGCTTTTTCTGCAATTTCTTTTAATTTTTCTTGAGTGTCAACATGAATCGATTCTAATGATTTAATATCACTATCTACATCATAACCTAAAACTTTTTGTTGCTCTAAAACATCAGCAAGTTCAACAAGTTTATTTGATGCTTCAATTATTTTTTCTTCTAACTCTTCATGAGATTCAACAACCTCACTTAAATCAGAAGCATAAGAACCAACAACAAAATCAACTAATTTTTTGGTACAAATTTATCTTCATTTATTTTCTTAGCTTCTTTTTACTGTATATGAATCAACATTAGGAATAACACCTTCTTTGATTTCTTCATATGTTAAATTCAAATCTTTTAAATTATCTAATTTATCTTTAAGTGAACTCATTTAAAAATAACCTACAATGCCAAGGCTAAATCCTGCCTAGTAGCAATCCTTTCATTCATTTTTCTTATCAACTAAATCCATAACAAAATTATTCCAAATCTCTTTACGTAATTCAGCATCTTCTTCTTTAGTTTCTTCTTTAGTTTCAACCTTTTCATCAGATTCTTCTTTGACTTCTTCTTTCGAATCCTCTTTAGTTTCTTGTTCAACATCTTCTTTAGCTGATTCTTTAGCTTCCGACTTTTCAACACCTTCAATTACTTTTATCTATATTGAAATCAACATCATCAGCAACTAAACCAACTTTCTCAGAAACAGTCTCTTCAGATTCTTCTTCAACTTTTTCAACTACAGTTTCTTTTTTCAGATTTTTTTCAACTACAGCTTCTTTCTCAGCTTCAGAGACAACTTCTTTTCAGCTAATTTATCCACATCAACTGAAGTATAACTAGCTTCATTGTGATTTTCAATTGAAATAGACTCATCATTTGATTTAATTTCTAAAAGCACTAACAATTTTATTCTCATTAGTCATATCTACTAATTGTTTTTTTGTGTTCTTCAACACGATCAGTTAACTTATTTAATTCTTCTGAAAATAAAACATTAGAAACATTGAATTTTTCTATTAGGACTAACTGTTTCTACAACATCATGAACAACAGTTGATACAACTTCATATTTTTTTCAACACCATGCACATCATTAATAATATTTAAAAACATTATCAGAAATATTACCTTTTACGTCTAAACCTTTACTCATAGGGATAAATGAAACCGGCACATGTTTCCTTAAATATTCTCTATAATCTTCTGATAATAATTCTGCTTCTTCATCTTTATATAAAGCAAAAACCTCACTAAATTCTTTCTCAATAACTTCAACAGGAATAGTTCCCTCATTCAAATATTTGATAAGATCACTATTATTTTTTTCAATTTTTCTAGAAATTGCATAACTCTTAAAATTCATCAAATAAAATCTTCCTTTCTTAGATTTGATCACCAATCTACATAATATATTTAATTATAACATAAAAAGCAAAAAAACAACAAAAAGGAAGACTATTAATCTTCCTTTTTATGTAAATTATTGACCAATTGACGGAGTTTTTAGGTTCAGTAAAACTATCAAATGTCACTTCTTTTTAAAAACTCTAGAAATTCTTTTGAAGTTCAGAATATACCTTAAATCTTGAAGTATTTAATGCTTCAAGAGAAACTCTAACTTTTTCAAATCTCTCACGAACTGAAGGATATTCAATTGCACCAATTGAATTTGTATAATCCTTATCATTTTTCATCTCTTCTTCACCGTAATTAGCACCTTTTTAATACAATTGACGGTTTTAAGTTTAGTAATAACAGGAACAGCATCAACTTTCTTATCAACATCACTAGTAGTTGAATTATCATTAATATTTGGTAAGAATTTGTTCTTATCAACCCATTTAACTAAATTATCATAAGTAGGACTAATTTTAATATCAGAATTCTCAAACGACGTTCATTTACTTTATAGACATCTAAATCTTTTTGAAGTTTTTCTTCTGCTTCTTTTAATTTCATTCGGTCTACTTCCTGATTTTTGTCATTTTAGATGAAATAACATTTAAATCTAAACCATTTTCATTAAATAACCCATTAGTTTCTTGAGAGTTACTTAAATAAAGTTCAATAGGGGTTCTCATTTGACGTAATCCTTTTAAATGAAACACTTAACCCAAATACACCTTTGCTCATCCTTTTTGTTTTCTATTATCAACATAAAGAATTAAAAGCCTATTTACCGCATCTACAGGTATAATTCTATATCTATACTTAACATTATCCAAATCAGAAACACTTCGTGATGAAAAACTTAATGTCAAACTCGTCTTCTGTTGAAGGTACACCATCAGATGTAGCACCTTGAATGTTAAAAACAATTACATGTTGTTTCTGATAATAACTACTCTGAACAGGAACAATAGCCATAGGTCCGTTTGAAAAAATACTAGATGAAATACTAGCAATTTCACTTGCTGCATAACGCTCACGTGCTTCATGTAATAAAGTAAAACATTCTAGGTACAACTCCCCTAAAATACATACAATAATTAAAAACAACTTAGCTATAAGTCTATTTCTATATTGAAAAGGACTCAAGAAGAAAAAAACAAAATCCCACGTTCATCTAATTTTTCTTTAAAAGAATTCCATGTACCTAAAACATTTTTTCTAAAAAAATCTATCCAATGAAAAAGGTTCTTTAACTTCTGTGATTATACTCATATCTTTATTTCGTTTCTTTTTTCGCCACAGTATTCTAAACCTCCTTCTAGTCCCATTGCTGCTAATAAAACATCAGTAGGGTAACTAGACGCTCTAATTAATCTAGTTGATTTTTAAGAGCATTGATTGTTCTATTTATATTTTTTTCTTTTTTTAACAGAAAGTACAGCAAATTGCTGCATACTCTTACCAATATCGCTAGTAGCTGTTTTATTTAATAACACTTTTCTTCTATCCTTAACTTTTTAAAAATCATCACCATCTATAACATCCATTTCATTTTAGATAATTTTCAAGTTTTTAACATACTAGTATCTGAATCTTGTTTCACTATAATATATAAACCTTCTCCACCTTCCATTATATTGAACAATTGCCTTAGTTCACGAGCTAAATAATCATAATCACTACGAACAGACCACTGATTAATAGAAGATGTAACAGAATAAACAAGTTTATAATTACCATCAATAGTTTATGTGCCGGTGCATCTAAATCAGGAATTTTCTCAATTTCTCTAATACCATGCCCAATAGTATCAACAGTCGAATGATCAGTTACAACCATTTTAATTGGTTTTTGAATAAAACGCTATAAGCATTAATTATCATACCTCGACCAGTAGGAGTTTCTCCTAAAATTATACTAATAATTGCACAATAACCAATTAAAGCTAACCAATTATATTTAAAAACCGAAGTAAAAAGAATCAACCAATAACAATAGATATGGTCCAAATTAAAGCCTTTTTGAATGATACGTTTTTAAATAAAGGTGAGTTAGCCCACGTAGTTTGTTTCGTTACTCTCAAATTGAAGCAACTCCTTTCCTTAAAATGTATTTAAAATCTGAATCTTCATAAGGTTTATCATCATCATAGGGTAGACCTAATTTATAATATTGTTTTTATCTTTATCAACATAAACAGTTAGAAAATAAATCAAGTCTCTAGATAAGATCCATCTTCTTATAGTAGAAACCGAAATATTGCCAGCTTTTGCAAGCTCATCTAACGTATACAATCTATCACCATATATTGTGTGTAACATACATCACCATAACCTTTCTAAATATTCGCCAATACAAATTATATCATAAAATTAAAAAGAAAAACAACTAATTAACCGCACGTTTACAACGTGCAATCTCTCGGGGATCCCCGAACCCCTCTAAAGTTTTGATATATAATGAAATAAGGCACGCCTATCCAATTTGCAAAACTCATAATAATAAACTATAATATAATTAAAAACACAAGGAGTTGATTTGCGTTGGAAAATGGTAGAACTTATAAACAAGTCGCCGACTTAAAGTTTGGAGACATCGTTAAAAATGAAAGCACCATACGAAGAAAAACACAAAAAGATTATTATTTTTGGACACAATGTAAAAAGACGTAATGGGCGGAATAATGGTGGATCACTTCGGGCGACCATATAAAAATCAGACCAGTAATGGTTATTGGTTTTGAAAATAATGAATTAACATATTGTACACTAACTTCAACAGCAGAATCTAACAAAGACGAAGAGCATCAATATAAATTTGAAAAACACATTGATACTTTCGGTAGTTCTAGTGAAACATATATAGAACTTGACGGAATGCGCTCTATACCTGCAAAAGAAAAATGGTATTTCCAAGAAGTAGGTACACTATCTTCAGTTGATCGAAACAACATAACAAGCTTATTAACACAAAGAGCACATGAGACAGATAAATATAAAGACAATAGAAGATTTGCTACCCCAAAAATACCAAAGAAGAATTGGAAAATGATCTAAAAACAAAAAGGTTATGATTTTTGATGAAGAAACAAATACATATACAAAAGACAATAAAAAGTGTTACAATGAGTAAAGTGGTCTTATAAAAATATCACACTGAAAAAAACCTATTGAACAAGTTAGATATCAAAAATAGATTTTTTTGAAAAAAATGACAAAATTAACAGTAAAACGTGATAATCAGGAGACGAATACATCTGAAAATGTTAATTCGACCAAAAATAATAAAAATAACGAAAGTGAGCTAACACTATGACAAAAATACCCTTTTAAATTTGTAAACACAGAAAATGGTTCAAACTGAAGATATTTTACTTCATTAAAAATGATGAATTACACGTATTACGAATTAATGGAACATTTGAAAAAGCAGTTGCTGGAACTAAACAATCATTAATGCATCCTTATATTAGAAGTTTCAAATAAATTCTCAGATATAAAACCAGATTGGGATAAAGTTAATTCAGCAATATTTATCGAAAATCCATTTGGTAGAAAACAAAATGACGGAACATATTTATCAGCTAGAAAATTAGATATGCAAGCCGCCTCAGAAACTGAAAACAATCTTGTTGATGTAATTTTTACATACAGCTGAATATGTATACAAATATAAGAAAAATTATAAGAACAGTTTACAAGACTGTTCTTTTTGTTCTATAATTATAGAAGATTGTAAAAATTTTTAAAAGAAAGAAGGTGAAAAACAATGACAGTTATAAAATTAGATAAAAATACTTATCAAAACAACAATTGCTGGTGAAAAATAACAATTAAAAACTACATCAGCTGGTTATATTTACTATATTAGTGAAACTTATGATGAAAAATTTAATCACACCATATCATATGGTAAAACTACAAAAACACAATCAGTATGTTACACAATTAAAACGGAGGTTATTTTGCTATTAAAATTTAAACTAAAACGAAAATCTGGAAACAAATCATTAAAAGCTGGAAATGAAATGCTAAGTGCAAACGACAACTATCATCATCATGTTAAAGCGCAAATAATTAAGCATCTAAGAGAACTATCATATAAAAACATTCAAGGAAAACTATCCAACATGTGAAGAATATTATGATGAGAACAATAAATGTGATGTGGAAATTATAATATACACACCTACAAAACGAGTTGGTGACGTACCAAACTGGTATCCTACAATAAAACCAATAATTGACGGATTAACCGACGGTGGGTTGTGGAGCGATGATAATAGTAAAGTTATAAAACGATTCATTTTTGATTACGGTGGAGTGAAAAATCAGATACAAAAGGTGAAACACAATACAATATTGAATTAAGGATAACACCTACAAAACAATGACAGTAAATATATATATTAATAATTTAACAAGTGAAAATATAAAAGTTTTAAAGGAACATATCCCTAAAACGGACACCTTTTTATTGTAATCACAAACTCCCGAGCAAAATCACAGATATGAAAATATAAAGATAAAACTTATTAGAAAACCCTATTGTTTTTATCGATACAAAAGAAAATTTCAAAAAGGAATTTCCGTTTCTTAAAACATTGAATCCTGTAAAAACTTTATATTGCAGGAGTATTAGTATGGAAAAGAAAAACCTTTAAGAAAAATTACAACACCAAATGGTGCAACACTTCGAGAATATCAAGTTAAAGCTGTAGAATTTGCTTTAAAATCTAACAAATGCGGATTATTTATCGATATGGGACTAGGTAAAACCTTATCGTCACTCGTAGCTATAAATGAATTATTAGAAAACAAAACAATTAAATAGTAGAAAACCTATTTTTAATAATTGCACCAAAAAAACGGTAGCACTCGATACCTGGTCACGTGAAGCTGAAAAATGGGGTTATGATTATGATGTTATAATAAACATCGGTTTAACACCTAAAAACGGGATAAGTTATTTGAAAAACAAATAATTTCGAAAAACCAACTCTTATAACAACTAACCCTGCACAGTTAGCTAATATTATTAAATATTTCGGTGAAGATGCATTTGAGATGATTGTAATTGATGAATTAACTCAGTTCAAAAATCCAAAGGCAACTTGTACTATTTTAATGCAAAAGTTAACGAGAAATGCTAAATATGTATTTGGCTTAACTGGGACACCTACACCGAATTCAATGCTAGAATTATATGGTCAACTTGCTGTTATTGATGAATATAAAACGAAACTACGACTAGGTGTAGACCAGTTTAAATATAGAGATAATTATTTCACACAGATATAGTAAATAAAGTTACTGGGCAAATTTATTCTATATAAATTACAAAAATGCTCTTGATAAAATCATAAGTAATGTTCGAGATTTTACAATCTCAATGAAAAACAGCCGATCTATTAGAGCTTCCTGAACTTACAACAACAAACTTATTTGTTAAAATGAACAAAAAAGCTAAAGAAACTTATGATTATCTAGCAAAAGAAATTAGTGAACAAATAAGAATTGCAGAAAAAGAAGTAATAGACGGTATAAGTGATTCTAAATCTACAAGCTCCCTTAATATTGTTGCTGATTTAGAACATAATACACGAATTGCAAACCGTGGTGTGTTAAAAAATAAATTATTACAGCTAGCTTCAGGTGCAATATACAAACAAGACGGAAGTTTTGATGTATATCACGATGAAAAATTTGTTATGCTTAAGGATATTGTCGAAAATGCAACATCCCTCTACTTATCTTTTTATAATTTCAAATCAGATTTAATAAGGGCGCGAGAATATATCAAATTCGAACACTTAGAAAGTAAAAATAAAAAAACGCAAGTGAAATTATGAGAAGGTGGAATAACGGAGAAATACCTGTTTTATTTTTAAACCCAACAGCAAATGCCCGTGGTTTAAATATCCAAGACGGAGGACATACAATTATATGGCTAACACTTACACATAATAATGAAATTTATAGACAAGCAAATAAACGTCTACACAGAAGTGGTCAAAAATAACGTACAAGTAATCCATATACTAACTGAAGGTACAGAAGAAATTAAAAATAATAGAAAAAAACTAACAAATAGAGAAGTCGAACAAGACAATCTAATGACAAAATTAAAAATAATGAAAGAGAGGTAACCTTAATGGATACACAAGAAAACAAAAGATTTACAATACATGTTAAAAGTTAACGAAGAAACAGTCAATAAACAAAAATATGATGTTAGAAAAAAGTAATCAAAAGTTTAGCTGAAAATGAGTGAATCAACAATTCATGTTGCTAAAAATTAATTGAAACTTCTGAAGTTATTAAAAATAGCACATCAGATTTTAATAAAGCTAAAGAAGATTTATCAACACTAGATAATTCAATTGTAAATTTATCAAATAAAAATAGAAGATAAAAATAGAGAAATCTCAGAATATGGTGAAAAATTAAAGGAAATCATCACTTCTATTCAAAAAGTACGAAGACCTAAACTCAAAAATAAAGAAGATTTAACAAACAAATTAACAGAGTTATACGTTGGTTATACTGAAAAAGTTATCAAATTAACTGGTGAAATTAACGAAATTAAAAGATAAAATTTCTAAAGTTAACTATAAAGAAGATGTTTTAGAAATGATCACAAAATTAACTGAATATAAAAAAATACAGTATTTGATTTACAAAAAAGTTAATACAGGTGATGTTAATTTAATTTTTAGAAAAAGTTGAAAGCTTTAACAAAAAGAAATTAAAGAACTAGAATTAGATAAAAACAAACAAATTCAATGTTGACTTCGCTAAAAATATGGAGGATATTACGTCTAAAAATTAAGTTAATTGAAATTAAAGTCGATTCAATTACTGAAGAAAAACTCTAATGAAGAAACTGCGGAGGTTAAATAATTATGGAAATCCAACAATTAATTCAAACATCATTTAAAACTTATATGCAACAGAAAATGTTGTTAAAAAGCTAGCAATCATCCAACAAGTAAATACAAAAACAGAAGAGATCGTAAACAACGTAGTTGAAGACTTAGGGGTAGTAAAAACAGATCTTAAAGAATATAGTGAGTTACCTACTATCTTTATCTACAAAAATAGATAACATTGAAAAATCAATAACAACACAGATATTATTGAGATTAGTTATAATGAATTAAAGGAAAAATTTGACACAGTAAGTGAAAAATTTGATAAAGATAAAGAATCTTTAATTGACTTATTCGAAAAAGATACTGAAGGTAATAAAAATCAAATCAATGCATTAACAGAAAGTGTTAAAGAAATTGGAACAACTATTGATAATTATTCTCCTCAAAAATCAATTAGAAAACTTAACAAAAACTTTAGATTTATCATATAGTGAACTTAGAGTAATTAAAGATGAAAAGAGAAAAACATTTCACTTCATTTAAAGAAGCTCTTGATAAACTTAATGAAATTAGTGAATCATTCAAATCTGAGATTAAATCATTCCATGATAGTGAAGTTAATAAAACTGAACAGTTTTCTAAATTATTAGAACGTATTGAAAAAGTTGATAATTCCCGTATCAAAAACTTCGACCTTCTGATAAAACTATGCAGACTAGACCAAGATCTTAATAGCTTATTGGATTCTTTAAGCTACTAAATCAGAAATGCCATTAGATCAAGTTGTTTTTGCAGAAGAAACAACGCAAATAACAGATGAAGAAATTAAGAATTTCAATAATAATACTAAAGAAAACCTTCAAAAACGCATCGAAATCAATCGACGAAAAATATGAAGAATTATTAGTTGAAGAAAAATTTGAAAAAGAAAGATTTTCAAATAATGAAGACTATATACAAGAAGAAACAGACGAAAACAATGAAGAGAAACAAAGCTTCTTAAAGAAGTGGTTCTTATAATAAATAAAATATCTAGAGGTGAAGTATGCAAGAAACTAAAACATATAAAACCAATGACAGTTGATGAAAGATTCGTAAAATTTAGAAACAATGATTTCATCACTAGTAGCATCCCAAATCGGACACATGAAACTTTTTAAAAATTAATAGATTCTCAAAAAAGAAACAAATAAAAAGTGTACAGAATTGTGATAATTCAATTAAAAACAAAAATAAAAACTTAGACACCTTAACTGAAACATTAAACTCAACAAACACTAAAATTGATGAATTTAATAAAATTGTTGAACAAATTAAGAAAATTGAAACAAAAAGTTGAAATTCTAAACAACAATTTAACAACATTTACAAAAACAGAAATGCCCGTATTTAAAAGAAACATTGATCCGTATTGCCCAAGGGATTGATGAGAATAACGAAGAAATTATTAGAGAACTTCAACCAATTGATTATACTGAAACCTTAAAACTATGATAGAGACGATGAGTGAAATGCAATCTAATTTTGAATCATGTACAACAAGTATTGAAAACTCTATTAAAGAAGTTAAACTTGTAAATAATGAATTTGACAAATTAAACAGAACTTGAATTATTCGTAAGCAGATTATCTTCAGTAGATGCTAAAATTAGTGGAATTTATTTACCACAAACAGATCAAAGCACTGAAGATATGCAAAAAGAATTAGAAAATTTAACAAAAACTAGCTGAAGGTGAATATTAATGATGAAAAAGCCCTCTTCGAAGAGGGCATATTTAAAAATGAAAGGAGTCTAACTTTTGAAAGATACAATTAGATTACTAACCGATATTGAAAAAGTAAGAGAAAAATCCAGCCATGTATATTGGTGACGGTGACAGTATTGATTGTTTACAATAATCAGAGAAATTATTGATAACGCAGTTGACGAATACAATAATTATCCTGATAAAACCCTACCCATAACTGTAAATGTAGAAAATGGAATTGTAACCGTTCGAGACTATGGTCGAGGTATTAGCCCTTACGAATCGAATACACACCCTGGTAAAATTGAAGAGCAACTAGCATTCACTCAATTAGGTGCTGGTAGTAAGTTCAAAAGGATCGTCTGGAAAATGGAAACAGTTTAAACGGAGGAGTTCACGGAGTTGGTGGACTACCGCAAACGCAATGAGTGACTTTTTGAAGTTACTGTTTATAAAGACGGCAAAATATTCAATGATAGATTCGAAGACGGACATTCAATATCTAAATTAGAAAAAGATAAGAAAAACTGGTAAATTAACTCTACCTGTAATTGGTAAAACAAAAAGAGACTGGTACTAGAATTAGTTTTTAAAACCAAGTAAGAAATACTTAACAACAGTTAAAATAGATACAGAAAAAGATTAAAAATATCTTAAAGATATAGCATACTTAAACCCTGGATTAAAACTTATATACAATGATGATACTATTTATTATTCTGAAGGTGGGATTAAAGAATATTTACTTCATTAAAAGAAAAATGAATCAATCTTTGAAATTGAAGGTGATATTGATATCCCTGAACAAGTATGTAAAAGCACATACAGTATTCAGCATTAATAATAGTAATAATATATGCAGAGCTTATACAAATGGTATTTTAAATAGATTAGGCGGAACACATGTTCAAGGTTTAACTCAAGGTTTAGTCAAAATACCTTAGAGCTTCGTTTAACGAAAATAACCATAAAAACAAAAAAGAAAAATTAGATTTCATAAAAGAAGCTTTTGATATCAAAAAGTAGAAAGTTTATTCAAAACCGAACACATTCTCAGATATTGTTCTATTATATTAGACTTTTAGATATAGTGCAGCATCATTAGCACCACAAACAAAAGACTCACTTGTATCAAAAAGAGATTATACCTTATTTATCTAATTTTATAGATATGTACGCTAATAAAAACTTATTAGATTTAACACAGTTAACTAATCTAATTTTAGATGAACTTTATGAAAAAAGCTAAAGACATCAACGATACAGTTAAATTGAATAAATCTGAATTTAAAAATTAACTAAAAAGAAATTATCAGTAGCCATAAAAGCAAAAACCTGAAGAACTTGAAATTATCCTTGTAGAAGGAGAATCAGCTGCAGGTTCATTAGTTTCAAATAGAGATTCTTATTTCCAAGCAATTTTACCATTAAAAGGTAAAGTTAAAAACGTAAGAAAATCAACACTTAAAAAGCTTTTGATAATGAAGAAGTAGCTACTATTTTCGCTACACTATTTGGTGATAATATGGCAATTGATAGAACAAGTGAAAATTTAATACACCACAAAAATCATCATCGGTACAGACCAAGATGTTGACGGAAAGCACATTCGTGTGTTATTATTAACATTGTTCATGACATTCGCTCCTGACATAGTTGAAAAACGGTCACGTTTATCTTTTAGATACACCATTATTTGTTAACAGATTTAAGGATAAACACGTATACACATACAGTCAAAAAGAACAAGATGAATTTCTAAAAGAAAATACCCCACAAACAATTGAGCGAAATAAAGGACTCTGGAGAACTTGACCATAGCCAAGTAGTAGAAACAATCCTAGATCCTAAAACTAGAAAAATTAACACAAATTACAGTAAGTAATATTGATTTAATAAACACAACAATTGATAATCTTATGGTGACGATAGCACTTATAGGAAGAGTTTCATTATGAAAGATTAACTTTCAACGTTTTTGCTACGCAAAAAGCGCGACCTGAGGCTCTTGCTACTCAAGAGCCTCGCTTAGGGGAGCCCCTAAACCCTTTCCATTTTGAAATATATTTTAAATTTAATAAAATGTATTTGATAATGATAAAAATATTACAAAATGATTGGAGACAAATAAAATGAACAAAAACTTAAAACAACTATCGTATTAACAACAGCAATCGCAGGGGCAACTCTAGCTACAGGTGGTGTAGATGCACACGCAGAAGAAAAACCAATGACAGAAGTACCAAAACTTAAAGTAACTGAAGTTAAAGGTAAAATTACTGAGCAAGATGTTGCAAAAAGCAAAGAAAAAGTTGCTACAACCAAAAGTAGCAAAACAAAAAGAAACTGAAGTAAATTCAAAATCAACTGAACTTGGAAAAGCAACAAAAGAAGTTGATAACATTACTAAAGAAGTTGAAAAAGGTAAAGATGCTACAAAAAGAAAATGTAGAAAAAGCTGAAAAAGAGAAACAGATAAAGCTAAAAGTATTAGACCAAACTAAATCAGAATTAGATAAATTAAAAAAGCTGAAAAATCTACTAAAGAAACTGAACTAGAAAAAGCTAAAAACTTCTGTTACAGACAAATCTAAAGACCTTGAAAACTAAACAAGCGAAAGCTAAGAAATCAAAGATGAAATTGATAGCACAGAAAATGTTACTAAGAAATTAGAAGCTGAAAAAGGTAAAAATGAAGCTGTTAAAAAAAGAATTAGAAACAGAAAAATCTAATAAAGTTGCTGCTGAAAAAGAATTAGAAAAAGCTAAAGAATTCGACGCAAAATTAGCTGATAATACTAAGAAAGCTGAAGAAAAACTTAAAAAGCTAAAATGAAAAATTAAAAAGCTAAAACTACAGAATTATACAACGCTAAGAAAGATGAGGCGACTAAAAGCAGAATTAGATAACCTATTAATGCCTTTATGGTAGAAATGTAAAATATAAAAATTGCATTAGATCAACGTTTCGTAGATAAATTTAAAGAATACATGGATTATACACTTAACTGGGAAGAAAAAAAGGTATAACTATGAAAGACATGTTCTCTAAACGTAAAGAATTAAGAAATGAATTAAAAGCTATAGAAAAAGAAATCAATCACGAATTCTTATACAACAGATATAGCCATGAAGATGATTATGAAATTGACCTAAAAACATGTCTGAAGAAGAAAGGCTTTAAAATGTCACAATATGGTGTTTACTTATTAAACCAAATTCGTAGCCAATTCGGACTTGAAACCATTAAAAGTTAACAAAAAAATTCAATGCAATTAGCAAAAGAAATCACTGAAACAGTAATGAGAGATAATCACTCTGGGTTAAATGGTGGACACTACATTAAAGGTATTTCTGAAGTTGCAGCAAAACATGGTTTAATTAGAGAAGGTAATTTTTATGAAAACCTTTATAATGCAGGTTCTACAACTTTCAGTGATAACAAAATGTCAAGAAACGCATTATATGAACATATTTATAATTCAGTAATGTTATTCTTCTATGAGGGAATTATTACAGGTGGTTATGGACATGCCGAATCATTATACAGAGCTAAAACTCCAATTGGACTTGGTGTTGCACACTTCGAAAATGTTGGTGAAAAATGAAAATATCAATCGACTTTCAAAAAGAATTTGTTGAAAAGAATAAACAATACCTAAAAATTAGATGAATTTGGAAACATCCTAGGGTTTCAAATCTATGCCATTTGATGTTTTTGATGAATTTGAAAAGAAGTAGCTAAATTACCAAAACAAGGTATAATCAAAAATTTCTTACATTAAAGTTGAAGAAGAGTTGCTATTCCTGGTAGAAATGAAGACGGAAGTTTCGTTTATGATGATCCAAGTGATGAGGCAATGGAAAGAGCTAAACAAAACTTCATCGCTAAGTACTCTAACGAATCTAAAAGATACAGTAGAATTACCAGCAGTACTCAGATCTTGAGGGCTTCAAGAAAGCATACGCTGATGCTGTAAAAGTTAGTGAAGGTAAAGAACAACCAGTAGCAGACGCTAAAGCTAACCTAGATAGTGCAACTAAAGTATTAGATGAACTTAAAGCTACAGAAAAACAAACGCAAAAAGCAACTGCTAAAGTACAAGAAGTTGAGGCTAAAATAAAAACTTAACTACTAAAGCGGACGAACAACAAAAAGTTGTAGACCAACTTGAGTTAGATAACGTCAAATATGTTGAAAAATGACTAAAATTAGCTGCTGATTTAGACGATGCACAAAAGATGTAGAAGAAGGTGCTAAACTATTAGACCAAGCTAAAGCATTACAAAAAAGACATTGAAGTTGAAAATTGTAAAAAGTTGATAGCACTATTACTGATTTAACTGCAAAAAGTTGAAGTTGCAACAAAAGAATTAGACTCAGCAAAAAGCAAAATGTTAGACAATTACGTATTGCTAGATTCCAATTAGAACAAAATAAAGAAAAAATTAGCTAAAAGCAACAGCTGTAAAAAGTCGAATTAGAAAAGAATTAAACACTCTAAAAACCTGAACTAGTAGCAATCACTAAACAATTAGCTGATGATACTAAAGAATTAGAAAAGTAGAAAGACAATTCAAACTTGATAACTTCAAATGGGCAGTATTAGCTGACAACAACACAATTGATCCGATTGAATTTGACTTAGAAAAATTCTTAAAAGATAACCCAGTTAAACCGGTAGAACCAACTACACCAGTTAAACCTACAGAACCTGTTGCTCCTGTTAAACCTGTAGTGCCAGTTAACCCTGTAGAGTCAACTACACCTGTTAAACCTGTAGTTCCAGTTAATCCAGTTAAACCTGTTAAACCTACAGAACCTACTGCTCCAGTTAAACCTACAGAGCCAACTACACCAGTTAAACCTGTAGTGCCAGTTAATCCTGTTAAACCTGTAGTGCCAGTTAATCCTGTTAAACCTGTAGTACCTACAGCTCCAGTTAACCCTGTTAAACCTGTAGAGCCAACTACACCAGTTAAACCTGTAGTACCAGTTAACCCAATTAAACCTACAGAACCCGTTAACCCAGTTAAACCTACAAAACCAGTTAACCCTGTAGAAGTAACTACACCAGTTAAACCTGTAGAAAAAGTAACTCAAACACCAAAACAAGTAAAAGAACAAATTTTACCTAAAACAGGTGTTGTTGAAGAAAACAGCATCATTTACACTACACTAGCATTAGCTGGATTAGCTTTTAACAGCAACTACAAAAACGTAGAACTCAAAAATAATAGAAAGAATAAGGTGGTGGTATACACCACCACCTTTACTTTTTAATTTACAATGAAGGAGGTTTCTTAATTGAATGAAATAAATACAGTTGACATTGTTTCTGTATTCGAAGAAAGCTTCGAAGAATACGCAATGTATACTATTGAAGATCGGGCCATGCCTGATATTAGAGACGGACTTAAACCTGTTCATAGAAAAATTATATATGAAATGTTAAGAACTAAAAACTTACATAATAAACCTCACGTTAAGGTTGCTAAGATTGTAGGTCAAGTTATGGGTCTATGGCACCCTCATGGTGACGTTGCAATCAAAGACACCTTAGTTGGTTTAAATCAAATGTGGAAGAAAACTTTACCACTTATTGACATTAGAGGTAACTATGGTTCAGTTTATGGTGATCCTGCAGCGGCTGCAAGATATATTGAGGCTAGACTTACCGAAGAAGGTGAAAAGTATGGTACATACCTAAAAGAAGGTATCGTTGAATACGAGGATAACTACGACGGTACACTTAAGATGCCTAAAATCTTACCAGCAGAATTACCATATTTACTAATCAATGGTACCGAAGGTATCGCGGTTGGTTTTAGAACACTAATACCACCCCACAACCCTCAAAACGTTATTGATACATATAAACATTATATACGTAACTCCCAAAGCAACAACTAAAGAACTTTTTAGACATACTTCAAGGTCCAGATTTCCTATTGAAGGTTATATAACAAATAAAGATGATCTATTGAATATATATGGAAACAGGAATAGTGCATTAAAACTTCAAAGGCAAAATCGAATATATAATGAAGAACAAAAAAATGTTTACAAGTAACACAAGTACCGTTCACAATGAGTGGTTCTATTAAAAATATTGTTGGTGAACTTATTGATAAAAGTTTAGACTCAAAAAGACGGAAAAACTAAAGCAAAACTACCTTTTTATAACAGATGTGTCTGACTATTCAGGTAAAGACGGTATTAATATACAAATTCAGATAAAACGAGGTACTGACCCCTGAATTTGCAATTAACGAAATCTTCAAATACTCAAGTTTAAGGTCTACTATGTCATTTTCTTTTTATGGGATTAAATGAAAGACAGGTCAAAAGATATAGTCTAAAAGATTACTTCGAAGAATTTTTAGAGTTTAGATTACAAATTTTTAAGAAATGAACATATCTTAAAGTTCAAAAACTATCAAAGAACGACAAGAAACATTAGAAGGTTATCTTAAATTGCAAGATGACATTGACACAGAATTGCACTAGCTAAGAAATCAACATCTAAAAAGATTTAGAAGAGAAATTAAAAGAGCTAAAATATACAGAAAAATCAAGCTAGAAATATAGCAAGTCTTCAAATTTATCAGATTTAATAAAAATTGATTATGAAAAGTATAAAACTGAATATGATAGTATTCTGAAAAATTAAAAACAGAATGGCATTATATAAATTCTGTTGACGCATTAAAAGAAGAACTTATCAAAAATTACCAACAATCAATAAAACCTAGAAAAACTATTATAACAAATATGGAGTTAAAAGAATCTGAGCAACCAAAAGTAACGTATTATGTGAAAATTAATGGCGATGAATTAAACGTAAGAAAAACTCAAGCTCCAGCGTTATACAAGAGATTTCTAGTGATGATAAAATCTTTGCTGCAGACAAAGAAGGTGTAATTTGGAATTATTATCTTGACAGTAATCTTCAAACAGGTACATATTCATTGACAAAATTACTAAACACACCTATTATAGGTGGTGCGACATTACACGAAAAAGTCCTTGTTGTTTACAGTGACGGTCATGCAAAATTTGTGGATGCTGATAAGTTCCAAACTAAATCTAAAACTAAAAAGATAAAAAGTGGAGTTAATGACTTAGAAGTTAGTGTATTTGCAAAATCATTCAGGTGACTCTGTATTAATTTAATGAAAAAGAGTATGACAACCTTCCAAATCAAGGATTGAAAGGTCGTGGTCGTAAAATCGTTAAACACGAAATTCAATCTATAAGTGAGGTAATTTCAAACAATGAAGAAAGTCGAAAAATTCAGAAGTTGACGAAGTACTTTCAGATCAATAAATATATGATTTTTGGGATTAGTTTCATCTCGATTATTATTTTTAATAATTTTTAATTGGTGAGGCTAACATATTAATGTTTTCTCAAATAGGTGAAAAATAACTATATTGAAAAATTATACAACATTGACGTATCACGAAGAAATCAATCCAATACTATTATATGTTTCAGTATGCTCTTTATCATATATAATTTTTAGCTCCATATATCTTTCAACTATTTATGCTAAAAGTTTCTTGAATTTTTAAAATTCTAGTAGCAACCACTTTATACATATTTTTCAAGAATTATAATTGCACTAATCGGTATAGGGGTTAGTTTGTTGATCCTAATACAAAACCCAAACTACAAAATTATAAACGGAACAATTACTATTTTTATCATTATTATTTATCATTATTTTTTAACATCAAATACACAAAAACTTTATTATTTTGTGGGTAAAATATAATAATGTTAAATTCGGATTTCTAAAAATTTAGAAAGCACTAAAAAGTTATTGGAAATCTGATACATCACTATGGTTAAAAACATTATATTATCATATTTTTAGTGTATTCACTTTTGGATTAACTTATCCAATAACATCAATAAGAAAAACATAATAAAATAATTAATAAGGTGGAAAAATGAAACTTACTAAAATTTTAACAACCCTACTATCATCTACTTTAATTTTAACAGGTTGTAGTAGTGCTAAAAATCTCCAATCAAACACAAAACAATTATCAAGTATAAAACAAGAAACAACAACTCAAAATAATGAGACATCAACACATAAAATGCCAATATTGACACAAAAACGATAAGTCAAATATTCAAGACGGTAGTGTTAAATATGGAGCTAAAATTATTTTAGCTAACTTAGATAACAAAAACGACCTCACTTAGCACATATGCAAGTAAAAGAAAGCCAATTACCAAGCTCAAACGGTGAAAAACGAAATGAAAAGATTAACGTAAACCCTGCAGGTTGGCATAATTATAAAATCAACGGACAATGGGTTAACGATAGATCACATTTATTAGGATATCAATTTTTCAGGTTTAAATGATGAATTAAGAAACCTAGTTTACGGAACAGCTTATTTAAACAGAGGTACTGAAGGTAAAGGTGCTGATGCAGAAAAACCAAGATTCAATGTTATTTTTACGAGCAAAAATTAGCTAAATGGTTACATGATAACCCAAGCTTAACCTTAGACTATGTTGTAAAACCAATTTATGAAGGTGACGAATTAGTCCCAAGAAAAAATTTACATGCAATGGATTGGTGTAAGAGATAACGGAACTACTGTACCAATTAAAATTGACGGAAAATCAAAAATCGATTCAGAAAAATTATAGCTTTGTAATTTTTGGATAACATTTCTAACGTTTATAAAATTAATTATACTGATCGGAACTGAGATCTGAAGTAAGGTGAATTTCCACTTTACTTGATATCCTTTTTATTAACAAAATCCCAATAATCTGCTATAATTATAGAAGATTATAAAAATTAAAAAGGAGATTTTTGCTGATGAAAAACATTTCACGTAGGCGGATTAAACCCTATAAACAGATGTAAGATCATTATCTGACGCTATTGAAAAAGCTAAAGATGATGATATTATACAAATACATAAAAACAATAAAAGAAACAGTCACAATAAAGAAAAACGTAATAATTGAAGGTAATAACAATAAATTTAGTAGTAGAAAAGTGGAACTTTAGGTATAAACGCCCAAAATAAACTAACTATCTCAGATTTAAAAATTTATTGTTGAATCAAGAGCAAATACAATAGTAACAGAATTCGATATAGATTTAAACAATATCGAAATTAATGTCAAAGGACCAATACGAGAATTTTACCCTGTTTTATACTTTAAAAAGGACATTCTAGAATCAGAAATTCAGCTTTAATGAATGCATATATTTCAGGAGAGTGTCACATAAATTTAGAGAATGTGAAATTTAATACTTATTATAGCAGTAATATACATATATCTGATAACTCAGAATTTTCAACAATATTAGGAGAATCAACATTTATAGGTTGTGACATTTCACATTGTGAAATAGAAAATGCTCACATTAAAAATTCAATATTAGGTCCCATTTACGCACCTTTCAGATTGTAGATTAGAAAACATTGAAAATAAAACAAATAGAGCAAGAAAGCTCTATTAAACTAAAAAGAGCTTAAAAGCGGACCATTAAGTAAACAATCAAACAACAAAATACTGTCTTTATTTAACTAATCAAATTACATTAAAAAAATTATAGTATTGAATTAGAAAACGATAATTATTTACCTATTTATGGTGACGGTGTTTCTTTAGAAATTGAAAACTCAAAAATAAAAGGACGATATACAAATAAATTAGTAAACTCTAATTTTTAAAGCAGTAGATACTACTGATGAAAAATAATTGGCATTTAGAAAAACTAAATTATCCCAAATAAGATCTACAATTAAAAAGTAATATTCAAGAAGAAACAGCTCTTGAAAAATTAGATAAACTAATTGGTCAAAAAACACAGTAAAACAAAAATAAGATCAATAATTAATACAATAAAAATGAATTCAACATCAAATGATGAAAACTTCTCATTCTCATATCATATGATTTTTGCAGGAGACCCCGGTACAGGTAAAACAACAATAGCTAAAATTGTAGCAGAAGCATTATTTGAAAATAGGTGCTATTCCTGAAAATAAATGTACTGAAGCTACAGTAGATTCATTAATAAAAGGTTACGTTGGACAAACAGCGGAGAACACACGAAAAATTCTAGATAATGCCTTAGGTGGAGTACTTTTCATCGATGAAGCATACCAATTAACAGTAAAAAGAAGGACAAAAATACTTTTTAATGACTGAAGCTTTTATCTGTATTAATTAGATACATGGAAGAACATAGAAAAGATTTAGTTGTTATAGCAGCTGGTTATTCTAAAGAAATGAAAGAATTCCTTGGAAGCAATATCGGTTTATCTCGTAGGTTCCAATGGGTTGAATTTGAAGATTATTCACCAGAAGATATGACAAATATATTCAGTTTAATGATGAAATCAGCTAATATGGAATTAGCTGACCCTAAATTAATGAATGGTCTACCTAACCTTTTTGAAAAAGTCAATAGCACTAAACTTAAGAACTCCAGACATTAACGGACGTGTATCAAATGGTGGTAACGTGTTAGTTCGAAATGTTTACCAAAAATCATAACAGCAAGAAATAACCGCGTTGCTAGAAACAATGAGTGATAATAGAAAAATAACTAAAAATGATATTTTAGACGGATTCAAAGAAGAAATTGGTATTAAGAATAGACAATTATAGGAGGTAACCTTTTGTACGAAAAAGTAAAAACGAATATTAGATTCACTTGAAATGACAGAAGCTGAATTAGAAAAATTAAAAATGCAGACAAATCAATATAATTGATCCAGCATTACTTCACGATATTGATAATCTAGTAGACAAATTATATGCGGTTAAAGTGCATCAAGAAACAAAACCCAAATGACATTTTAATTGTAGATACAGACTACGATACTGACGGTGTACTGTCAGCTTGCGTTTTAACGTCGCTTTATCAGTTTTTAACATAAATCATAAATTTATGTACCATCAATGGATAATGGTTATGGTTTAAGTAAAATAGCTGTTGAAGAAATGATTGAACAATTTGAAACAAACGACATTAAAATTCATACAATCTTAACTGCCGATAATGGTACTAATGCAATTGAAGGTGTTGACTTTGCTAAAGAAAAAGGATTTCAAGTTTTGTTACTGACCACCATAGGTTCAGATGAATACGCAAAAGCTGACGCACTTGTAAATCCTAATACTCGTGATGATAAATATCCTTTTAAAGGTAACGCAGGAGCAACAGTTGCTTGGAAAGTTATGCAGCATTATGCAAAAATATATGATAATAGAAGAATGACATTAATTGATAATTTAATTGTTTTTGCAGGTATGGCAAACTTAAGTGACGTTATGCTGAACAAACGAAAATCACTACACGATAAAAGTTGCAAGTGAAATGATACAAGAACTGAAGGAACCTTTCATGTTAGGTGCATATAAAACAAAATATCCACGACACATTGGTTTTTGAAGCATTATCAGACTTCATAATAAATTGTCAAAAATTTGAAATGAAGATAAAAGGTAAAATTCTACCTATCCGATAATGAAGAATTTATCCAGCTGGTATATTTCACCTATGATAAATGCAGCTAGACGATTAGAAAGTACAGCTGAAAGTGTGCTTTACGCATTCTTACATCATGATAGAAACGTTGAGTATGAATATCATCTAAAAATTATATGAGCTAAATAAAAGAAAAACTAAAATGATGAACTACGCTTTAAAACCAAATAGACTACTCTACTTTTTGGTAAATATTCATCAACAACTAGTTAATACTAATCACGGTATTACAGGTATTGTTGCAGCTAAAATTAGTAATGAAACACCCCCACAATATATATAGTGATACTGAGAATCATTAATTGGATCAGCTCGTTCATCAGAGTGTACCATTACCAGATATATTTAATTATGTTGCAGAACAAAAGTCCAGGAATTATCTTAGAGCGAGGTGGTCATTCTAATGTGCTGCAGGATATTCCATTGATAAATAAATGGAATGAATTCAAAATTATTTGACATCGCAACAAAAAGTAATTGGGATACAAATTCAAAAAGAATATGAATATTTAGTAGAAACTCGACAAATCAAACCTAAAATTCAAAATGATGTTTATTGACATTAGAAGACTTCGATGATACTATAGAGACATATATATATTAATATCAACAATATAAAACTTGATGATATTGAATCAACACTTCAGCACATCAACTCCATACACCATTTGGACGAGATTTTGAAGTTGAACTAAAATATATTCTACAAATTCCTATTGGGGGTTATTTGAATTACAAACTGAATTCTGGGAGGTAAAACATTTAATACCAAGATTAATGGAATTACTATTCTAACGTTTAATACAAAATTTGCTCAATGGTTTAAAAGAAAATGAAAATGATGATGAAGTGTTAAATTGTAGTGTTAAACGCAACATAAAACAGTTTTGTGAGAAAAACCACAAATAATAATTAATTAGGTGGTAAATCATATGGATAATAAAATTAAACAGAAATTTTATAAAATAATTCATGAGTGGAGAAAATTTCAACACAGTAAAACACATATTAGATATATATCACGAAGAATTGAAAAATTTAATATTGGCTGATAATACGGTATCTATTCATAAGTTCGGACATTCAAACCTAGTACACAAATACGTTACTCATCTTTAGGACGTGTTGTTCAACCTTCAAGAAATTTAACATATACCATAAAATCAATAAGGTGATTTAAAGATGAATAGTTTTAAAGAAATTTTGTTTGGAGTAAGGTCGAACAATATTAGCTGGGTAGTATTCATCTTAGGTATGATACTCTTACTAGATTCTCAATTAAAAATTATTTTTAAACAATCAAAATGAAGTTTTAAAATGAACTAAAACACTTTTACAGCTGACGAAATCAAAAGCAAATGAAACAAAAGAAGCATCCTTTGATTATACAGATGTGAAAAGCAATAAACACGCAGTAGATGTAATAAAAGCAAACAAAAATCATTCAAAATTACCATCTATTGGTGAGATTTCAGTACCCTCTTTAAAGTATGAATCTACCTATCATGAAAAGGGAACAACAAATGAAAGTATGTTAGTTTCAGCGGGTACATTAAACCTGATCATGGGTGAAGGGAAATTATACATTACGATCATTATAGTAATGCTTATAATGAAACTCTATTATTCTCACCCTATAAAGAGCAACATTAGGTATGAAAATATATTTAAGTGACGGTGATCTATACTTATGAAATAAGTTCAATTGACACTGTAACACAGATCGTGTTGACGTACTAAATGACTCATATGATCCAATTATTACATTAGTTACTTGTGAAGATTTAGCTGCAACTAAAAGACGTATTATTACAGGTAGGTTAACAACAATCACTGATGTAGAAATGCACAAAAGAGATGGTTGATGCATTTAATATACAATTTAAAACATACTAAAGGTGCCATAAAAAGCACTTTGAAATTTTATTAGAAAAGAAGGTGAAATGTTGAAAATAATATTCTAAAAGAAGGAGAATGGTATAAGGAAATACCTGAGATAAAGTCGAAGATGTCTGTATAAGTTATGATTTAAAAATTACCAAAAATAATTTTAAATATCTATATGAAAAACAATGAAATGCAAACAGTACTGAATATAATGTTTTCACATATTATAATGATGTGAAATATATTTTAAATCAAAAATTTGATTATAAAGATGATGTTTCTGTTGAATTATATAATTCAACTAAAATAATATAAATACGATAAAAATAAACAAAACAATTTTCCTAAAGAAATTGAAAATAATTAATTCATTACAGAAAAATCATGAAATTGAACTATTATCACAAAAAGGTCATTAGAAAAAGAGAAGATTTAAAAGACTATTTCATGGAAACCAAATGTCGTTATAATACCTTCACTTTTCGAAAAGTGATTTAATAGTGTGCAAAGGTCTTGTTAGAACAAAAGAAGATGATGCATACACAATAAAAACATCTAATCGTAAAAGGAATTGCAATACCTTAAGACATTTAAATGGTAATAGTTTATAAATATCAAATTAAACAAGATATGACAAAAAGGTACTGTAAAACAAAAGCTAAGCATAAAGATGAGATTACAGTAATCACATCTGAGTATTCATCACTGAATAATTATAAAGCAAGAAGTTTATCTTTGAAGATGACTATACTAGTAGAAAATCAAATTATACAGGAATTATATTAGAATTTAGATACAGAAGAAACGTTAGAAACATATCTAGGCGAAGATATTAACCCATTTCTTTAAAGGTGTTCCACCTATATAGACAGATTATATACAGAAATGAAAGCTAAATATATATGGATTCCACGTGGTAATATGATACCAGATGATGACTTTTGGACACAAATTAACTCATGCAGAAAATACTTATCATTCAACTCAAAATTAACTGATGAACCATGCATTGTTGTTTTAACTGAAGGTATATTAAAAGGTGAGATTATAAACAAAGCACTTAAAAAGATAAGAATATTGTAACTATCATAACACCTGGAATAGCAAAAGCTAGCTTCAAATGAAGTCATCTCGTTCATTAAAATATTTCAAAAGTAAAAACTGTATATATTGCTTACGATACTGATGCTTTCTACAGACTAGTTACTGAAGCTCTAAAGTTATTTTGTATCAAAATTATACAAAACACATATAACCTATATTTTTTGACATGGGATCCTACAATATAAAGAGCTTGATGACTATATTTAAATAATCAAAATTGGGAATTTAGAAAAAGGAAATCTAAAAGAGAATGCCACCCAATTGATAAATTAGAATATCATATCCTTATCCTACTATTGACAGGACAAGAGAGCTACAAAACTAGAATGGCAAATAGAATTAGAACAATAAAAAGAAGTGACTAAACTTGAATTGGTCCTTCTTTTTGGTAAAATTAAATGAGATAGTAAATTATCAAGAAAGTAGGTACAATATGACAGAAGAATTAAAAGATAAAAATAGTTGAATATGAAAAGTATAGAAACATATGTTGATAATACAACAAAAGCTGGAGTATGAACCAATCGGAACTTACAAGATAAAACAATATAGTAAACGGCACTATTGGTGTTCTTGTGAGACATGAACACACAAAAATAATGGTGAATATTTCTTACACACACAACTGACGGAGCTGCTCTCTAGAAGTTGAAAAACCCAATACAATATCAAAAGTATGAATACGTAAAGAAAATTACTGATAAAATTGACGCATTTATAAATACTTTAGATACTGACAATTTGAAGTATACTGACTACGCTACTATTTTGGTGATATTATTGAAATGGTAGTAAAACCATTAGCACTGGCTGTATATCCTGATGATAAAAATTAAACAACATCATTTTGCGAGATATATTCATGGGACAATTCTATAGGGATACAGCTGAGCTATTTATAGCAAAAAGTTGTTGAAGAAGAAAGAGTAAATGCTGTACCGCATTTAGTTAAACTATACGTGGATCAAAAATCTTGAAAACATTAAACAAAAGCAGGTGTAAGAACTCGAAAAATCTATTAAACAAAGTAAAGAATAAGTTCCCTTTTTAGAAAAAGTATTTCAAAATGATTAGCAGTCAGTACCGATTTTACTAATATTACCTTATTTTTAAGGGAAAATTATTATTTAGCTAAAATATCGTATCGCAGCTGTTTTTTGGTACATTATTACTAGTAACTCTCTTTTGGGGAAAAAGATCATACTAATATCCCTATTCTGATTTTAATATTTGCAGCAGCTATTATCCTGTGGATAAAACCCTATAAATGTAACTAGATATTCACCAGTATATAATAAAGATACACATATTTATCATATAACCTGGATTTGGTGATGTAGTAGAGCTAGTTAGTACTGAATGAAAAATGCTACAGGATATATAAAAGTACACATCCTAGTGCATTCAGCTAGTTGATTTAAAGCAAAGATGATGAATTAACAAAAGAATTATCAAAAACATAGTAAACTATGGTACAATATCCAAATATAAAGATGATAAGTTCCAACAAGCACCATATAGTGCTTAAAAATCCAGACGGAACACTGAAAACAATAAAAAGCAAAGAAAATTTATAATATAATTAAATTATTAAAACTAATATGTTAGCAGCACATTCTTATGCAAATAAGTTCATCATCAGCTCTCATGTTAGCTACTAATAATTCTAGATAATGAAGCAGATATTACAGGTAAATTATTACTAGCTACAGAGTATAACTCCAGGTAGTTAGCTGGTAACTTACCCGATATTGATAAAAAATCCAATTATAAAACACAGAACTTGGACACACACACCTGGGTCCATATTACTACTTCATGCAATTACAGCTTACCACGACAATAATCCAATATTTTTAAATCCACTTAATGATTTTATCATTATTGACTCGATCAGACTGGTTATATTAGTCCATGTTTGAGGGTATGATGCATTTCAGCAAAAGTGTACCACCAATATATCCATTACTTAAAACACAAGACTACCTTTCCCTGTGTATACGGTAGGAAAAATGAAAAAGTGGAACCAAAAATTTTGGAAAACAAAGATCACTAATTTAATAATAGGAGGACTTATTAAATGTCTAATTTAATAAAGTGGTAGCATCTGTTTTCAGGTATACACGCCAGAAAACGCACCTCAAAATCAATTGAACAACTAAATAACAGTTTAAAAGAAACAAAATGTAAAATTAGAGCACCTCGTTCACTGAAACAGGTAATGTAATTCAAAATATCTCTGAAACATGAAATCAAAGCATCAGGCAGTTGAAAAAGTTAAAGAGATTAATGAAAAGTAAAGAACCAAACAAAGAAAAGTTCTGAGAAGTCAAAAACTTAAACGAAGAATCTAAAAATAAGCGAGAAAAACAAAAAGATTTAGAAAACAAAAAGAAACAAGAAAAATTAATTAAAGAAGTTAGTTTTAATAATATCAAAACGCTACTCTGAAAACTCAAGTAACTACAAGAACTAACCAAACAGTATCTACTCCTCTAACTTTAAATGGACAGCAAATGGATTACTTGTTGAAGAAGCAACTAGTAGAGCTCAAATGGTAATAAACCGCTTAGTAGCTATACCAGGACACAGTAACGGACAAGCTTATCACAATGCTGGTTTAGATGATTTAATTGATACTCTAACAACTGAAGAAGCTAGTTATGTATTACATAGAATTGAAGGTGCTGGATTTGGTCAAACAGGTGACGGATACGCAGGAATAGACACACCAGCGAGTCACCAAACATTAGTTAACAACCAAATTAACAGACGTTTTGGTGGAAGTATTCACAATTTACTAAAAGCATGGGGAACATTTAGTTACGGCGGTTATTAATTTCAGGTGGTGATATTATGGAAACTTTTAAAGAAACATTTAGTACAATGTTTACACATCTTGCTGAAAGTTTAAAACCATTAATAGAACAACTATCCGGCTTCATTACTCCTATATTAGGGCGTGAGCTTTAATATTAAGTTGTTTGTATACTTTTTATAATGGATATGTTTAATGAGAACCTGGAAACAAGTTCTGTCCATATATAGACTTTTCACTTCATATATCGCAAGAAATGATATAATAAAGTGGATTGGAGGTGTTTTTATGTATAAAGACATGTTAAATTATAATGAAATGTATCAATTATTACGTTCTCAAAAATGAGAATTTTATCGGACCATACAGGTATAAAACAATCAACGCTTAAGAACCATAAGTATGGGAAGATACCTAATAAAACATATGCCACTTCAATACGCATATGAACCTACAAAATTCCATAAAAGAATCAATATATCAATAGAAAGGCTACTATATGAAAAACGAACAAAGCTATCTTTTCAAAAATTTTAAAAATATTCGGTATAGCATCACTTTCGCAGTAATACTCCCTATCTGGATGATGTGTATTATAAAATTCAAAGTACGCCGAAAATTGATGCAAATAAACTTAGCACACACTCAGGAACTAAAATTTATGATAATAAAGGTGACATTATCTGGCAAAATAGTAATATTATAAATTACCCTATTGCTGATGATGAAATACCTGAACTTTATAAAAAATCAGTTATTGCAACAGAAGATAAAAACTTTGAAACAAGCCCAGGGGTAAGTTTTAAAGATATAGGTGTTGCATTCCTGGGTGTAATTAGAAGTAAGATTCAACCTTCTTACATTCCACGTGGTGGTTCTACAATTGACCAACAATTAATTAAAAACGCTTATTACAACGGTGGTCGGTGTTGAAACATCAACAAGAAAAGTTCAAGAAATATTTTTAGCTTGGCAGTTAAAACAGCCATTACGATAAAAAGACATATTCTCATTTTATATCAATAAATTAGAATTTTTCTGAAAAATACTAAAGGTATAAAATCAGCTATGAAAGTATTCTTCAATAAAAATCCTAAAGATTTTGAAAGAAAACCTGAAGATATCGCGCAAATTGCATATTTAGTAGGAATGCTCAAGCTCCTACAGCATATAATCCTTATGATAATTATGAATCAGGTATAACTAGACAAAAACGATACTTCAAATAATGTTAAAAGAAAACTCATAACTGAACAAGAATACGTACAAGCTAAAGAAGTAGATGTATCTAAAAACATTAAGACCAAGATACGCTGAAAGTACAGAAATTGCTAAAAGTAACATTCGTTATTTAGCATACACTCAAGGTGTTCTACAAGAGCTAAAAAGAGTTAAAATATAATATAAATAACGTATCCATGGAAGTTAAAACATTCTTTGATAAAAAATTATACAACGAAATAGAAAAAGAAGTCTTGAATAGCAAATATTATCAAGATGATAAAATGCAATTAGGTCTAACTATGATGAAGTCTGACGGGACAGTTCTTGCAATGATCGGATCTAGAAATGGTGATGAGAATAACAGAGCGATGAATAGAGTTCGTTCAAGTGGTTCAAGTATGAAACCATTCACTGCTTATGGTCCATTATTTGAATACTTCGGTGATAAATATAATGCAGCATCTATAATGAGTACGGCTAATTATCAGTATCCTGGAAGCAATGCTGTAATGTATAACTTTGGTAGATACACTTATGGTAATAGAACTCTTACTGACAGTTTAAGATTATCTTTAAATACACCTGTTGGTAGAATTGATGATGAAATTTTAGGTTCATATAGAATGAAAACATTCTTACATCATAATAGTTTAGATGTTAAAAATACTTATAGTTCAGTTGACGTGTATTGGTATTAATATTTCGACACTTGACGCTGCAGAAAGCATACGATAGTATTAATAACACAGGTATTTATACACATGCTAGATTTGTTGATGAGATTAAATTCACAGACGGGTCAACTAAAAAGATCGAAAAACGAAGTAAACGAAGTATGCGTGAATCAACAGCATTCGTACTTGCTCAAATGCTAAGAGGTGTTACATTACCTGAATTTACAGCAAAATTTGCATATCTTGATAAAGCAGGATACGGTGTTAAAACAGGTTCAGTTGCCTTTGCTGATGGCATAAACCCGCCTGCCCCGTACGGAATTGGTGGTAGTGATGTCTGGGTAAACAGTATAACTAATAACGGAATTTCACTAAGTATCTGGATGGATATGACACACCAAATACTTCACCTCAAATTTCTGATAACTTTAAAGGTCAACAATACTTAACTAAAGTACTACAAGAAAAATACGGTGGATCTGCTCCAATGTGGAACAGACCAAATACAGTACAATCTGTAGGTGGTTCAGGTGTGCGTGAAATGTTTAGAGTTACAGATGCTAAAGATATAAATATTATTAACAATATATTATCTCCAGTAGAATTACCTCAAATTGATAAATTAGAGAATAATGAAAAATTGATAAAGACTGGAAAGATAAAGAGAAAAACAACCCATTATATAAATTATGGAATGAAAAATAATAACATCTTAAATGATAATATTATATCTGAATTTAACTATAATTTATTAGGAGGTAAGCAATTGAAGAAGAATAAAAAAATGTTAAACATAAAATAGAAAAACAAAAATTCTTGTAATAACTTTTAATTATAAGCCTCCTAGTAATACTAGGTATGATCACTTTTATGGTTCAATAAAAGTAGTAAGTGGGATAATTTAAAAATTTGATACAAAAACTTGCTGACATATCACCAGAATTTGCTAGTGATAATAGATCATTAGACCTGAGAAGAAGACATCAAAGAGTTCAAAAAATTAGAAGATGAATTAGATAATATAAAGAAAAAGATAAATTATCAAAAAGATGTTAATGAAATTTTAGAAGTTAATAAACAATTAATTGATAAATATAAACTAAAAAGAAGGCTCTATTGTTGAAAATAAGAATAAACTTGAAATGTATATTAACTATTACAATTTCAAACAAACTGCTTATGACAATATAGACCCTGAAAGATTAGAAAAAAACTAAATGAAGATATCACTAAAGAAATCATTGAACATAATGATCCTTTTGATATTAAACTAGCTAATAATCTAAATAGTATAATAAAAGATTACAATAATTTATTTGATTTAATTAGAAACTTAAATAATTATGGGATCACACAAAACAATGTTTTAAAAAGTCTACAAAGATATTTTTGGTTATGACACATTGCAATTTGACCAATTAATGGCATTCCCTTATATTCAAGAATTACAACGAAAATTTAGAAATACTGATGTTTTTGACAACAACAGGATTCTACAAGAACAAGAATTGTGGGAAAATCAAAAACAAAAACTTAAAAACTTTAATAAAAAAATAATTATGTTAAAGTAAAAAGACTTAAAAAAACTATTAAAGATTTAAACCAAAAATAATATCCAATATAAAATCGTAGATTATAGAGAAAAGAAGATAAAGAGTTAGATGAAACCAGCGAAATTATCAAAATCAAAATATAATGATAAATTATTACACGGATCAGAATATGTTAAAAAAATATTCTACAGAATTAACAATATCAATTATTCCAAAATATAAAGATAAGAAAAAGATGAAGAAGAAAGAAATAAAGATAAAGACTCAAATGAAAAATAGAGATAATCAAAGAAATAATGAACGAAACAACAACAGAAGACAAACTGATAAAATTAATTCAGCTGCACGTGAACGAATTTTAGAAGAATTAAAGAAAAACTAGAAATAACAACGAATAATAAAAACACGACGAAATACTTCGTCGTGTTCTTTTTCTTTTGGGTTCCCCAAACCTTATACTTTTCTGATTAATATGAACTATAATTCAAAACCAAATGATTTATGAGTTAATGAGTTCATTACATTCACAAATTGAAGACCTTTGATTTGTTCTTTGTTTTGCTCTACGTAGTTTTGAACACCATCACCCAATGAATTATGCAAATCTGTCACAAAGACTAATTGATCACCCGTTAACTTTTAAATTTAAATCTTTATTTATCGTTTCAGAATACGAATATGGATTTTTCATTATAGCGTTCTTTCGTTTTTCAATATCCGCAAGAATTGCATCAATATCTAAATCATCAATTAGACCATCTAAGTTTTCAGATTCATCTGAAATACCTTTTAGTAAATCAGTTGCATAATCAGCTTCTTCTGATGATAAAGTTTTATTGATATCGATATTCTAAATCATCTAGTGAGATATCATCTAAAGCTAACTCATCAACTTCATCTTGTGTTGGTTCTACGTTTTTCAGTATCAAAAATCTTGAACAACATCATTATCAAATTCTTCAGTTACTTCACTGTAATTTGATTGTTCTTGAAGTTCTTCATTGTGATATAATTCATATAGTTCTAATATCTTCTCATGTAATCTAGTTGCTGATTGCATCATTTCAGCAGTTTTTGTTTATGAGATTCTCATTTTTGTAAATCCTCGTTTACAACATTTACATCAATTTCCATCAAATAATCCTCCTTTTATTAGACAACTTTTGTCTCATTTCTTTTATAATTATAACATAAGGCAGTATTATTTTGCATAGAAAGGAGTTGATTTTTAATGTTTAATGTTAAAATATTCTCAACAGGAAGTGAAGGTAACTGTATTCAAATAGATAATGTATTAATAGACATCGGTATCACTAAAAAGAAACTTACAAATCTTGGTATTGACTTTGAATCAATTACAGACGTATTTGTAACGCATAAACATGGAGACCATTATAACGATCCATTATTTAGATATCTTCAAGAAGAAGAAAAAATATGTATATTTCACAAGACACTTTTGATAGTAAAGAAATAGCATTAACTGACAATTTAACAATATATGAAGAATCTCCAAAAGAAATTGTAATAGGTTCTAAAAAAATATCCAAAATATAAATGCGGTGAACTCACAGTAATTCCTGTACCCCAAAAAGCATTTTGATATTGTAAATTATGCCTTAGTAATTGAAAAAGAAGATTACAGGTTATTGTATTCAACAGATCTTGATACATTATCACCTAGTGATTTAGGTGACGGACTTTTACACTTAGGTATGTTTGATACAATACTCCTGGAAGGTAACTATGATGAACATTATCTAAGACAATACATCGGTGAACATCTTAAATTAATTCATGCAGATTTAAAACCTGAAACAATGACAGATGAAGAACTTGAAAGTTTTGTAAAAGGTAGATATAAAAGTTTACCAAAAGAACTAAGTCAATTATTATTTAGAGCTGTTCAAAACATGCGACATCTATCAAAAGAACAAGCCCGAAGTTATGTTAGACAACATTTAAAAGAAGGTGGTCAATATTTTGAAATCCATAGAAGTAGTAAATTTTATCAAAAGATAATGGAGGTAAAAATGAGTAATAATTTATTATCACAAGATAATCAAATGATATGGGATAATTTAGTTTTTAGAGATAAATAAAATTAATGAGATTATCCAAAGTGGTGAAGAATTAAAACCATCACATATAAAAAGAAGCTCAGTGCGATAGTTAAGAAGATTGACGATCACACAAAAGCTTTTTAACAAATCAATAAAAAGAACGTATCAACACATATAAGTTTATGATCCAACAAAAATTAGAAGAAATAGGTTATAATAAAAATAGAAGAATACGTTCAGGAACAAAAAGATAAAAATGCTAAAAATAAGAAATGAACGCATTGTAGTCAAAATGGATAAACTTCAAAGTATTATTGATGATGCCAGGCTAACTATCCTTTTACTTGAGAAATTATCCGTCCAACTTGATTATTTATCATTTTCGTTCAACTATTTCCAAATGTAACAAGTGGAGATAAAACAAAAGAAATAAAAGACTGGTCACCTATTGAATTTCTAGTAAATGCTCTATTTAGTGCAACATCTTCAAAACTAGAAATTATGGATGAAAAAGTAATAGCAATACTACCACCACATTCTAGTTTTATTAAGAAAATCACTACAGCATTTAGATGTGGCGATACAACTGAATTAGAAAACTAGAAGTATTAGATGAATATGATCAAAATATTATAAGAGAGCACAAAATTAAAATTACTATTAAAAAGATGAAGATACAGTAATTCAAATCATCGAAAAACTCTAGCATTAGAGGTACCGAATAAAGACAAAAATTAAAAATACGTGAAATATTAAACGTTTTTGAAAAATACATTATAAAGGCAGGTAAATTATATATGGAAGAATTAGATTTAATGGCATTAGATTTCAAGCATTGACGATATTATTGATAGTAATCTCTTTAGAACTTTTTAGAAAAAGAAGCCAAAGGAGTGAAGAAAAAGAAGTGGAATCTGTACAAGAAAAACAGAAAAATACATTGTTGAACTGGACGCTTTAACAGCAAACAACAAACCTAAAGAACCAGTTAAAACAGAAGTTAAGAAAGAAGAGTTAAATACAGCAAGTAATACTCCTGAAGTATCTGACGAATACGGAGCAGTAGGTTCACCTGGTAAGGTATTTATACCAGGAGCTAAACGACAAACAAAAGCTAAAACAGCGACTAAAGCACCAGCTAAGAAACAAGTTCCAAACCAAGAACTACAAGAAGCTGAAATTGCAACATTCTTAGATGGAGTTAAAAATCCATTTACTGATGAAGTAGTAGAAAGTAAACCTAAAGCTAAACAAGCTACAATCGATGATTTATTTGAAGATATTATCATTGAAACTTCAAAAGCTAAAGCTGAGACTACAGAAGCCGTAGTAGTAGAAAAAGTTAAGGTTGAAGAAGTTAAAGCTAAAGAGCCAGTAGCAAAAGAAGAACCAAAAGTAGAGGTTAAAGCTGAAGTTAAAGAAGAACCTAAAGCTGAAATTAAAGAAGAAGCTAAGATTGAAGAAAAACCTAAGAAAACAACTAGAAAACGACAAACTAAGAAAGAGACAGTAAAAGAAGAAGAAGTCGATGAAATTCTGACTGAAGAAGATATTAAAGAATTACGTACAACGCTTCGTCAAATTGTGAGAAAAGAATTACGTCTTGCAATTAAAGATGCGTTTAAAGACTTATCTGAAGAATTTTAGTAAATAATGGAGGTCCTATGCAGTATAATGAAGAACAACAAGCATTAATTGACGCTGGTACTGATGAATACTATTAGCAGCTGCCGCTGCTGGGTCAGGGAAAAACAGCAACCCTAATCGGAAGAATCGAAAGATTAATTAAAAATAATGAAGTACAAGGCAAAATTGTCGCAATCAGTTTTACAAGAAGTGCAGCAAAAGACCTTCGAAAAAAACTTTCTGAAAGACTAGATGAAGATGAGATGAAACGTATCACTACTGGTACGTTTCACTCAGTATTAGGTGAGTTTAATTAGAAAAATATTATGATATCGTGAGGTGCTGACAAAAACTTACAATAATTGATGAAACTGGTACTTCAGCACTCATTAAAAATACAATAGAACTTAACGACAAATTACACGAAACATCTGATGAATATGTTGAAAATTTAAAGATAACGGAAGAAAATATAGCTATATCAATGTAACTAATTCTGTAAGTTTACTTTTAAATAACTGTGATCCAGCATGTTTAGTGACAGGAGATTTTCTGATAATTTCATCCGCACACACATAAAAAGGACAATGCACTTTTAGATAAAGAACAATTTGATTTTATAAAGCAAGTCTTTAAAGAATCTTTTAATTCAAGCTAAGAAAAATATCAACACTTACATATGATCAAATTCTATTTTGTGCATATTTATTAGCAATATCTGGCGGTTTTAAAAAGAAAGTGAAACTATTGGATACACTATTATTGATGAGTTTCAAGACACTAACTTAATTCAATATGAGATTATGAAAACATTAATGGGTACTAAAGCAACATTAATCGGTGATGTAAATCAAAAGTATTTACGAGTTCCGTGGAGCTAAACCAAGTATTATGATCGAATTATCGAAAAACATAGAGTTTATAATATGAGTTACAACTATCGTTCATATCAAGGCATCTTAAACTTAGGAAATAATGTTATTGTAAATAATACTGAAGGTATCCATATGTTTAAACCAAATGAAACAAGGTGCAACACTAACAAAACCTTATATTGGAAGTGTATCACCCAATTTATGGATGATAGAATCGAAGCACAAACTGTTACAGACATGATAAAACGCCTTATTCAAAAAGGCGAAAATCCAAGTAATATTAGTGATTTTATCACGAAGTAGACTTGCTCTACCTTTAATTAAAAACAGATTAACAGAAAATAATATTCCTATTAATGATACTACACAAACAGCTGATTTTATGAAATCAGAAACGGTAAAAAGATATTTTTGCATTTTTAAAAATCATGACAAACCCTAAAGATATATATGCTTTCATGCATACATTAGATAGACCAAAACAAGGTATTGGTCCAAAAACTTTAGAAAAAGATCAGATTGCAAGCAGAAAAATTTAATATGAATTTAGTAGAGTTCGTATTATCTGAAAAAGTAAATACACTAACACCCGCATTAAAAAGCAAAAGTATAAGTATCAAACAATCTATTCAAGTTTATTAGATAACAACAATCACTTCTCATTGGTAGATGCGATTGAATTTATTTTTAAACAATACAGGATATATGACATGGATATCAAATCTTAAAAACTATAAACAACTAAATGCAAATTTAGAAAAAGTTAAAAATTCTTAGCAAATGAGTTTAACGATGAATATGTTACAGCAAATTTTGACTTCACTTTATTTGACCTGGTAAGTGATTTCCTGTTAGAATATTCTATGACGGATAAAGTTGAAAATATTGAAGGTGTTGTAATCTCTACAGTACACAACTCTAAAGGTTTAGAGTGGGATAATGTATTTATTGTTGGTTGCGATGAATCAGTATTCCCATCAATTAGAGGTAATGAAGATGAAATAGAATCAGAAAGACGATTGATGTACGTTGCAATAACACGTGCACGTAACTTTAGCTATGACATCAGCAAAAACATAGAGTAACAGCTCACGATAAAATCTTTAATCCCGTCAAGATTCATAAATGAATCAAATGTAAACAAAAATAATATAGAAAATGAGGTTAACCCCAATATGAATTTAGAATTATTAGAAAAAGCAGTTACCAATGACATGGATAAAACTTTGGAAACCAGTTTGTGTCGCTGCATACAAACTAAAACCACTTCCAGAAACTGAAGTTATTGGTATTGCAATGGAAAACTAATAAAAATTAGGATATGAATTATTTGATGATTTATATTACAATAGATTAAATATTAGACTTCTCAAGAGTCGCTCGTGCAGTAGCAATTAATGCGCTAAACAGTAAATAATATAGAAAGGAATTCAAACTATGAGTAAAATTAGTGAAAAGGCTGATGCTCAGTTAACACAAGGTATAAGAGCCCAAGACATGCTATATGATGATATTGTATTACCTGCTTTAGATAAAGGAGATGATGCAATTAGTATTGCTATGAAAGAATATTACGGGAAACTAAATGGTTTTGATACAAGAGCATTTAGACAATGTTTAACACACATAAGAACAGTTGTTAAAGAAGAAAATCCTGAAAGATTTGCAATGTATTGTGATCAATTTGAAGCAATCCCTAAATATTCAAATGAAAGAAATAACTTTAAAGAAAAATGTATGGATATCGTTCAAAACGTAGACAACGCGTATGATAAAAAAGAGCTTGTCGGTGGTTTAGACCGTAAGCGTACAAATGAACACAATATCGTAATCGGGTTATTCAACGATCTTAATGAATTAGCTGATGAACAAGGTTTTCCAAGACCTTATATTCACGATAAGAAAAAATTTGATAGAACAAGTCCATTAGATAGGGAGTTTGTTGCTAAAATCACTGAACGTCAAGAACCGTTGTTTGATACAATAAATCATTTAATGACTGAAGAAAATACTTATGGTAGCGTTATTGATAAAAATGAAAACAATGAACGTTAAAGAATTATCAGAATTTTTATCAAAAATTAAATGCAAAAACAACAGTTAAAGAAGATAGCAACAATATGGTAAGATAATATGCTAAAAACACTAAGACTTATAAGAGCTAGAATGACGAAACAGGATACCAAAATGGCTAAACGCTTAGGTATCCCCAATCAAGTTCTATCTAATTATGAAAATAAAAACTACCAATATCTGTAAAATTTCTTGATAAAATTAAAAGGCTTTATGATCTAACACCTGAAGAAATAATTACATTAGAATTAGAGGTTCATTTTAAGCAAAAAGAAATTAAAATACCACTAAAAAAATGCAACAGCCTTTAGATGTTAGACTTATAAATACTTTTTAAAAAAATAATTATACGAAGTTTTCAGATAAAGAAAAAGAAAAAAATTAATAGAATTATTTGAAAGGTAAATTTTATATGACACAGAAATATTTCTGGGATATAGAAGCTTATAAAAAAACCTTTTCTGTGCAGGTTTTTTTAGACGAAAACGATTTTCTAGAAATGCATTATATTGTAGAGACCAAAGAAGATGAAGAACTCGTTGAACGAGCCTGTAAAGATTCTGGTTATAAATATAAGACCTCACAATCTAAAAAGAAAATACAGAACGGTTAGCTGAGCACTTTGACATAAGAAAACCAACCGAGAATAAAAACCTCACTACTATCAGAATTTTAGGTGTCAAAGATAAAGAAATCCCAAAAAGAACGGAAGAATATTTTTGCTTTTAACAGCTTACATTATGATATTCCGATGATAGATTTCTTATTATCAACAGTTGTAGATAATAAAGTTCAAACAACACTAAATACTCTAAGGAAGAAATCAGATGAAATAATTTTTGGTAACAAATATTTTAATACATCAGACTATGAGCTTTTACGGAAATCAAATTGACGTATCATATTTAGATGATAAATTACACAATGACGGAAAAATTAGTAATCGGTCTTAAGACATTAGTCGGATTATTAGGAGGAAAAATCCTAGAATCAGAGTCAAATAAAAACAGGATATTCAAAAGATATCTACGGAGATGTTTTATATAATATTAATGATATTAAGGAGTTAAGAGATACAGTATTTAGAGGTTCTGTTTTTAGAATCCACTCTATAACAATAGAAAAGAATTAATGAATACATATCCAGCACTAAGAGCAAATAACATTACATTGAATAAGACTACAGCGAAATTCGTAGAATATATTGTATCACCTGATAAACCACTACAGATAGTCCTGTTGTTTTCATTTATGTATCCAGCTAAGCACATCGCTGATAAATTAGGAATTGAACAATTTGACGTATTAGAGTATGCTAAAGAGTGGTACATTAAAAATGTTTATATGGAAGTTAGAAAACACAATCCATATCAAGCTAAGAAATTGTTTTGCTGAAGTTTTATAGCATATATAACTTATATAGTTATATTCGTGGTAAAAACTGGAAACGAAAGTAGACGACATTTTAAAAAAGTATGGTATTAAGGCTAACACACTAGCCGATAGAGCTAAACTTACTAGAATATATGGAACTTTCCTACCTTTTTGTTGATAAGTATGGAAATATATCATCAACCTATGTAAACTTCTCAATTGGTGGTATTCATGGAGCTGAGTATAATGCAGCTTTACTTGCTAAAGATAGGCAAATGATACAAGATGCTAGACTGAATTATGGTAAATTTAGTAAATTACCATCTGGTGCTTTGCCTCAAGCTCTTAAGAATATAGCAATGAAACAAAGTCGTTCTATTGTTAAAGATTTCAGTATGAATCTATCACATGAAATACCTGAGTTTTATAATAATACAACAATGGTTGACGACATTTTGGATCCAACAGAATTAACCCCATTTTTAATTGATAAAAAAGGTAAAGAAGCATTACTTGATAGATATAAATATACATCTTACGCCCATACGATTCACCAGGATTTCTCAGGATATTATCCTATGTTACTGATTAACCTTGGAGTATTCTACGACGGGAATGGTCGGGATACCTATAAAGAGGTCTATGATAGACGTATAGGATTTAAGAATCAACTTAAAGAACTCGTTTATGGATCTAATGAATATAAACAAATCAACTTAAAACAAGACGGATTAAAAGCTTGTCGTAAACTCAGCAAGTGGTATTTTTAGACGGATCTGTTGATACAAACTTACGTGCAAACAATAAAGCTATGTCGATGCGTATTATCGGTCAACTATTTACATTTATTATTGCTCAAGCATTAGCAATTGAAGGAGCTCACATCCCTTCATCTAATACTGACGGTATTTACGTTTCAAATATTGATATCGAAACGAATAAACGTATCGTAAATCGTGAGTTAGAAAAATTACTTGTAGATATTGATCCTGAACACGTATTATTAGTTTCTAAAGATACAAATACTCGTGTTGAACTTGAAGACGGACGAGTTGTATCAGCTAAAGGTGGAAGTGTTACTGAGCACGGTGGTGCAACAGTAAGGTCTAGAAATACAAAACCAACACTAATTGATAAACTCCTAGTAATGTACATAAGTGAAGAAGGTAATGTCGATAAAGAATTCGACCCTAATAGAGCTTTAGAGTTACTCAAAGAGTATAGGGATTCAGTTAGTGAACTAGAGTTCTTGAAAATGGCAGCATGGGTAATGCGACCAACATCAGGTTCAATATTCATAACAGAAGATGAGGAAATCTTTGACGGCACTATCAGAAGCTTCTTAGTTAAAGACGGTATTAAACTAAATCGTTTTAATACAACTATGACTAAAAGCAAGTGTAACAATGGATGAATACGTAAATGAATTATCCGATAATGATATTTTACGGAGAACCTCAAGCTGTTAAATTAATAACAAAGTTAAACCTAACAGAAAAATTCAAAAAAAGCAGTAACTGTAGATTACTATAAGAATAATTGTGATTTTGGAAAGCCAAACAACTTAAGAAATATATCAGTGCCAACACTTAAGAAACTTAAAAATTAGTAACTTAAGTGATAATATGAGCGTTATAATCGAAAAATGATTCATTACTTGAAATGGACAATGAACTAATCAAGAAATATTATAACCAATTAGATTTAAAACGCTTATGTTGACGTTACAAAAAGAAGCCTTCTCCGCATGGCAAAAATACGTCAATTTAACAAGATTTATATACATATCATTAATGGCACTTTTGATATGTTCCTTCTTGTTGTTACTTGATCAAAAACAACAATTATACTCATTAAATAGTAAGGTTACTAAAAATGAAATATTGATAAGAGAAAAACAAGAAGAAGTAAAATAATCAAAAATGATAATAAATAATCTATCATCCAAAGAAAGATTAACTAAAGTAGCTCATAGTCTAGGGATGTATACTCATAAAAATATTAAAAAAATAGACAAAAAAACATTGCATCCCAGTAAGGATTATGATATAATTATACTATAAATTTATTTATTAATTATTTATTACTGGTGAGGTTACAGCGCCACTAAGGTTTCAAAATCAAGTGACAATAAAATCAGAAAGGATCGAATCGAAATGTAAACTTAACAATAGAAGCAGAAAGGATCGAATCAAAATGTGATTGAGAGGCTTTTTGGTTAAAAGATATTCTATACAACCACTGCCAAGTTCATGTTTTTCATGGGCGATTTCACTAATTTTTCAATTACAAAAACAATATCACACACAATATAAAAAAACGAAAGTGAGAAACAATATGACAACAATCAAATTAGAAAACAAATTAGTAAGAATCGGTACAGAATGGAATGACTACAAAAACAGACAAATCAGAAAAATCACAGTATTCTTCGATAATATTGATGAAATTGACGCTGATTTATTTGAAACAAAAATTTCACAATCTAAAGACGCTAGTAAAAAGGTAAATTAGCATTTAAATTTTAGGTTATAAATTAAATGATCAGCAAGAAAAATACTCATACATGGTTCCTGCGAGTATTACTGCTGATATGTCAAATGAAGATAAAAAAAGCAGCATTTAAAGCTGCTGTTGCAAAAATACCCAGAAATTAAATTCTGTATGTGGAACAAAATCGGTTCTCCATTTTTAAATGTAGAATTAGCTGATGACACTTATACAGTATTCGATAACAACCAATTCCCTGGTGATACTTCAAAATCTCCAAAAGAAAATAGAACTATCGGATACCCAGGATACTTCATTAAGAGAGATACTCGTTTAGATGTAACTTTCACAAAAGCAATGTCTAAAGAAGGTAATGAATATCTACAAACTAAGTTATCATCAAAAAGAACTTACAGGTGAAGACGTATTTGACGTAAGAAGACGCGGACGTGTTTTCGGTCAACCCTCAGACGGTGGATCAGACTCAGTTATTGATTCACTTGGGGGAATTGATGTTGAAGGTTTTGCAGACGAATTCTAAAAAATGATAAATTAGTTAGCGTGAGGGGACAACTCCCCTCGCGTTAATTTTGTAAAATTAATATAGGTGGTGTTTTTATAGAATGCAAGTAATAATATTAACAAAAACCTTTAACCATTTCGGATATTAAAAATTGGCAAACTTATTAAAAACCACGAAAAAGAAAAATAGAGTTCATAGACTAGATACTCCAGAAAAAATTTACTTATTTTTAAACAGTATAGTTGATGACGGAACATATCTTGATGAAAACTTTGAAAATTACCTTGTTAAATCACATAAAAAAATATGACAATAAACGACCTTTTATTATCATTTTATAAATGCTGATAGCTTCATACCTCAAATTTTACACAGCAACGTTTAAGAATAATAAATATTCAAACGTTGAAAAAGCTTAACGCTAAAACAATAGCTGAATTAATAGAAGATAATTATAGGTAGGTAAAAATGATAACAAATAAAGAAATTGAAAAGGTAATATCATCAAAAGATATGATTGAAATTAAAGAAATTTTACATAATAACAATCTTAATATTTCACATTATAGCGATAATTTGATATACTATATTCAAGAGTTTTTTTATTGTAATGAAAGAATATGAAGAATATGATGAAATTGAAATATTCTATAAGAATATGAAAACAAAAATTACTATCAGATATTAACAGATACAAAGAAAAACTAGAATATTATAAGAACTTAGATTTACAAAATGGCAGATGAAATCATTAAAGACATCAACATTTTAAATAAACTCCATTTCAAAAAGAAAAGTTTGAAAAAGGATATGAGTTTGGAAAAACGAATTCCATAAATGGTTCTTAAATTATATTAAAAATAAAAGCAGAAATGAGGAATTAATTTTTGAAATTTTTAAAAATCACAAATTAGTAAACAACTTTTAAACGCTGATAAAAATTCATCACTAATGTTCATCTATCACAACGATGAAAAAGACTCAGGTTACACTAAATTAGGTAACGATGACGATTTAGCAAATGATGCTTACGATAATTGTAAGTGAGCAAAAAAAGAAGAACATCTTGCAGAAATACTAAGCCACATAGCTTATGAAAAACCTGAAATGTTCTTAAAAAAATCGCAATAGAATTAACAAAAACAGTAGAAAGTGTAGGTGAATAATATAGATGAAAAGTCCTGTCAGTCATTTATCAAAAATTAACTCCAATTTTTACTTTCCCAATGTTACTTCAAAGTTCAGAAGTCATTACAAGTTCGAATGTAGTGCACGCTGACGAGCAGAAGACTACTGAACCAGTAAAAAGTTGAAAACAAAGAAGTGAAAGTTGACAAAGTTGATAACACACAAAAAGAAAAAAACTAAAAGTTGAAAAAAATTAAAACAAGAAAAATTAAGAGTTAATGAAAGACTTAAACAAGTAACAAGTAAAGAAGAAGAAATTTCTTTTAAAAACTCAAAAACTAAACATTGAACTTTCTTTAAAAACCTTCTAAAATTAAAACAGAAGAACCAAAAGTGGTAAAAAGAAGTCAAACTTAAAAAAAGAAGAAAAACCAAAACCCTAAAGTAACAACACAAGTACCAACAAACGCGCAACAAGCACCTGTCTAGTTGCCTCCCCACAAGCTGGTAGTGTTGGTCAAACCCAATAAGTCAAGCTACAAACCCAGGTAACTTATACGGACACGGTTGGTGTACTTGGGGAGTTAAACAAGTAGCTCCTTGGGTTGGAAACGACTGGGGTAATGCTTATCAATGGGCAGCCAGTGCAGCAGCACAAGGATTCCAAACTGGCTCTACACCTGTCCCAGGTTCAGTTATAGTATGGAGTGGAAATCACGTAGCATACGTTACTGATGTTAGAGAAGACGGTATGATCCAAGTACTTGAAGCTAACTTCAATGGAAATCGCTATGTTGACAACTTTAGAGGTTGGTTCAATCCGAATGGAATACAAGGTAATGTTACTTACATATACCCAAAAAGCTAGTAATCTAGCTTTTTCTATATTAATTTTTGAAAGGATTTTTTTATGTATAAAAATTAAAGAGATTAAAAACCAGAATACATTGAAACATTTAGAGTCCAATACGGGTTCATTCCTTCTCCAGGGCGAGAGTTAACTGACGAAGAGAAAAATGATTTATGAATTTGAACGTAAAAATTCAAATACAGTTTTCGCAACACTTGAGAAAGTTGGTGAAAAATAATGGATTTTAACTTAACAGAATTTTTAGAAGGAGTTAAACCTAACATTTTAACCCCTAATCTAGCTGAAATTGTACATGTTAGTAATGCTAAAAACCAAAAAGTAATAGCAGATATGATAGTAAAAGGAATTCATAAAAGTTTAGGTGACACTGTAACAAAAGATATTTTACACGACGGAGTTATCCATAAAGTTAGATATTTTGACATAGAACCTCTAATGCGTGGACCATGGTCACAAATTAGCTTAATGATATTACAACTATCATACGGTGAACAATGCTCTATCATTGAAAGCATTTATCCAAAAGAATTGCAATTATCAGCTAAAGCATTTGCTATTAACTTTACAAGTAATACAGAAAAGACTGTCTATGTCGAAAACGACAAAGAAATTGTCGAAAAATTAAACACAGCAAACTTAGGTATTGCAACACTTATGACAATGTTAACTTCAATTGGCGGAGTTGCATCACATGTAGACACTGTTAAAAAAATAACTTAAATTTATTACAACAAATGCAAAAAGATAACGGTGAATTACAACGTTATAAAAACTAATCTAACAAAAAGCTGAACAAGCTAATAAACACAACGATATGTTGAGAAAGTAGGAAAATATTGCAAAAATGAATAAAGTAATCAGATTTACACAATATCATTTAGATAAAGCATCTGATATTAAGATTTATAAATTGTTAAGAGTAATCAGTCAAGATTATTTATGCGGTTATAAATATGATAAGGAAAAATACTTTGAAATTGAAAATGGTGAAACAAAAAGAAAGAAAAAAACTTATATTTGGACACACAACACTATCACACATAAAGGTCAAGAACTTGTAAAATTTGAAGACGGTGCAGAACAAATGATCCATATGATTGCAACAAATTCAAAATTAAAATTAAACAAAAATAAAAAGACGTTTAAACTTCCGTCTAACGTCTTCACTTCATAAGAGCTTTTTGCTGCTTCAAATATTGTGTTATTTTTTTAAAATAATTATCGATAAATTCACTACATGTTTTTAATAAACTCATTCATTGTAGGTCCTAAATCAATAGTAATACCGTAAATTGAGTATAATGCAATAAGAACAAATACACCAATTAAAACTAATTTAAGAATCCCTGTGATAAACTTGAAGATTCCATAAATAAAGAAAAATGATAAAATAACAGCAACTAATTTAATTAATAATAAATTATCCATAAATCCACCTACCTACATAAATTATAACATAAAGATAAGGATTGGCAAAAATTTTATGACAAAAAACTTTACGAACAATTATTAACTAAATTTGTAACAAAAGAAAATTTTTAAAAACGTGACGGTAAATATCATAAAAAGATATTTCAGTAAAGATGATACATACGATGTATTTATCTATCACTTACCTAGTTCAAAATCAATACGTAATTGAGATTATAGTAATTGAACCAGAATATGAAGAAAATGAATTTTATATAAATTTAGACGAAAGAGAACCTGAAGACGTATTTAGATTCTTAAAACAAACATTTACAATTTAAAAAGGAGATTTACCCGACTTGAAATTTAATCATATTGAACTAAACAACGAAGTAACAAAACGCGGCGAAAATGGATTTTTCAAATTAGAAAAAGACCAAGAAGCTATTCAAGAATTTATGAGAGAAGTTGAACACAGAACTGTTAAATTTAGCTCAGAAATGAAAAAGACTTAGATATCTAGTAGAAGAGAATTTCTACTATAATATTTTTCGATAAATATATTGAAGACGAAATCACAGAATGTTTAGATCTTGCAAAAAAACTTTTAAATTTGAATTTAAAAAGTTACATGGCAGCAAGTAAATTCTATAAAGACTATGCATTAAAAACAAATGATAAAAAAACAATATTTAGAAAAACTTTAACCAACACGTATTTATCGTTGCTATGTATTTAGCTGACGGAGATGTTAAACTTGCTAAAGAATTAATGATTGCGATGCTTGAGCAAAGATTACAACCCGCAACGCCAACATTCCTAAATTCAGGAAGAAGTCGTCGTGGTGAGTTAGTATCATGTTTCTTATTAGAAATTGGTGACTCACTTAACTCAATTAACTATATCGATTCTACAGCTAAACAACTTTCAAAAATTGGTGGAGGGGTTGCGATTAACTTATCAAAAACTACGTGCTCGTGGTGAAAGTATTAAAGGTATTAAAGGTGTAGCTAAAGGTGTTATTCCTGTAGCTAAATCTTTAGAACAAGGTTTCGCATATGCTGATCAACTTGGACAACGTCCTGGAGCTGGAGCTGTTTACTTAAACATCTTCCACTATGATGTATTAGAATTCTTAGATACTAAGAAGGTTAATGCCGATGAAGAATTACGTCTTCCAACTATTTCTACAGGTATTATTGTACCATCATTATTCTTTAAATTAGCAAAAGAAAACAAAGAATTCTATATGTTCGGACCCTCATTCAATTTATGAAGAATATGGTTTAATTTTAGATGACATTAATCTAGAAGATTATTACGATGAATTTGTAGCAAACGAAAACATCATTAAACGTAAATATGACGCTCGTGATATGCTTAATTTAATTGCACAAACTCAATTACAATCAGGTTATCCATACTTAATGTTTAAAGATAATGCAAACAAAAATCACGCACTTAGTGATATCGGGAAAGTTAAAAATGAGTAACTTATGTACAGAAATTCTTCCAACTACAAGAAACTTCAGTAATTAAAGACTATGGTGAAGAAGACATTATCAAACGTGATATTTCTTGTAACCTTGCTTCGTTAAACATTGCAAATGTAATGGAAAGTAAAAACTATCAAAGAATCAGTTTACTCTGGTATGGATGCATTGACATTTGTAAGTGACTCAACTAAAATTAAAAAAACGCACCAGGTGTAGTAAAAAGCAAATGAAGAATTTCACGCTGTAGGACTTGGTGCTATGAACCTTAACGGGTATTTAGCAAAAATAAAATTGCTTACGAAAGTGAAGAAGCAAAGGATTTTGCAAATGTATTCTTTATGATGATGAACTATTACACATTAGAACGTTCAATGCAAATTGCAAAAGAAAGAAATGAAACATTCAAAGACTTTGAAAAAAATCAGATTACTATAACGGTAAATACTTCGATAAATACATTGAAAAAGACTATTTACCACAAACTAATAAAGTAAAAGTGTTGTTCGAAGATATTTACATTCCAACAAAAGAAGATTGGAATAGCTTAAAACATAAAATTAAAGAAACAGGACTATATCACGCATATAGAATGGCTATCGCCCCGACGCAAAGTATTTCTTATGTTCAAAACTCAACATCAAGCGTACTACCAATTGTTGATAAGATCGAACGAAGAAGTTATGGGAATGCTGAAACATTCTATCCAATGCCATACTTAAGTCCACAAACTCAATGGTTCTATAAATCAGCATTTACTATGGACCAAATGAAACTTATTGACTTAATGTCAGTTATTCAAGAACACGTAGACCAAGGTATTTCTGTAATTTTTATTTGTAAACTCTGATATTACAACAAGAGAACTTGCAAGATATTACATTTATGCACATCATAAAGGTCTAAAATCATTATATTACACAAGAAATAAATTACTTTCTGTAGAAGAATGTACTTCTTGTTCAATTTAGAAAGGCGGTAGATAATTAAATGAAAGCTGTAAACTGGAATAAACAAGATGACTTAACTTTCATGTATTGCGTCAAAAATATTGCACAATTTTGGGTTGATACTGAGTTTAAAGTGTCAAAAGATATTAAAAGTTGGAATGAAGATTTAAACGATAAAGAACGTGAAGCTTATAAAAAAGTATTAGCTGGATTAACAGGTCTTGATACACAACAAGGTGATAAAGGTATGCCTTTTAGTATCATTACACACTGAGGATATGAGAAAGCAAGCTGTATATAGCTTCATGGGAATGATGGAACAAATACATGCTAAGAGTTATTCAACTATTTTTCACGTCTCTAATTCCATCACAAGAAACAGATTATTTATTAGATGAATGGGTTCCGAGTAATCCTGAACTTCAATTTAAAGCAAAAATTAATTGAGGATTATTATCTTAAATTATTTAAACCAGAAGTTCCTACATATGATCTATACATGGCTCGCGTAGCTTCTGTATTCTTAGAAAGTTATATTTTTCTATAGTGGATTCTTCTATCCATTATATTTAGCTGGACAAGGTAAAGTAACGACTTCAGGAGAAATCATTCGTAAAATCTTATTAGATGAAACTATCCATGGAAGTTTTTACAGGATTTGACGCTCAAGAAATCTTCCAAACATTAACAGAAGATGAACAAGAACGAGCTAAAAAAAGAAATGTATGATTTAATGTTAAAATTATACGAAAATGAATTAAAATATACAAAAAGATATATATGATGAAATTGGTTTTATATGAAGAAGTAAAAGACTATGTTGAATACAATGCTAACCGTGCATTAGCTAACTTAGGATACCCTGCTTATTTCGAAAAATAGAGATATTAACCCAATTATTGAAAAACGCAATGAATACTGAAACTAAAAACCATGACTTCTTTAGTGTTAAAGGTGACGGGTATGTTGTTAGTATGAATGTAGAGACTATTGAAGATGAGGACTTCATCTTCGAATAGTTCGGTTGGAGGTAAAATTAATGAACCACAAAACATATATTGATAAAAACATTAGTTGAAAGATTGCAAAAAGAAATTGAACAGTATGAAATAGAAAATGATATGTCAACAAAAAGTCTTAAAGATAGATTTAGTATGCATATTGATAATATTATACCTGGTTTTTGCTTTTTTTGGATTCTTTTGAAATTAAAGCCGGAAATAAATTAAGACTTATCGTTTCCGTTAAATTTTTTTAAATAACGTAATATATACGTTTGATTTTCTTTTATCTAAACCAATCGATGAAATCATCGAATTATCTCTTGAGGAAATCGAATATAACGTAAATACATATTATCTTTATCATAATCTATTACAAGACTTTGAAAATATCGTTTTATATCGTAATAATAAAAATCTCGTAAATAAATTATTCTGCAAAAGAACATAATAAATATAAGAGTTTATCTATTATGATTGATTTAGATAATAATACTGTAGAGTTTCACAGAAGTTATGAGTATAATGAAATCAAAACACATATTACTCACACGTTAGTAGTAAACGAAATGTCACTACTTGGAAATCGTGCAATAGGACTTTTTAAAGGAAATCGAAAAAGAAATAAATAAAATCAAAAATTAACGATGACACTAATCTAACGGCGGTAATACTACCGCCTAACCCTTCGGGAACCCGAAACCCTTATAGCCTTCGAATTATAAAACAAATTAATAAAAGAAGGTGAAAGAATTAAATGTTAAAATTTAATACATTAGAAGGACTTGAAAAAAATTAAAACAAGAACTTCAAGAACTGAATATAACAAAAACACAAGAAATGATTGAATATTTAATTACACAATCACGTAAATAGAAAGGTGGATTTTTAATGAAAATTAAACTCTAAGTACTCACGCAAAAGTACCAACACGAAATGGAAATGCAGCTGGATATGATCTATACGCAGCTGAAGATGTAATTGTTCCAGCTGGTGCAAAAACGTAAAGTTCGCACTGATGTTTCACTTGAACTGCCTGAAGGTTTATACGCAGAAATCAAAGGTAGAAGTGGAATTACAGGTAAGACGGGCATTAACGTTTTTAACTGGTACTATTGATAATGATTACCGTGGTAATCTTATCATTGCAGTGCAAAAAATACAGGAAATATTATTCCTGACACTCTAACAGATCTTGAACACAAACCTGTACAAGGCGAGTTAGATGAACATTTTAAAGGAGGTTATCTAATAAGAAAAGGCGACAAACTTGCCCAACTTATATTACACCATCAAATTACTCCAGAACTGGAAAATAGTTGATGAACTATCAGAAACATCAAGAGGTGATAAGGGCTTCGGTTCTAGTGGTACAAGGTAGGTAATAGTTATGCGAACACCCGCCAAATACAAGAAGAATATAACTAATAAAAATTGTAACAAGCGAGATGTTAAATGATGCTGAAAAAGTCATTAACATTTCGCATTAATCTTTTAAAAGTTAAATTAAAACAATTTTTAAAAGAAGAACAAATTTACGGCGAAAAAGCCCATCACTCTGCGTCCATTGTGTACGAAAATAAAATTGAAAAATATACAAAAGTATATAAAGACAATTAAAAAAACACAATAAAAAACCCTGATTTTTGATATCAAAGATGTAGAAAGTATTAAAGATTGTGTACCTGTGACATTTATTGAAGAATTAATCGGTGTCTTAGATGAAAATATGTCCACACAGAAAGTTAAAAAGGACAATACAATAACCAAAAGCTCAACATGATCACATTATAGACATCTGTTTATTCCTAAAATATAACACCACCAGACATTAAAAACTTCAACGAAGCGTCGAAATGGTTATCAGATATGCATAATAAAAATACAAATTTACGTCAAGATATAAAAAAATCAAAAAAAGCTTGACAATAAAAGCAAAATTAACATATAATATATAAAGTAATAAATATAAAATACAAAGAAAGGGTATCGCTCTAGCGATACAGGTAAAAAAACAAATGAACAAAAACTCAATTAGTAAACAAATTAGCAGAAAGAACTGAACTTAAAAAAAGAAAGATGTAGCGGCAGTATTAGACGCATTCACAGAAGCTGTTAAAGAAGAATTAGCTGAGGGTGGAAAAAGGTACAACTAGTAGGATTCGGTACATTCAAAGTTCAAGAAAAGAGCTGCTCGTAACGGACGTAACCCAAAAACTGGTGAGCGTTTAGTTATCGCTGCTAGAAAAGCTCCAGTATTCAAAAGCTGGTTCAGAGTTTAAAAGATTCTGTAAAATAATTATTGACAAAACATTCGTTAATATGATATAATATTATGTGTGGTGAGGTACATAACCTTCTTTATGATAGTTCTCACCACATTTTTTTATTATTTTAATCAGGTTTATATAACAATTACTTTTAATAATTACTTCACTGATTAAAGTGATAGCATGTCGTAGAAGATTGTTCTTTTCTTCATGTTACCTCAAGCTCAAAACAGTTGACCTATTTTTGGCAATTTAGTTTGAGCATTTTTAATATATTCAACAAGGAGAAATTCATGGTAAAGCTAAATTATTATACGCTAAAACCTAAAGTAGCCCTTTTAAAGAGCCCAGATACATCATTTTTATGAAGATGTTGGAAAAACAACTAATCTTTCAAACTCAAAAAGATTTAACTTAAAAGAAGTCGTTAACTTTATTAAAAGCAATAATGTTAGTGAAATCTTATTCACTATCAAATGAAAGTACAGATATTGTAGAACGCAATATTCCAATTAAAAGATGATAAAAGTATCATTAGAATCACCACCAACATTAATTGGAAAGTTGGTGCTAAAGTGAGAATTAGAATATTTTAAATATTTCCTAATCACACTGTTAATGATATGCGTAACAGTTATTCTTATCGATTTAGGTTTTAACACTCCCTACTAATGAAACGAATAGACGTATCCACATCTTTAAACACTTCAGGTGTGTTTCTTATGAAATTCTACAGGTTTAAGTGTATTATTAATCGTACTTATATATACAGCTAATAAAATCATGACAAATAATAGAAAAGTAGGTGAAATACATGGGACTTCCAAAAATGAAAAAGTACGAACCAACTGCGCATTTTAAAAAAACGACTCGCTGAGCGTTTTAATATTCACGGTGCAGCATGGAAAACTTTATATGAGACAATTATACAGTAAACTATTCTTTGATGAAGAAGCTACTAAAAATAACAAACTAGGAAAAGAAGTTTATGAAAGCTAAAAGATAAAGGAATTGTAGTTGTAGTTGACTCAAAAACTTTAAACTAATTACAATTTATCACGAAGCTGACTTTGTTGAAGAAGAAATCATTAGAACTAAAAGAGGAGATTATCGATAATAAAATCGAAGAAGAAATTAATAAAAGAATTTAGTTTTAGAAGACTTCATGCAGCAGAGTTGTTACAAGAAGAAAAAGATTTAAGAGCTAAAAATAAATTTAAATATGCTCAAAAAGTACTACAAACACAACGCGAGTCAATTGAAGAGTTTATTGATATCTATAAATTAGTAATTGACGGAGAAGCTAGTGTTGAGTGTATTCATAAAATGAATAGGCTAAGAAATATAGAAAAGAAACTACATAAAGTATTTGGAAAGCTAGAATTTCCTGAAAAATAAAAAGGCCAGTTTATTTAACTGGTCCTTTAATTACAATCTATTCCAAATCCTACCATGAATAAGACGTTTGTTAAGTTCAGTATTATGTAAGAATACTTCAACATAATCTGGAATCATACCCATTATTTTCAGGTAAATAAAAACATTCAACACCGTACTTCCATTTAGTATCATATTTAAATCGTTTATCACGAATAAACAGATCTATAGCGCGTTCAAAATCATCTAACGAATACATATTATCTTGAGGTGCATCTAATTCATCGTCATGAGTGAAATAGTTGTATGTCATAGCATCATATGCTTCAAGTGATTTATTATAAATCTCAACAGCACGTTTATTAGCAAGTTCACTAGAAACTTCAAAACCAAACTCAGCTCTTTTACCAGCATTTAATGCAGCAGTACCCATAAACATTAAATCACCAAACTCACCGTCAACAAGACACAACCTAAAAAGGTATTAAGTGTGTAGCATGATAATGGTAAATTTTCCGACCATCAGAAAACTCTGAAAAACGTCCACGAACTAAATCACGTCCAGGAATTTGAGCTTTTTTACGAGCCTCATCATTCCTTTTAATTTGCCCATTTCTAATACGCTCACGGTTATCACGAAGCTTCTCAGAAGTAAAGTACATATAAGCACCCACAATACGTCCATTCTCACGATTACACATAGTCACAGTATTATCTAAATTGCCGTTTGAAAATGGAGAGACAAGTTCATTGTGAAACGGAACTCTATTATCCATAACTTTTATATACAATACCACGATACTCATCATAACTTTTTGCAGTTATTACTGGGTCTTTTTGATAATAGAACCATCAGTTCTGGTTTTTAACCTTAGGTATTCTTTTAACCTTACCATCATCTTTCAATAGGAAATAAAGCTCTCATACATAATAGCCACAACCAGAATGGTAAATAGAAAAACCCTGATCAAGGCTATAATAATTTTAATCATCATATAATTTTTTTATCAACTTTCATATATTTTCTTATTTAATTTATATTAATATTATACCATATAAACACCTAAATTGTAAAGCTTTTTACATCAATTTTATATTAATTTAAAGGAGGTTTTTACTTAATGAAAAACATAATAATTTTAACATTATTATTTACCAGACCATTATTTTTATCGATATTGGTATTTTTCCAACAATCAATGTTCAACCTAAAACCCTCCAAGCTCATTAAAACAAACAATAGAAGAGAAAAATTCTCAAAATGTCTTTATAGTCGGAGAAATATCCGAAAAATCACAATTACAAAGCATATGGTAGTGGTATATTTATAAATGAAAATACAATTCTAACGGCAGCACATGTATTAAAACCAAAAATAAGGATTTAAAAATCATTAAAATCTATAACGGAAGATCACAAAAATGTAGATGTTGATAATATTTATTTTTATAATGATGCTTTCGGTGGCGGTGATTTTTGACGATTTAGCTATAATAAAAACTAAAAGACCAAATCCGACATATACATATATAACAAAATATGATGATTACGGACCAGTTAAAATTATAGGTTACCCTAGTGATATTAAAAAGTGAACCTTATGTAGTACGTGGTGAACCATATATATCAAAAGGTGACATTGTTAAGATAAGTAACGGAATGTTTATGACAACAAATTATACATTACAAGGTATGAGTGGCTCAGGCGTATTAAACAGTAAAAATGAACTCATAGGAATACATGTGAGTAGTGTTAAAGTTAAAGATATCACAGGTGAAGATAAGATTTTTTGCAGCAAGTGTGAAATTTAACCGAAAACAATTAGAATGGATCGATAGGGTGTCAAAATATTAGTAGAATTGTCAGAATTATCTGACAATTTATTTTGTCCACTTTTTGTAAATTTTTGCCATTTTCATAAATTTTCATGAAAACACCCTCTTGTATAGACAAATTAATGGACAAAATTGGACAAAATGGACAAAATCATAAAAATTTGTCCACTACTGTCCAACCCTTGGTACTACTGAGTTTCTTAAACCCTTCTGGACAAACTGGACAAATTGGACAAAATTTTTAAGCCAATATATAAATTAAAAATATCTAACTCGAGTAAAAAGTGTCCAATTTGTCCAAAGTGTCCACTGGAAAAGTTAAAAACGTGATTATATCAAACCTGAGAGCTACTGGACAAAATTGGACAAAATGTCCAGAAAATCCCAATTTGTCCGCTGTCAGAATTTTCTGACAATTTAACACCTAACCTACCATTAGAAAACATATTAAAAATATGTTATAATTAAACAACATCAACAAAAGAAAGGAATTTTTTTAATACGAAACTTAGGAACAAACAGTACAATCAATATGGAAAACAATATTTTATATGTTAATCAATTTACTTAAAAAAAGATTGTGATTATAAAAGATATTGTTAAAACAATGGATAAAAACCCCACAAACAATTTTTAAAATACTTAAAAATCATCGAACAAGCCCAGTTATCAGTACCAGAGTACGTTGAGTTTGTAAAAGACGAACAAAGACCACTAACAAAAATAAGGAAAGAACTTGACCAATTTATCCAATTACCAAACGAAAAGTTTTATGATAATTTAAACTATTTCATTAAAAGTTTTTAATTATATTAAATAGGTGGTGATATTATGCAAATTAATATTGACAAAACTAAAAGATAGATTAATCATTAATATAATCACATTAGTGATTAATTGAATGGAATAATATCATTCTTATTAGAAATAGAAGAGTATAAACAATGGGTAGCATTTTATGTATTTGTACCACTTGCTATATTTTTATATTTTGCATCTCGAATATTTTTACACGAACAGGTAATAACCAAAAATACAATCAACGTCCTTTTACCCTGAATATTTAGAAGTTACTACAATAAATGATAAATTTCAAGAAGTAACTAACTATTCAAAAAGAATATATCTACATTAAAAATGAGGATAACGATAAATTCACAATACCACCAGAATCAAGAATGGTTATAAAGTCAAACATAAAAGACTGTAAAAACAAAATATAAAACCATTGAAAGAAGATTTAAAAACACTTAGTTTAATATATTTAAGTCTTCAATTTTTAATTGTAGTGACAATAATAACTTATATATTCAACGGACTTTTTGGATTACTTAACTAGAAAGGTATGACAAATACACTTAAAAATTATATTGAAGCAGCAAATCAATTAAAAAAGAAATGAACAATTACATTAGAACAGATTTAAGAAAAGAATGTTTGAAGAGCTTAAGGTTTTATACCCTGAAATACAAAAACTTCAAGCAACAGCTCATTTTAATGAAGGAACAAGACCCTTTATTAGAATTTTCTATAAAACAGACTATCACGGAAAAATATTGAGGTAGAATACAGGGGAGTTGATATGAATATTCGAGTACTAGGCGAGATTAAACGAAGAATGCATCGAAGTAATCGCTTATAATAGAAAATTAAATAAACAGTAACATGTTGTTGGTACACTTAGAGTGCGTTCGAGTCGCACTACAGGTATTTTTAGAATATGAAAGGATACAAAAATATGATTGCAAAAACAATTTTTGATAACATAGAAGAAGTTATTGATAAGATTTACGAACTAGGCTCGAGAGACTATGACGAAGAATATTTCTATCACTTGTAGTAAATAAAAATAGCATCACATATCAAATAGAAGACGGTGGTCCTCACCTTTATAATTATCAAATATTAAAGTTTCAGACTGAGAAAATCCGGGGATTAACACGTAAAAGAACTTAGTGAAAAACTCAACCACGGACATCATAACTGGATCAAATAAATTATTTAGAAGTTTAAATGTCTTAATTAATCAAGTACCTAAAAATTATTCAAGAAGAAATAGAAGATATAACAGCTGAATTTTTGAAGTTGAAGAGTTCCCAGGAACTCATTATTTATCATTTTATGCATATGATAACATCATCGAGTACGGATTTAATACATCAATAGAAACTTCATTTGGGTATGATATTTTCGATAATGACTTAAAATTAATTAAAGAACAATTTGAAATTGAAATTCCTAAAAATTAGAAAATATCATTAAAGACTGGGAATTTTTATTAGAAAAACGAATTTAATTGGAAAGCAAATAAAATGTAAAGGTGGAAAAATTATGAAATATCAAGAACAATTAGAAAAAAATCAGAGATTTAGAACTTGAATTAGAGGATGCATGTGAAGATTTAGAAATGAAATTGCTAAGTAACATTAAAGATACTTATGTTAAAAATTTTACAGCATTAATGTTCGAAGTTAGTGATAATGTGCAACAATTCTAGATATGTAATTGATACATTTTTAAGTTTTTAAATTACACGAATTAAATATAGGTGATAAATTAACAGAAGATGTTATCGATGAATTTAGCATGGATGATAATTATATTCAATTTGCGTTTGATTTTTAGAATAAGAGCTGGTGAACAAACTGCTTTTTATATGTAGAGTCTCGACGAAAAATAACATCGTAACAGAAATAGATTATGGATTTTATCTGACGTTAGGTTACTCTAACGCTTTTTCTAGGTTTTTACCCCGAACCCTTTTAATTTTCAAATAAAAATTTTAAAGAAAGGTAAGAAATATGGATGAATATTTAAAAGTTAGTGAGATTAGTTCAACACATCCAGAATTCGACTTTATCACAAATGCGTTGCAAGAAGTTATGCAAACATGATAAACTAAAAATAACAAAAAGACGGATTCGAAATATTTTTAAATGAACTAGAAAAATCATTATATCACGAAGATATTGCATTTATTTAGAAAACCATTACGCTGAAGCTGAATATAGCCGAGGTTATGACGACGGGTATCGTGACGGATATTATGAAGGTGAGTTAGATTGGAAGGATTAATTAACTCATAAAGATGACTTTAATGGAGAATAAAAATGGAACTTAAACTAACAAACGAACAATTAGCACTATTATTTGACGAAGATCTTTAAAGATGATATAATATCTGACGGATTATATACCTACAAAAATTACAGATCCTGTATTAGAAATTAACGGTTTATATAAAGACGAAATTGAATACGACTTATCAGAAACACCAATCTTAAAAAGAATATGATAATACTGTTTTACTAACATTAATTCCAATGGAACACGGAGTTGTTTAGGATAGTATTATTCTAGCAAAAAGAAGATCTCTATGATATAAGCTACATGCAAATAGAAGGAAAAAGTGAAAGATATTGTTTACATGTAGATTGACAACATATGATTTTTGGTTCAGGACAAGATTATGCACCAGATGATAATCATGAAGAAGAGTTCCACAAAGAAGTAGAATTGTATGATACAAAATGTTCAACCAGACGCGGATATGTCTCTTCGTATTACAGTAGAACGTATTATTAACAATGTAGAAACTCTTCAAGAACTTATAGAAGAAGATACAGATGATGATTGGAAGCTAGAAATATTAGACGGAAGTATTATTCAAGATGATGAAAGTTTACAAGAAACAATTGAAAGTTTAATTGAATATTTAAACAGATATCTGGAATCATATGATGACCCAATATACATATGTTAATGAAAATGATACAATCAAAAATTTATAAAACTGATCCATCAGAATATAAAAACAAAATTAGAAGCACAGTTTAAAAATTACAAAAAGACTAATTTACAATAATCCATTCCTGGTGGACTTTGTGCATGTTCGATTCGTGCAATGGAAATTAAAAACAAAAAGAAAGGTAATAAAAATTATGAAATCAGAAATTTTACAAAAGATTCCAAGGTAGAATCAATACAATTATGTTTGACGACGAAATGACATATAGAACAACTGGATACATCCTAGACAACATTGAAAAGAAATTCGGAGAAATATACACAGATGAATTCATCTCAGAGTTATCTTACGCAATTGAAAGAGTTTCAATTAAATGTGAAGATTTTACATTATCAGACCTAGAAAACTCACTAGTAAACGCTATTGAACTTGCTGATAAATTCGAAGAGATCTATTTCGACTATTACTATATCCCCAAAGATTTAAAACGAAAGATTAGCAGCTGGCGAATTTACTAAGTAGGTGAGAATATGTACAGTTATGAACATTTTAAAAATTTAGAAGAATTAAATAAAAATACCCAAAAGTTGCAAAAAGACTGTTAGAATTTACAGTACAACCAGACGGTGAATGGACTGAAGATGAAATTTTCTATATCATTCACCTGAAGATTTTACTAAATATGAGGTAGAAGACGGCTGGTTCTCAAACAGTATTGCTGAAAACATAAAACCACATCTACCCTCATTTAAATAATCATATTAACTTCACAACTTTAGCAGAAGATTTCATGCGTTCATGGATGAAACACAGCATTATTATGCTGAAGAAGTTGGATACGTTCTAACAACTAATAACGAGTGGTAAAACAATGAAAGAATATAACAACATAAAAGAACTGGAAAAAGATTATCCTGAACTAACAATAAAGTAAAAAGAACACTTTAAGGATAAAAACATTGGAAAATAACGAAATCATATTATTTCAACTTATTCGTGAATGGATTGATTATGAGATATATAATGGATATCTTTCAGATATTATGAAAAATTAAAAACACTATATCCAGAAATATATAGTAGCATAAACTATACATGGCTAACTGATGAAATGTTAGCACGTATCGATACAAATTACTATTATTTCGATGAAGAATCTGAAATGATACTGCAATATTACCGAGGGCTATGCAAAAACTAATCAAATATACTATTGATGAAATGATTAAAAAAATATTATAAAAACGAAATTGACATTTTAACTTTAATCGAGAATTTCACAGAGTCTACTTTAGTATTAACAAAGAGAAGAATTTAAAAAAATTAGAACAAAGTTTATCTAAATTATTAATAGATTACAATAAAACTCAAGATGAAAAATGTTTTAGTTATAACTTTAACGCAATTGAAGATAATGGACTGCGTGAAGACGAAGAACTAATCGAAATAGATCTGTTGATTGATTACAAAAAGAAAAATACCTACCATATTAAGTAGAACTTTTTAGACGAATATGTTTCAACATCAGATGATTTTGTAAAAACTTTTATACTGAACTTAAAAATGGTATAATCACATTATCAGAATTTTTGTGATGAAAACACACACAGAAGAATATCTTATCACAAAACAAACTAGAGATGATTTTATTTCTGATCTTGATGATATTATTAAAGAAAATAATGAAAAAGAATAAAACTAAATTTATTTACTCAAAAAAATTGGTGTTCAAAAATACATTTATGTAAAATATGTCGACACTTTAATTTGTGATGATTACACTATATATTTAAATGTAGTTTAATAAAAATCATATTCTATCTGCGGCAGCAAAGAGCACGTTCAACTCGCGCTATAGGAATAATAATAAAATGAAAGGTTAGAAAAATGAACAGAAATTTAATAGATTATACAAAGTTTTGTAAATCAATAGAAACCTTGCAACAAGGTGGAATGGGATTTGAAGAATTACTTCACTATTTAGAAGAAAATACACTTCATTTAACAAAAATCAGAATACATTGCGGTGACGAAAAACTAGTAGAGAAAAATCAAATATTATAATAATATCGAAATTAAAAAAACACATTTAATAATGAAGATACCAAACTTTATACATTTGATATTGATCCTTTAGATGATGTCGACTATCAAATATTCACTATCCAAATTAGCTATGATTTTAGTATCAAAACAATATATCAATATAGAAGCTCTAATTAGATATGATAATTCATATAATACTGATGATTTCCTAAAAAGTTATGGCGAATTATCAATCGGAAAAATGAATTTTAAACAATTTTTACAATTAGCAGATAATGATAAGTATGAATTATCAAAAATTTCCAAGAAAAATTCATGAAAAACTTAGATGATATTATCAAAAATTATAGCAAAGATAATGATACAACATTCGCATATAAAGCAGTCTTAGATTTCAATGTAAAAGTCATCACATTCTACGAATTAAAAGAGACAATAAAAATGTTAAGATCTTATAGTTTTTAAATGGACTATTTAACAAGTAACATCCTATCTCTGGTGAGTAACGAGCATGTTCGATTCGTGCTATAGGAATATCAAAAATAAAAGAAAGGAATTTTTATGAAATTACAAAATAGGTAAAAGTTATATAATAAAAACAGAATATACCACATACGTAAATTATAAAAGCGTGGGATTTTTGTAAACCAAAAATTAAAAATAAAATCGATTGACGGCGAATATGAACTAAGCAGAGACGATATTATTTCAATTGAACAAATTCCTTTTTATAAAAAGTTTAACAACCATACCAAAAAGAATAGTAAATCTAAAACGAGAAAAATAATGGAACAAATATTAACAGATTATTTAAACGGACTTTTCAATAATAACTGTACCGTTAAGTTTATTTGTAATTATTGTATTATTATTAGGTTTAACACAAGTAATAACAAACGAAAAACCACAACCTGTAACAAGTAAAGTTGGAAGATTTGGAAACTTTATAATTTTAACAATATTAACAATAATTGCAGCATCTCAAATATATATTGCATTTAGATAAAGAGGACAGAACAATGAACGAATTTAGAGAAATTTTAATGGAATATATTAATGCATTTGTACTTATCCCAATTATTTTTCGGTACAATTTTATCAATTCCTATTGTTATTGATTTGATAAAAAGTAAATTAAATAAGAAGAAAGAATATGATAAACTTTATAAAAACAACACTGATGAATAACGATCCATTAATACTGACTATGGTACTTTTTGTTATTATAACTACAATAAGTAGCATAGTAACATTAGCACGAACATTGTCAGAAAAGAATATATGATAAAATATATATTTTTAACATTAATATTAATAGCAACAATATTAATGACAACAATTTTTAATAACTACATATATAAGATAGAAAGGACATAATAATGACAAACTACAAAGAATTAATTAAAACAGACTGGATTGAACAATTCAAAACCAAGCTTACAACAGCTAATTAAACGAGCTGTAAATAAAGAAATAGACTTTACAGACTTACTAGATAAACCTCAAGAAGAATTCTGAAAAACATTAAACGAACGAATTATCAAACATGGCTGGGCAGAATATAATAGAAAGATTCACGGAATCAAATAGAAAGTAGGTTCACATGCATAATAGAATTCACTTAGTAAAAATTATTAGATAAGAATAAATTCGCATTTCCAACTAAAACTGAATGGAGAACTATAGAAATTAAAAAAATAAACTAGCATCTAAATATGTAAATATATCACCTTATTATATGAACGATACTAATGAATATGATAAAAATAGAAGATGTCGAATTCTCTGAAGTTTTTAATGAACTAAAATCTGAACTGTTAAAAATATACAAAACTGAAAAATAGCAAAAATGAAATTAGAGAAATTAATATGGGAGGAGTTTTAATGGAGAAAATATTAAAAGGGTACAAAAACAACGAAAACACTTTTACAATTACAGAATGGACAACTCCAACACTAGGTGTACTTTTTCATTCTAGATTTACTATACCGAGTTTCCGAGCCTGCTATTACATTTTGTCTTGCTATAATTTCTGCAAGTTTATATTTTACATTTAAACGCCATCTTAAAAATTTAAAGAAAAGTTTATATGACTTATTAGTTAGTACTAATAAAATTAAAATAGAAACTAACTTAATAGAAAGTTATACTTTAGACGACTTAGAAAAATCGCAGAAAACGGTGATACAGTAGATTTAGCAACATACACAGAAAAAACTCTAGAAGAATTCACGAAGAAAAACTTATTATGATCCAAAGAAAATTATTAACAACTATCCTAATTTAGAAGTTTTTAAATATTTATGAAACTACATCAACATTAACAATTAAAAACTTATGGATTTAATGACGTATTAAAAGATATTAATGAATACGAACTAATCCCATAGTCATGAATTTATATTAAAACAGGAAGTGAAAAAGAATGACGAAAAAAATACGAATTATTAAAAGACGATTATATAATAGTAGATGACAAACCATTATACCGAATTCGATCATTAAAAAGTTTAAATAGACTACCTAAAGGTACATTAGGGGGTTACTTAGAAAGTGAAGATAATTTATCTCACGAAAGTACTTGTTGGATATATGATGAGGCAATGGTTAGAGGAAATGCAGTTGTCAAAGATTCTGCTAAGGTGCAATTTAACGCACTTGTTGAAGATAACGCAGAAATATCAGGAAACGCAACTGTCGCAGGATATTCTCGTATTTCAGGTAATGCCAAAATAAAAGATAAAGCCCGAGTCTCTGGTGAAGCTCAAATTTCAGGAAACACTGAAGTTTCAGGGAGAGCTTTTATTATTGGAAAAGTTAAAGTAAAAGATAACGCAGTTGTTACAGATAGAGTAAAGTTAACAGACAAGGTTAGAATCTTAGAAAACGCAACAATTCTAGGTAATGCTCAAATTTCAGCAAATGCTAAAATTCAAGGTAATTCTACCATAGACGGGGACGTTATTATTGCTGATGACGTACAAATTTTTAAAATGTAGAATCATTAATGGTAATAGTTATATTTATGGCGACGCTCTAATTGACGGAGAAGTAGCGATTGGTGGTAATACTACAATTAACGGACAAGCACAAATTCTAGGTAAAACAGTACTTAGTGACCATTCCATGTTATCAAATAGACTAATAACATGTAAAACTATTATTAGAGATTCTAAAAATTATTAGATAACCCTTGAAAAATAAACCAAAATTATGTTATTATATAAACATAATCATCCAACCGTCAAGGTTAATATACATTTTATATCAGGCAGCTCATATGAGCTGCTATTTTTAATAGGAGATTCAAATGAAAGACTATATTACTCATGAAATAAAAATTAAATTTAAATAAAAATGGGGATTTACTCTGGACTTACAGATAAATTATGGTTAAAAGAAGAAGCAATAAAACATGAATTCACATTTTTTAGATGAAAAAGACCAGAAAAAGCACATATCAGGATTTATTATCGATAAAACCTAAAAATGCTAACGCATATTGCAAAATTATATGAAGATTATTTTAATGAAATCACACAAGATAACTGGAAAGCAAAAAGAGACTAGCTATGATGATAACGGAAAACTTATTGATGAAATTGTTTTAACTACTAACCCTACAGATACAAAAATTTTTAGAAAAATTATCTATTCTTGAAAATAAAATTAAAAATGGGACCTGAAAAATTCGAAGAGGACAAAATATACAAATTAAAATCAGGTTATGCAATTTTACAAAATTATATCCACTGGGTTATGGAAGTTGATGAAATTGACTTATTCTTATATGACGCAGATCATAATAAATTAATAAAAGAAACACATAGATTTAGTGAAAGAATACAACCGTACGCTTTTTGATAAAAATGATCAACCATTATATTTAACAACTGAAGATTTATATATGGATACGATCTGGCATCATACAGATAAATATCCTTTAATTATCCCAATTCCCTAAAAATAATATTTTATTATTCGAAATCAAAGCAAAAGATATCGAGGTTGGAAATACTAAAAATTGAAAAAGACAAGATTAAAAATCACCAAGAACTTTATAGAAAGTTAATGGATGAAATGTTAGAATTAATATAAAAAGAAAGGATTTGATAAAAATGAAAAATTATTGGTAATAGAGAAACAGCAAACTATTTAGTAATATTAGCACCAAAACCATAGAAAAGTTAACAATAAATTTTATTCAAAAACTTCGGACACTCTTCACATGGAATATGGCTAGAGCTGAAGCTTTTAATATTACGCCTTATAAAATAGAACAGCTTAAAAGAACTTTATAAAGATAACTGTGATTTATTATATGTAAATGATTTTTAAAGAAATTCTAGATAGTGAAAAGCTAATTGCTATTCGTACAGCATACTATTCTCATAAAAATGAAGAAGATATTACCAATATTAATTCATTTTTTTAGATGATCTTTTAAAAAGAAAAAAATATAAACCCGAAGAAAGGATTTTTTTAATGAAAAACAAGCGTTAATAAATAAAAAGGGATAAATTATTAAAAAGAACTTGACTTTTATTAATAACGAAATTAAAGAAATAAATAGTCTTGAAAAGATAGAAAATTACATTTATGATTATAATAAAAACTATTTAAAGCAATATGGTTTAGAAATAAAACATTCTAATGATTTTTAAAATGTTTACATTAAATATTAAAGATGATAATACAATTTTAATGGTAATCAATTCAATTAATACAAATAACTATGAAAATGAACTAGTAGAACTCGCTAAAGAACTTCATGAAATTGTAAGATTCAAATCTGACTATTTAAATTTAAAGAATTATTTGTTAGAATTAAATAAAGAAAAAAACAATCAAAATTTACAATTGAAAATTGCAATTACTATACATCTACATTTCTAGTCCAAGAAAAATCAGCAAAAATATACTTATAAATATCTAATCAATACAGAAACAAAAGATTTAACTTTAAAAAACAACAATTAGTATTGAAAATGTAAGTAAAACATTAAATGTACAGTACGACCATTTAAGTGAACTTACAGTAAAATATAAACTGCAAAATGATAAAAAGTTATTATAATAAACCAAAACTAGAAGAAGAATACATTTTAGATTTTAAAAATGCTGATTTAGAAAACTTACCTTTCTACAAACAAATTATGGATAAAAGCAATCTCAGAACATAGTTACGCTTTAAAATTACAAAAATAGGTGGTGATGAAATGAATCAAGATATTGAAAATTACACAAAGCAAAAAGAAAATTATTAAAACTAAATGCATATCTTGGTTTAATTGATATTTTTTTATAGCAATAACTTCCGTAGTTAAAACATAACGGAGAGCTAAAATTAACATTCTTTACTCTTATGCTTCTTGGAATTACATGTTTTTACATTTGTTTTATCTTTGAGAAAATGAACACAAGAACCTCTAAAGAACTATTTAAAAAAACTAGTAGATCAAAACTATATCAAGATTATTGAAAAAGAACCGTTCTATATACAATAGACGAAGTTTTAAAAAAACACCTAAACTGAATTTAGAGACAAGAGACGAAGCTACAATGTTAGAAAAGTGCGTTTAATAAAGTTATTGACAATACTACTGTACTTAAGAAATTTCCTAATTTAGTTGAAATTGTTAAAAGTGGAGCGAAATTTTGAATATTTAAAACCATATCACAAAGTAGTAAATGAAGTTGCCGTGAGAAATACACAAAATCAAATAGTAGTTATATCTAACAGAAAAGATGTAATTACTGAGGATATATTATTATAAAAAGTAGGTGATAATATGAAAGAAGATAGTTTATTAAATATTAAGCTTGAAGATATAGATCAATTTATTGACCTGGACTTATTTGAAGAAGAAGATGACGAAGAGTTCGACTTAATTGCTGATGACTCAACAGATAATTCAACAATACTAGCACGTAATACCCCGCAATCAGGTGCTGAAATCATAGATGAAGTTGTTAGTATAGAAAGTTCATTTGGCACTATTATGCCAGAAATAGAACCAGCAACAATTGACCTAAATGAGTATATTGAAACTAAAGATGAAACACAAAATGATGATAAACCTGAATCAATAATAACAGTTCTTAATAAAAATAAAGAAGAAATAAGTAGACTCAGAAATCAACTAGATAAATATCAGTCTACTGATTTTAGAGACGATCTTTTAAAAAGAAATTAAACTTCGTGGTTTAAAAAAACGCAAAAAAAGAAGTAAAACAAGCTATAAAAAGATTATATTTTGGAAAATAATTTGCTAAATGAAAAAGAAGTAAAAAAATCATATTAATGAGCTTCTTCGAAGCGGTGAACTCATTAAAAGCAAAAAGACTTTTGAAATACTAAGAGAAAGTTTTGACAAGAAAGAAGAAATACTATTAGAACAACAAAAATACTATATTGGAATTAAAAGATCAGAATAGAGGATTATCATTAATGAATGATAAATATGAAAAATGACTTAGACGAAAAAAATAGCGGAACTTAAGAAATTCGATAAATTTAAAAAGAATATATATCATTACTGCCAATTTTTGACCCAAATTATCGTAAGAAATATAGCACAATTACCTATGAAGATTCAAAATCAGAAAAAAATATTCGCTTTTAACTCGAGAAAGTCTACACGACATTTTTCATAAAACGCTATTGATACTAACTTAATAAAAAAATACCAATTAAAAAGACTACATATATAAACAATAATTTAGAAAATATTTCTAATTATAAAATAAAAAGTAAATAACTTAGGTACAAGTAAAATTGTTGATCTTTATGAGTATTTACAACAAATTTTTGATCAAATTTTTATGAAAAACACCAAAAAAATATTCGAAAAATAGAAGTACTGAAAAATAAGCACGCATATTTAACGCACTACCCTGATGTTAGATTGCAGTTAACTAAAACAGAAATAAATATATTATTCGGTTGGTTTGATAAAAACCATTATATGAAGATGCCAATGTTTTCAATTTTGATACAAAATTACCGATAAATGAAACTTACTCAGCCAGATCCAACATCTGAAATTAGAAATCAAATCAGAAAGTGGCGTGAAGAATATTATTCAAGAAACTTCCCAACATTCTTCAATAGAAATAAACCAGAATTTGAAGGAGATTTTATTGAAGAAAATGAATGCATGGTCTACGTATCAATTTTTGATGAAAATAGTGCTGTTAAAATCGGAAGATCAGAAAACTGGCCGCACAGAAAGAGTAAATATTACTATGATTCTGATGTACAATACAACATGCTATTAGCTTGGTATATGTACGTCCCGAAACATGAAGATAAAGAAGTAACAAAATATACAATGTACTGCTTAGAAGATAAATTAAAAGAATTAGACACAAACACTTTTGAACTACTTCATGGTAAAGAATATTTTAAATCAAACAGTTTTGAGGACTCTGAAAAATTCATAAATGAAGTAAAATGAAACGTTAAATAAAATGACTGTCCAAGATATACTAAAAATGCGTGATGAAAGTAAAATTAAACAATTTGCAAAACAATAATAATAGAAATACAAAAAGAAACAATTAAAATTTTAAGTAAACTAAGAAACGGAGAATAGTAATGAATTTAACAGACTTAAAAACAAAGTAACTAAAGAATTAGAAAAACTAAATCTGGAAAAAAATTAAAAATGAAACTACAAAGCGCGGGACTTAAAGCTGCAACAACAGCAATAGATTTTTGGGACAAAAGTAGTTGAAAAAAAGTTGGCGGAAAATTCCAGAGAAAAGAAACTGAAAAAGTCAGCGAAGATAAAAACCTCGTAAGAAAAATCAACAGAATTAGAAAATTTAATTAACATAATTCACCCTGGTGGGCATTGAGTGCGTTCGATTCATACTGTGAATGTAAATTTTTAAAACTGAAAGGAAAAAGAATGGAAAAATTACACAATTACTACAAGCATATGAACTGGAAAATATGAAATGTACAGAACTATTTGACGTTTTAGAAAAAAATGCATATTACATTAACTCCAACAGGAACTCATGGACTATCAAAAATACATAGAAAATGAAGTTGAAAAATATAATAATGAGCATGATGAAAAGTTAGAATTCCAATTAGACGAATTCGAAACTCATACTATAATTAGAATCTTTAAAGCTGATTATAGCATTTTTAAACAGAATCATTATTAATTATATTAGGTAGGTGAAAAATAATGTCAAGAAGATTTATATTAACATTAACAAAAACAAAACTAATAAAGAAGAATGGTTCCAACTATTCGGCAATCACGAATGTTATGAAACATTCATAAAATATGTCAAAACATTAGATGTTATATTTGAAGATGATGAAGAATTCCTATTCGAAAATGCACAAGTTACTGACATTAAAAAGTTAATTCAAGCAATTGACGAAACTATCTGAATGAAATCATATCAAAATACATCAAACCAAATAAAAATGAGATATGATAACTATTATTCAAGTTGTCTTGATTTTTTTCCAATAACTTATTAAATATAAACGGCAACGCATACTGTTCATTATTCTCAGCTGCACACCAAACATTCAACTATTCTTATATGATGATGTCTTATTCAGTTCATAAATGGTTAGAAGAAAATGGTGCAATTATAAATAAAGAAATTAATAAAATAAAACATGATTATTTCCAAGAATTAGATTATGTTAAAATAGGTGAACTTGATCCAAACTTCACATTAACAATAACAAGAGAATAGAAAAGAAGGTTAAAAATATGAAAACACCAAAAGAATACCAAGATAATTTAAAACAAGGAATTATAACTGAAGAAATGTTCACAGACTGTCTGTATTCTGTAAATAAACGTGCTAAAAATTACAGGGATAAAACACAAGAATACAAATTGCGATACAACAGACGATATCATGTTGCCGTAGACTCTCAATATGATAAATGAATGAATTTTACGGTTTAAAAGATAGACTTTTTAAAACACCTAAAAACCAAAATGCATTCATAAGCAGTTTGTAGGATATGAAACAAAACGAGTTTATTCTTATCAGACAGAATATTATAATCAAAAAGGTAAAAATATCGTTTGCGAAAATTGTTATTATAACAGAGATGAAGGCGAAGTTTACTTTTATGATTATGAAACAGATATTAAAAAGTACCTTTATTTCTGTATTATGAACTGACAACAAGGTCATTCCACACACCAATTAAAAAATCCAAAAGAAAGTAATCTGGAAATTATAGAAATCGATAGTGATTTTACAACTTATGGAGAAGATCCAAAATATTTATTATCTCCGCAATTTGTTAGAAAAGCAATTGAGACTTTAGAAAAATTAAACTGTAAACTTATTCTAAAAAGACCAAACTATAGAATTCACAGATCGTGAACTTGACAAACTACCTAAAAAAAGAAATAGAACGTCCAACAGAAAGACAAATGAATTTCATTAAAAACGTTTGTGAACTATACGATTTTTGATCTTCCAGAACTTAAAACAAAAGCTAAAGTTAAAATGGATAGGGTGACATTCTAAAAAGAATATAACCTATGGCGATAAAAAGAAAGGTGAGACAGAAAAAGAAATAAAGATCTTTATGAAGATTTCCAAAACGGAATAACATATGAAGAACTTTCTGAAAAATATAAAAATTACAGTTTCTACAGTAAAAACTGTAATAAAAATGTTAAAAAGTAGCACCTAAGTAAGTAATGCTACTTTTTAATTGTCTTTATTAAATTTATTGATTATTATTCATTTAAATTATATAATAATCATATAACGTCTTTCAGTAAATAACGAAGGTTAATACGTACATAATTAACCTTCTAAATAAACATTATTTTTAGCGTCACGTTTTTAATGACGACATCATAGAAATAGAATGTTTTATTTTTATTTAGTCAATATCATTCTTCGACTACATCTATTATATCACAAAAAGGAGAAAATCGCATGATACTGAAATTATCAATTTTAATATTAACAACTATCTTTACTTTGACAGGTTGCCAATTACTACAAGACGAAGACGAAATTAAAACAAAGTAGATGAACAAGCAACGCTACAAGAAGATATTGAAGAAAACAGTGATCTCAAAAAGAACAACTGATAAAACTCTAGAAAGTACAAAAAGAAGGTGAAAATAATGAAAATAAACAAACTAACTAAAGTCCTTACGGCATCAACTCTTTTAATGTCCACTTTTGCTGGCATCTAGGTAATGATATTTTCGCAAAAGGCGGAGTATCAGGAGGTGGGAGAGGTGGAGTATCTTCAGGAGCTAGAAGTTCTTCAGTGTCACGAGTTCTTCAAAAACCTAGCTCGTCAACTAGAAGTTCAAAACCATCAGCATCACTAAACCCAAATAAAACCTAATTCTAGACTAAGTAACAATAGAGTGGCAAACGGATCAGCACCAAGTAGTGTTGCAAACTCTTAATCCAAATAGAAATAGTTATAACAATAACGACTACAAAGAAAAGATACGGAAAACTACCTACATAATAACTACTCTAGTAGTGGGTTCTTCTCAGAAATAATATATTAAACACATTTATTTGGTTTTCATTATTTAATCTCATTAACAAATAATCACCATGCAAATGCTGCAAATGAAAAACAAAAAGAATTAGTAGATAATCTAAAAATAGTAATACACCTGTTTATATGTTAGAAATTAAAACAAAATCAGGTGAAACCAAAATATTACAGTAACAAAAAGAACAATACCAAAAAGTAAAAAGAAATGATAATATTACTATTAAAAAAACGGTGAATTAGAAATAAAAAGTAGGTGAACCGTAAATGACGGAAGTTGAAATAAAATTTAATGATAAAGAATTAAATGATTTAAAAAGTACCAGTAAATATAAAATTAGCCTAGAAGAACTTATTAAGAAATTAGCAAAAGATAAAGCACGTGAATAAAGAACCCTAGCAATACGCTGGTGGTTCTTATTCTTCGGTTTCCCCTGAAACCCTATAACAAGTGATGTCATATAAAATTTTAAATAAGAAAATGAGGTATATATTATGACAACAAAATTGAATTTAATAACGTTAACGAAACACTTTTTAGATGCAATACTAGATAAGCCGAAAAATGAGTTATCACAAGAAGATTTACTTTACAATAAGAAATCAATTATTTAATGCATTTGAAGCATAAAAAGGTAATTTAACTAAACAAGAATTACTTATAAACCACGCAATGTATGTATTAACAGAGCCAAGATATTTTTAAACCTTATGATCAACGTTCATTAGTTGAATTTACTCTTAGTTATATATTAAATTGGCTTGACGAAAATGAAGATTCAAACTTTAGCAATGTTCCAGATATTATATTTGAAAGATATTTAAAAGATAAAAACACTAACATCTAATAAAAAGTGAAACACTTAATTATATTCACGCGTTTTGGGATGATTTTATTGACTCTGTTGTTTTTAGATGTTCCTGTAGAAAATCTTTTTGAAAAGCCAGAAGAGTTTTTACTTTCAAGTCTGTTACGTAAGTAGGGAGAATTCTTGCACCACTTTGGGAAAAGAAATTTATCTAAAACAGAATGTAAAAAGATCTTATGAAATGAGCTTATATGATTTAGAAAAAGATTGTTTATAGGTTCATATAATAATTGACTAATTTATTTGATATATTCATATAATTATTAGTGACACGACAGCCTGTAATCCTTTGAAAAAGGTTCACTAAAGTCATTAAAAGAGAGTTTCATTAACTATCTCTTTTATTTTTGAAGTAAGAAAGGATGTAAAAATATATGCCACAATTAACATTACAAGGTAAGTATAACACAGCTACAATATACACTCATAATATCGAAGATACGGCAATCGGACAAATTATCGGAATGTTAAATGAAGTAATTACAGAAAACACAACAGTCGCAATCATGCCAGACGTTCACGCAGGTAAAGGTTCTACCATCGGTACAACAATTAAACTACCTGAAAATAAAAAAGACTGGAAAGTCTGCCCAAACGTGGTCTCTGTTGATATTGGGTGTCTTGATAAAGATACAGAGGTATTAACACCTAACGGGTGGATAAAAATAAGTCAATACAAAAACCAAAAAATATTAGTATATAAACCTAAAACAGATAAAGCTTTATTTGAAAAACCTCAAGCATATATTAAAATTACCATGCTCTCAAATTTTTCCACTATGCAAACAGTAAAAGGTATGAACCAAATGGTATCTTGAAGAGCACAGAATGCTAGTTTATAAAGGAATAAATCAAGAGGTCGTAAACCAAACCACATTATACCCGTATGAATTAAATCAATTAAAAATTAGACAACTGTTACTATACAACCAAAACAACTTTTCGAGTTAACAACAAAGGTGTTGACCTAACAGATACCGAACTTCGTTTACGTGTAATGATACAAGCAGATGGTAGTATCAAACGTGAAATTTCATAAATATGCATTTTATCAAAGAAAGAAAAATTGAAAGATGCATAAATCTTTGAAAGAAGCTAACATAGATTACAAAATTGTAAAAATACAAAAACGGGACTACTAGTATTACATTTTACGCAGACCATTTACGCCATAAAAGTTTAACTGATTTGTATTCTGCTAATGCTGAACAATTAAAAATTATAGCTGAAGAATCGCTTTTATGGGACGGATACAAAGGTTATAGATCATACTATACTACAACCCAAAAAGATGAAGCTGATTTCATCCAATATGCATTCAATGCATCTGGGACAAGAGCTAGTATTCACATAAACAAGGAAACTCGAGAAGGTAGAGAACATCACAGTCCTACGTATAACGTAATTCCAACAAAAAATGAGTATGTAGGTTATTGCACACCAATAATAGTCGATTCTGAAGACGGTTATAAGTATTGTTTCACAACATCAACAGGGTTCTTTGTTGCAAGACGTAATAATCACATTTTCACAACAGGTAACTGCTCTATGCTAGCAGTTAAACTTAAAGAGCAAAGCATTAATCTTGAAAAATTAGACAATGTTGTAAATGAACTTATCCCTGCTGGTCAGAACATTTATGATAAAGCACAAGCTGACACAAAAAGATTATACAAATTATTAGACGGTTTATCATTCCCACTAGAAGCTGAAAAACTAGATAGAGTTATACGTTCATGTGGTACATTAGGTGGTGGAAATCACTACATCAAGCTTGGAACTGATAGCAATAACCACCACTGGTTAAGTGTTCACACAGGTTCTCGTGCATTGGGTGTAATCGTTGCAACACATCACCAAAAAATCGCACAAGAATTGTTATCTGAAAATAAAAAGATAAATCAAGAAATCATTGATTATCTAACACAAAACGGTAGAACCACTGAAATCCAAGCTGCATTGAATGATTATAATAAAAATCATATCACCCAAATTATATAAAAACTAAGAAAAGACCCGTTATCAATCCTGAACTAGCATATCTTGACGGAAAAGAATTAGATGATTATCTGAATGATGTTAAAAATAGCTCAAGAATATTCAACAATCTCAAGACAACTAATTTTAAAAAGGATTTGTAACGCTATGGATTTCACCGTCGTAGATGAGTTCGAGTCAATGCATAATTATATCGATATAGACAATGGTATTATCCGTAAAGGTGCAACATCAGCACAAAACGGTGAACGCTTAATCATACCTATCAATATGCGTGACGGTTCAATCTTTGCAACAGGTAAAGGCAACACCGATTGGAACTTCTCAGCACCACACGGAGCTGGTCGAATTTTATCAAGATCAAAAAGCAAAGGAACAGCTATCATTAGAGGACTATAAAGAAACAATGTCTGGGATTTATACAACAAGTATTAATGAATCCACATTGGATGAAGCACCATTCGCTTATAAACCGATAGATGAAATTCTAGAAGCGATAACAGACACAGTAACTGTTGATGAAATTATTAAACCAATATATAATTTTAAAGCTCACAGTTAAAGTAGAAAGAATCAATTATGTTTAAAAATTATTTAAAACTATACTTTTTCATCTTAATAACGTCATAATCTTACAACACTTATTTCCAAGTAAAGAGCAATATTTATTCATATTGGGTCACTAGCTATAGCAATACCTATTATGATAACTATTTTTGTAATATTCATTGCATCAAGACATGACGGAAGCATAAAAACAAAATATGAACCAATCGAGCTTGAAACCACTTCCCTGAAGATACAAGAAGTGAACATCAGAAATTCATCTGACAAACAAAATGAAATTAGATTGGTCGAGAAAAACTTTTAGAAGGTAAAGACTTTTACGAAGATTAATTTTAGAAAGGATACAAAAATGAGAACACTAACCACTTATCAAAAAAATACCAATACGAATGGCTTATTGAACAAGGATATTCCTAGAAGACCTTATCGATTCATTAGATGACCTTCAAAAAGATCCACATAATACAATAAAAGAACTATTCAAAGAATGGGAACATCACGGATTTAATAATGAACTATATGTATGTAGATCTGAATTTTATGATAATGAAATGGTAGATACTTATCTTGGTGATTTAGAAATCTCATGATAGTAAATTGTGAAAGAAGGAGACACACTTATCAATTTAACTGAATTAGGTATTTTCTCAGGATTATATAATAGCATATGGCTAAATGAAAATACAGATGAACAAATTATTGAAGATATATTACTTGACCACACTCTAAAAACCTGAAGATATTGAAATAACAGTTGATTTCAAGAAATATCTAAGTGATATTGACTTACTTATTGTTCATATTTTGCAAAATCAAATTGGTGGAAATTGGGAGGTTTATAGTACCTATTCACCGAAAATATTATAACTACGAAACTGATGAATTGTCATCTGTTGCAAAGATTGCAACGCTTTCGTATCTTGATAACGCACTTGAATTTGAAAAAGAATTAGATTCAGAAGATAGATATGAAGTAGAATGTTATGACATTTTATGACGGATGTCACGGTTACGAAGATTACGAGAAAAATATTACAATTAAGATAAAATAATCTGTCCTGGTAGGTTTCAGGCAGATTCAACTCCTGCTACAGAAATTAAAAATTCACAAAAAGGATATAAAAAAACATGAAAAACACTAGACTATTATTTAAGCCAAGATGTAAAAAGTCTTTTAAAAGAACACAAAATAAATCTACAAATTATCATATCGATATTACTAATCCCCAAATTGACATTATCAAAATGACTAAAGAATTAAGTATTGAAATTAAATATTCATTTTCAAAACAAAACAGACTATAAAAATAAAATAGTTACAATCTATGAACTTGATAACATACAAAGACAACGTTTTGATATTGCAAAGGCAATAGCACATTACATTTACAAACATGAACAAATAAAAGACACGATAACTAAAGATCAAATAAAATTATTAACAAACGATGATGAACCTTATTTTTATGAATTAATTGAAAGACAAGCTAATAATTTTGCATTAAAATTATTAATTCCTGAAAAGTTAGTTATTGAAGTTGAAAATGACTTAGAAAAATAATAAAAATCATAAATTACAAACAAATGATATACAAACTTGCAGAAAAATTTAATGTTTCATATATAACAATGGAATATAGATTGAGAAAATTAGATAACAAATAAGAAAGGATGCAAAAATTATGAAAGAATTTTATTTTTGACAATGTAGATATATTAATAAATCACTTATTATACAAATATAAAGAACTTCCTCCGTTGAAATTACAAAAACTTGTATTTCTTATTTGCTTTTTATTCTGGAAAACTATCAAGTAAAAAGAAAAAGAAGGTATTAGCGAGGTTTCATATTCATATCCTAGATATTTATTTAATGCTGATTTTGAAGCATGAGGCATATGGGTCCAGTTATAAGAGAGGTTTATAACAAAAATAAAAACAATGGTTATTCTGCCAAAAATTTGAATTTGATATGAACTCTACAATAGACAAAAGAAATCAGTAATTTTATCGATGACGTTTCTGAAATGATTATGAATAAGTCCGATTTCGCACTTGTAGACAGAAGCCATGAAGATCAAGTATGGAAAATGCTATTAAACAAGGAAATTCTACACCTATGAAAAGATATTGAGAATGAATACAGAGAAATTTTTTCACAATATTTATTAAAAATAAGAAAGGATGCAAAAATTATGGCACATCAATCAGCAGCATTTGCAGAAGTAATAATCTCTACAAAATAGAAGAAGACTTACAAGATTTCATTTACCTACAATTATTATCAGAAAAAGGGTCAACCATATAACACAACATTACTTTGAAGTATTTGACTTTGGTCGTGTCGACAAAGAAAAAGTATTCAACATACTAGAACCTCTTATCACTAAAAATGAAGATAATTACCAAGTAGAGTTGCGTGCGTTAATGGTACAGGTCGTTGGTCTTTCAGGCGTAACATTGAGTGGTTCTTCGAAACGCATTAACCGAAGACTATAAAGATGAAAAATATCAATAAAATCCGCAATCGACTAGAAAAAGTAAAACTTGAAGCTATCTTTGATATTATCGATTTTTGAAGCAAGTTCAGATTATATTGATAACTCTATCTATAAAAATCGAGAGCTTCAATGACGAACATACACTTACAACACTAGAAGAAGAATTTCATAATTATAATGCAGAAAATCTAATGAAATTCGAATATTGTGATTGGGCAATTGACAAAAAATATGCACTTGATTATTTAGAAGAATTTTAAAACAAGAAGCGAAAGATTCAGAGTTACCACAACAATTATTAGAAGATAATGAAAAACTTCGCAAAGTATTATCAAAATTAGACGATACTATTTACACAGAATTTGATGAATTTATTGTTCAAATTTTAGAAAACCCTATAATTGTAACTTAAAATTTTATAAATCATCAAAGATCAACCATAATTAAAACAAATAATCTGTCCCTGATGGGTTTCAAGCAGGTTCAATTCCTGATACAGAGATAACAGAAAACAAGAAAGGATACAAGAAATTATGATAACTCAACTAACAGTAATTGAGGAAGTAATAATCCCTACAAAAACACAAAAAGACTTTGTTTACTTACAATTATTATCAGAAAAATGAAAAAGAAATGTTAATTGAAATAATATTAAGAAACAGAATTGAATAAAGGTATGAGAAAATGAAACTAAAAGACATTTATAGTTTATTGTATGATAAAACAAATTTAGAAATTGAAAAATAATATAAAAATATATTTTAAATTCAACTTATAAATATTTAAACGGTTATGGTATTTTTCGAAAAAGAAAAACTATTATTATTGATGAGTTTGAAACGTTCATGATTAATAATAAATTATTATTAGATAGTGAGGTAGTTGGTCTAGGCTCTTATGAAGTAACTGATTCTTCTGAATTACATGTAGCAACTGTAATATTTATAGATGTAGAATGATTTTTTTAACGTTTTTTAGCTATGGTAAAAACATCAATGATATCCACGATAAGCAAAAACTGTAAAATTTGAGGCTACTTTTAATCTTCATGATTATTATTATGCATATTCAAAACCAATTGATAATTCTGTTTATAAAATTGAAAGCTTTTAACGGTAATAATATTCTGACAGAATAAAAATAATTAAAAACAAGAAAGGATACAATAATTATGGTAAATCACAGCAACATTTGTTACAATAATAATTTCTACAAAAATAAAAGAAGACTTAAAAGACTTCATGTATTTACAATTATTATCAAACAAGATTCCCTGCGTTTTTAACTATAGTAAAATCAATAAAGAAAAAGTGGTCAACTTCTTAGATACACTAATCACAAAAATGAACAAAAATATCAGTGGAATCACGCATCGATATCATAGATCCCTGAGGCATTTAGAACCAATATTGAATTATTTTTTTCGAAAAATACTAACCAAAGAATATGAAGATGAAAATATCAATGACATCCGAGATAGGCTAAAAGCAGTAAAACTTGAGGCTACTTTTTGATCTTCGTAATTATGATACATATTCAAAAGGCATCGATAAAATTGTTTATAAAGTTGAAAAATTTTTAATGGAAAAATATTCTAACAACAATAAAAGAATAAGAAAGGATACGACACATTATGGCAAATCAATCAGACGCATTTGGGAAAGTAATTATCTCAACAAAAATAAAGAAGACTTAAAAGACTTCATTTACTTTACAACGATTATCAGACAACGATGCAGAATACAACACAACATTACTTGAAGTTTTAATTTTCGGTAAAAGTAAATAAAGAAAAAGTATTTGAAATATTAGAACCACTTATCACAAAAAGACGAAGACAACTATCAAGTAGAATTAAGCATCAATGGCACAGGATATTGGTGTTTCAAACGTAATATTAAATCGTTCTTTGAACAACCACTAACAGAAGACTATAAAGATGAAAACTATTAATCTCGATCAGAGATAGGCTAGAAAACTATAAAACTAGAAGCTATTTTTGATATTATTGATTTTGAAGCAGGAGCAGCGTATATTGATAATTCTGTATATAAAATCGAAAGTTACAATCGCGAACACAAACTTACAACACTTGAAGAAGTATTTTATGAATATAATGCAAAAATCTAATGAAATTCAAATATTGTGATTGGGCAATTGATAGAAAATACGCATTAGAAAAATTTAGAAGAATTTAAACAAAATGCATTCTGAACTACCTCAAGAATTATTAGAAGATAACGAAAAACTTCGTAAAACATTAGCAAAGTTAGACGATACTGTTTATACGAATTACGACACATTTATTGGACGACATTATAGAAAGGATGTAGAATATGATAAGTTTTAAATTTATTGCAACCGACTGGTAAAACAAGAGTTATTAGATCAGAAAGAAATTATGACTCACTAATCCAAGTATTAGAAGAAAAAATGAATAAAAACCTTGGTACCAAAAAGATTTTGAGGCAATTGAAGTACGTGATAAAGAAAAACAAAATCAATTTCAATCTTTATGATTATGATAATTACACTGATGTTGATATCATCATAAGCGCTTTAGAAGATTTCAAACGCTCTGAGCTAACATTCAGCGACTTTATTGAGCTGCAAAAACAAATAGGTTCATTTGTTGTATTTGATGACATATCGATTTATGAATCAATCGATGAAGTCTTGGAAGAAGAACTAGAATACCATACAATCAGTCTAGAATGAGCTAAAGGGGCATAATGATGATGCATTTAACTATAAAAAGATATTCAATATAGAATATCTAAAAAGATCTAATTCTAAATGCCGATAACGTACTTATAACAGAAAAACGGGTATATCGTTATCTCAGACAGACATTAAAGAAAGGTAGTAAAATTATGAAACACATAGACATAGCAAACCCAGCCATTTTTAGAACAATTACAAGAAAACAAATAGATATTTTCAAATTTTGAAAGTAACAAAACGGCGGAATATGTTGATATAAGAAAAATTCATAAAGAATTTACACCATTTAAAAATAAAAGAAGAACCTATGCATCAATATGAAAGCAAAATCGAAGATAATAACATAATCATCAATAGCTGTAACAACGAAGATACAAAACGATTCTTAATCGCATACGAATTCGTAAAAACATTATCAAAAACTACAAAACAAGAAAAATAACGGATTTACAGGTTTGAATAGATTTCTTCAAAGTTTCTGGTAAACAACACGCAACAAAGCCTGCTACTTCCAGATGACTTACGAGACAAGCTTTATATATAATTCATGAAGAAGGTTTTGAAGATAAAATTATAACAGATTCGATAAAAAGAGTTATTGTTCGTAAACTATCAGAAAAAGCAATTATACCTATAGCATTAGCTATTAGTAAAGTTGAACGTTATCAATTTTAACAGAAAGATGAAAACATGCAAATTAATATTAAATATGACATATACAACCGAAAAATTTGACATTGAACCATCACTAGATGATATAATTAAGGTACTAGAAGACTTGATCAAGAAGATACAATCGGGGACATGATTATCAAAGAAGACAACATAGAACTAATGAACAAATTCTTCTTATGCGACGAGATAAGTAATATTGTAAGTACCCTGAATGGTTCAAATCACAAAAACGTGACATTTAATGATTTCATAGAAATCCAGAATAATGCAGCAATTCCAGCAATGGAAGACAATACATGTGTTTATAAACCATTGATGATTTTTCTGAATATGCATTATCACCAAATCCATTCCAATTCATGCAAGGATAACCCTTATATCCAGACTTACAAAATAAAGATGTAAACAAATATTACAACGTAGAAAAATTAAAGATGACCTTATAAAGGTACCTCATAACGCTTTTTTGTTATAGAAAGCGGAAAATATATTATTATAGAAAGTAGACGGTGAAAGAAATGAACCCTAAAGTAATAAAATTCATTACCAACACACTAATAGCGCTTAGTGTAGTTGCTATTGGATTTTGTGTATTCATTGTACATATTATATTATCAGCATTTGAGGATTAGAAAGCAGGTAAATTATGGATAACTTTATTATTGTACGCAATTTTAAAAATGATAATTTAAGCATTATGTTAAAAGACGAATATCAAAAGTAATATATATAAATACGAAGCAATCGCATCAGAAAAATACATTCGAAAAAGCTCAACAATTAATGTCCTACATTCAAAAAGTTGAATTCAAAAATATTTTCAAGAAATTTCTGAAAGAAAGGCGGTATCAAATGACTAAAGCAGACACAATTTTTAAAAGAAATATAGAAAACATTCTAAAGCACGGCACTATGAGTGGTGACGCTCGCCCGGTATACAGTAACGGGGAAAAAGCTAACTCTAAATACTTAACACAAGTATGTGACACCTATGATTTATCAAAAGGTGAATTTCCTATCACAACACTTAGGGCAAATTCCAATCAAGTCAGCTATTAAAGAAATCTTCTGGATTTATCAAGATCAAAAGTAATGAACTTAGTATTTTAGAAGATAAATATAATGTAAAAATACTGGAGACCATGGGAAGTTTCGGGTACTGGTACAATTGGTAAAAGGTACGGTGCAGTAGTTAGAGAACATAAAATTATAGATAAAATCTTAGAAGAGCTTGCAAAAAACCCTTGGAATAGAAGAAATGTTATCTCACTATGGGACTATGAAGCTTTCAAAGAAACTGACGGGTTACTACCATGTGCATATAACATCATGTTTGATGTGAGACAAATTGATGACACGATGTATTTAGATTGTACCTTAACACAAAGAAGTAATGATATGCTTGTGGCTCACCACATTAATTCAATCCAATATGTAGCCTTACAGATGATGATAGCTTGTCACTTTGGTTGGAAAGTTGGTAAATTCTGTTACTTCGTTAACAACCCTACATATTTACAACAATCAGTTCGAACAAGCTAACGAAAATATTATCTCGTACAGGTAAAGAATGTAGTCCAAAAATTAGTTTTAAATTGTAAACCTAAAAACTAACTTTTTATGATATTAAACCCGAAGATTTCGAATTAATTGATTATGAATATAATGTACCTCAATTAAAAATTCGATCTGGCCATTTAGGTGGTTATTATGAACAACTTAGAGCAATTTATAATCAAGAACTTCACAGCACCTAACTGGTTTATCTATCTTATTGCAATATGTATACCAATAATACATACTGGTATAATTCTCAGAGCTATTCAAGATTGACAAAATCTCAGAAAAAGCCAAGAATTAATTTCATATTCAATACATCATGTATTGTGCTACCACTACTAGCAGTACTAGTAACTTATTATATTAAACCAGAATATAAAAACCCTAGAATCACTAAACCGACATTATAACATCTTAATCACAGAAGGTGATGGTAAAATTCTTTTAAAATATGATTTAAAAGAAAAATAAAATTCTTCTTAGTGATAATAGAACATTAATTATCAGAAAAGAAAGAACGGGCAACGAAGATAAACACTATGCTAAAATTAGCAATAAAGAAATAGAAACAACGCTAAAAAGAAATTAAAGATGTTGTTGAAAAATCTAAAAACATCGAAGAAAAATTGACATTGAAAGATTTAGGTGATCATAATGATTAGTAATATATTTGAACATATTTTAGAATTATTTAGTTTCTTTTGGTCCAAGAAAACCAATTGATTATAAAACTCCTGAAAGCGATAAAGAAGCTTTTTAAACAAGATGCAAAAAGCTATTGCTGAAGATTTTAAACAAGTAAGTGAAGACTTGAAATTAACAGCGGAAAAATTTTTATCAAAATACAAATAAAACAACTATCCTGTTTCTGGTGAACTTAGAGTACGTTCGATTCGTACTCACAGGAATTTTTCATAATATAAGAAAGGATAATGAAAAATGAAACAATCATTTAAGGAAATTATAGAACAAATTAAAAATGGAGAAATTAAATTCCCTTTATTCAGATACACTATTTGAAGAATACTCACCAGAAAAATGTTGAACAACTAATCTACATTACAGCTTATAACTATATTGTTGACTTAGTAGAAAGCTACGACCTTATGTGACGGACTGCTTCCTTTTAGAACTAAAGGTAGTGATACGCCAATAAAAACTAATAAACAAAGACATAAAATCAACAGGTGTATATTTTAATATTGAAGCACCTAATGATAGTTGGCTTTTATGTAGAAGTGGATTTTTCCAGAATACAACGAAGAAACAGATTTTAAAGAATATATCAATAAATTATTCACTTTAATTGATAATAGATCAGTCGAACGCTGCCTAGAATTTAGTGCAGATGAAGAGTTCAATGAATTATGGAATAGAAATTCTCAATATAGTGCAAGAGATTTCTTAGAATCACTAGACGGTGACGAAACATTCTTTAGAGAATTTGCAGATAAAGTAAAAGGGGAAAGAATTTATGGCAGACTATATCGTCGCTAAAAGTGCTGAGCTATCAAAACGATATGAAGCACGTTATGTTATTGTCAATGAAGAAACCAGTGAAATTCTAGATGACGCAAACGGTTATGGATATAAAAAGCATTCAAGCAGCGCATAAAAGTTGGGCGTACAAAAGTAAACCAAAAGAAGAAAAAGACATACAAAATAAACAATACCTAATCGTTATGAACTGGATGAAGGAAAATAAGAAGATTGTAAGTGGACTTGAAGACATCTATTTCTACGCTTTTAAAGACGGCGTAGAAGTTACAAATAAAGACGTAGAAGAAGTTATTGGAAAGCACGAAGAATTCACAACAAAACAATTCCCTTTATGTTTACAAAAATTGCAACCAGGTTAAACGTAATCTCCGTAAAGCTTGTTTTAATCGAAGAAAGAAAAAGTATAACAAAGAAGAAGAAAAATAATTAAACAGATTTTTAATGAAAGGTTACAAATATGGAACAATACATTAACGAATTTTTAAATAAATTATCTGAAACATTAACAGAAAAATGATTTAGCACTAATTTTAGAAGACACCGACGAAAGTATCAATTTATTTGATGAAAAATACTTCGATATCTATATTTATGATAAAAATTTCACTATTATCATTTAATGAAATTGAACAAAAAGATTTCGAAGAAAACAGGATATTATAAAACAAATGACGGGAAATTCATCATGAGTCAGGGACTTTTTCTAGAGGTCGTTAGCATACGCTAACAATTTTCTTAGGGTTTTTACCCCTAAACCCCTTAAATTTCAAAATACATCTTTTTATCAATAATGGTCTATATATAGACTTTAAATTAAACAGAAAGGTTCAAAAATTATGGAACAAAATAAAACAATACATGTCATTTTATTTAAAAGTAGAAATAAAGATAATAAACATATTGAAGGATTCAAAAGAACGCAGTAATTCTTTTTATTTCAAGTAAATCATATTCTGAATTATTACCTGACTTTAAAGCTTTTTGTAGAAAAAGGTGTTACAGGAGAGTTATGTAGAATGTATATGTCAGTAAACCCAAGAAGTAACTCTAAAACTTTTTAAAAGCATTACAACACAAAATGATTGACAGTGAATTTGATTTATCAACGCTACCGCAAAAAGTTGCTTCAATTGCTGTATTAAAAGGTAACGCTGATGATTCAAAAAATCTCAAATGGTTATTTGACTTTTGACCCAATTCCTAACACTGACATTAAAGAATCTGTAAAAGACTTCGTAGAAGATATTAAAAATTGTTACGAAAATACTCAGCGTAAAGATGATGCACCAATTGATATTGAAATCCGCAAAACTCTTAATGGTTATGCTATTATTGTAGATAGACGTTTTGATACTGCAGATTACTTAATAAGTGGAAAAATACCGAATTAAAACGTGACGCAATGTTATGTTGCAATTGGGATACTAAAAATAAACGGAGGTGAGAATTTTATGAAATTTATTAAATTAGAAAGCATCTATGGTGGTTCATTTTGCATAAATATTAAAGATATTATTTTTATTGAACAATATAATAAAAAGTAGTAATTATGCTAAAAATACATATAAGACATTTAAATGATCATGAATGTTGGTTAATTTCAGAAGAATCGCCTGAAGAAGTTTATGAAATGCTAGTAAAATTAACAAAATAAACACTAAATCATCCCTGAGGGTAACGAGCACGTTCGATTCGTGCTATGATTATATTAAAGGAGAAAAACAATGAAAAAGAATACCCAAGAATATTTACTATCGCAAGAAAGCATGGTTTCAACGAAAACATACGATAATAATAGTAATTCACTAGAATTCGAAAAATGAAAAATTATACATTATATATCGAACTTAAAGATGAATTATTTTATGCATATATTGTTGATGAATATTCCCTAGACCAAATTGCTAAAATTTTTAACATATGATTATGTATCATTTTCAATATGAACTAGAAAAATACTTAAAAATTGGAGCCGAAAGATGAAATATAAATTATTAGAAAGAAATTTTTGAACATATTTTAGATGAAATATATTCATATCGTAATGATCCGCATGATATGGAATATTTTGTATCAATTTATTTTGACGAAGACGAAAATCCTCATATTTTAATAGATGATGCATGGTCTTTAGGGTTATACAATTCAAATTTATGATTTTTCAAGTAGAAGATATCAAAGACTTATCAAAAGATGAATTAAGAGAAATGCTACAGATACAACTCAATCGAACAATCGAATCTGTAACAAAATAAATTAGAAATACTAATTACAAAAACTAAAGATTTCGTAAAGAATAACATTAACGATATTATAGAAGACGCTAAAATCTACCACCAACATAACGCTACTTATTACTTAGCATTAGGTTATATCAATGAACAATTATACTATCACTTTTGATACAATTACAGAAAATGCATATCTTTACGAAATTTATGATACTGAAGAAGATATCGATCGAGACAATCTTATTAGAATGAGATTAATGGACAATATGAATTCTCAAATATCAAGGTGGAAAATTGCATTAGAATATCTTAAGTAGGTGAAAAATTATGAAATCGAAAACAAAATATAATCGATGTTGCAAAAATACATAATAAAATACGCAAATGACAACAATCATCATTTATCGGTTTTTAAACTTGAAAATTTATTATATTACATTAACATATATTCATTGATTGAAACAAATGAACTGATGTTCGACTCGCAAGTTGAAATCACAGATTATGGTATCAGATACCCTGAAATTAAAAACCTATTTTTGGTCGGCTAGATTATATGCATATGTGGCATAAAGATGTATACTATGAATTTACATCTATATGGGACTATAAAGAAGTGTCATATAAAGACACATTGACTAATGACGATAAAAATTGTACACACCGTTTTAGAAAAATTAATAGAGATTCCTGAAATTTACGTGCAAGATCTTATTAGAAGCCAAGGTCCTTACATTACTGCGAAAAAGAAATAACATACCAATATCATATGAAATGTTATATAATTATTTCAAAAGAATGAATATAAAAGAAAGGTCATAAAAATGAAAGCATACAAAAAGTTATTTGATGAATTATCAATATTATCTGAAAAATACAATTGTTCAGTAAAACATACCAGTAAAATTTCAAACTGGTAAATTAACATTCAACGCTAACGACATCAAAATTATACACACAGATAAAAAAATAAAACAAAAACATACTTGATGATCTTAACACAATACTTACTGATCTTCACGAAATTGAACCAGAAAATGAAAAAGTTAGATGTTTTCATCATGATAATTCTAAACCAAGATGAGACGATGAAAGTTACCGCAATGATTGCAAAATAATAGAAAAGGATACAAAATATTATGACAAACACATCAACAGCATACGGTACAGTAATTTTATATGCAAAATTCAAAACGTGATATTATGGATTTTATTAAATTGCAAAAAGAATCCGAGAAAAAGAAGAATATAAAACAACAATACTTCCACCAAAAAGAACTAGATAAAAATATTACTCCTCATAAAGAAGGATATACAATCACATTAGATATTCATGGAACAAGTTCACTGACATTTGATTTCAATATGGAATACTTTTTCAAAAATCCATTTTCGCACACCATTTGAAGAAATTGAACTAAGTCTATTACAAAAAGACTTAAATCAAAAAAGTTTTGCAGCTGATTTTCATATTATAAACTACTCACCTAGTCTTAAATTCTTATCTGAAGTCAAATTTGTAACAATATGGGAGCACACTAAAACAGAATTTTACTCATATTATGAAGAATCAGAAGACTATACAGCAGCAAACTGCAGAGAAATTGGGTTATATAACGACCCTTACGACCCAGATTTCGCATTAAGACATTTTTAATGAATTTATATTAAAGGTTAGAAGAAAATATAATTCAACTAATGACGAAAAACTAAAAAGAAATTTTAATCGACATTATAGATAACAAAGTAAATACCCAAGAACAAATTAAAACAATGCATTCCGAGGTATCACATGATTTTTGAAGAATTTTTGAATAAATTACTTTTAAAATATATCAACTAAATTTTTAAATAAAGAAAGGATACAAAACACTATGGCAAATATATCATCAGCATTTGGAACTTGCTACTTACGAGCAAAATCAAAACAAGACATTTTAGACTTTATCAAATTACAACAAGTATCGGAAGAATTTGTAATTGAATACGAAACAAACCTGTATCCAGATAATAACCCAGAAGAACAAATCACAGAAGAAGATGAGGGATTCTATGAGCTAGCAATGAGTATCGACGGTTCTGGACGTTGGACATTTAATTACAATATGGAAGGATTCTTTAATTTCCCTTTTAATCGTGAATTTAAAGATGAAAAATTAACCCAATTACAAGAACAACTTAAACAAAAAGAATTTATCGCACAATTTAATATCATTGACTATGAAGGTGGGCAAGGATTCTTATCTGAAGGTGAATATGTAACTACATGGAAAGACGGAAAATCTAATTTCGACATTTGTTCAGAAAATACGTAGACTACACCGCTGAAAAATTGTAGATTATTTGAACTCCACGACGACCCTTACGATAGTGGATACGCACTAAAACACTTCGATAAGTTCATGCAAAAAGTTAAAGAAGAATATAAAACAACAAAAGATGATAAATACAAAGAAGATTTAAAATATATTCTAGATAACCCAGAGCATACTAAAGAACAATTAGAAGACCTTGGTATGCCTGTTTATTGGGATTTTGAAGAATTTATTTATGAGTTTATTTCAGAGTATGAAAGGATATAATCTTATGGAAAAGACAATTGCCCAAAAAGCATTTCAGAATAAACAAGTAGTATTTGAAATACTTCACGTCATAGAAAATCCTGATACATTTTTTTATACAAAAAGATTTTTGAAATTTCCTTTCATACCCTAAATGATAATGAACTAGAATATATTATGAGCAAAACGTTCAATCAAGACACATTTATAAAAATTATTGCTTAATACAAAAACAATAAAGATATTAACCATATTGATGAACTAGTACCATTAGGTATTCAAGTCGCAGTAGAAGGTGCTAAAATGCAAGACCACACACCCTATGAGTATGTGTATCAATTGGAATGCTCAAAATTATTTTTGATTTTTACTACGACGAATTAGTTTATAGATATTTAAATGCAAATGAATCAAAAAAACCTTGTAGAAAGAATTAACAATATATTCTTTTACGCTTATATTAATAAATAAGGTGATAATAAATGACAATATTAAAACTAACTGAACATATTATTCATCAGCCTGAAAAATAAAATTATCCAATTAGACAGCGCTGATATTTACAAAAATTTACTTAACTGAACCTAATGTTAAAATGTAACAAAAAAATGATCCATTCTTTACAACATTTACACTCAATAAAAATGCCACTACCTGTCATATTCGGTTCTGAAATAATATTATTAAACGGTAAAAGTGGTTCATGTAAAAGAAGATCCGCTACAAATTAAAAATCTAATAGAAGAAAGACCTATGCCATTAGACACACCTTATAAAAACCAAAGAAACCGAATATAACACGTTTCTATATAATGAGAGAAAGAAATACGAATTTGATGAAAAAGTAATTATACCAATTTTTATTAATATTTATTATAACTTTTCTTAACACTTCTATACATAAACTCTGGACACTTTTTATCGCAAACATGAAAAAAATTTATTTATGAATTTTTAGAAAATATGAAAGGATATAAAACAATGAGTTCTGCATTAATTATAACAAATAATTTATACAATAAACCTATTAACGCAATGCATTATGGTTGGAGTGGATCTACCCAGCTGCAATTGCTGAATTACAAAAATATTATAACGTACATGAGGTGTAATGAAAAATCAACACTAAAGATGAACTCAACTGTTTATTATTTGGATTATCAAAAAGGTGTTGACAAGTATTACAAAAATTCATTAGAATACATTAAAAATTCAATTTTGGTAATGATGAATCAGAATTCTATTCATCAAAAATTAAAACCAACTAGAGCTAAAAATTATTTTCACAGAAGATGAAATTGAAACATGTCAAAAATTACGCAACACATCATATCGAAATTGATTGGAAGATCACTAATGGTACATTAGATGTAGATAATTCAACAGTAACAATCCAAAGTCTTTTAGAACCTCATCAAGGGAAAGTTAAACCTGATAAGTTAGTGAAAATTCCACTGAGAACAAAAATCTCAGATTTAAATGAGCTTATCGAACAATTAGAAAAAGCTTACTGAGACGATTTATACCTAACAAATGGCGATTACATATATGAACTTGTCCTATAAAGCTATTAATAACAATGAAAGGATATAAGAATTATGGCATACGAATCAACAGCATTTGGAACATGCTACCTAAGAGCAAAAACTAAAGAAGATATTATGAATTTTTTCGACCTACAAGCTGCCGCTGAACGTTACATTTGGCACGACACTACATTAGAATTACCTGATGATTACGAAAATGCATTCATTAAAACGAAAGACGGATTATATGAATTAAAACTTACAATTTACGGTTATGGTGTAGACAACTTCACAGAAAATATGAAAAAATTCTTTGTATCACCACTTTCTAAAGATTTTGGTAACCCATATTTAGCTGAAACTCAGGAAAAACTGTATGATAAATACCTAGAAGCCGAATTTGATATTGTAGATTATGAAGAATCAGCTAATTTTTATAACTGATGGTCGTTATATCAATAAATTTGAAAATCGTATTTCGACTTTCGATACATTAGAAAAATCGAAATGGACTTCAATGCTACAAATTGTAGAAAATATGACATCTATTTAGAGCCATACGATAGCGACTACGCATTAGATAATTTTGATGACTTTATGGAATGTGTTAAAGATAAATATGAAGAATTTGGATCAGATGAAATCCTTCAAAAAACATGATAGAATATCCTGAACACACTAAAAAAACAATTAGAAAAAAATACTCAATGCCAGTTTATGACGGATTTGACACATTTATTTACGAATTCGCTGAAGTTTACGAAGAAATTTAACGAAAGGATAAAGTTATGTACAACATTTTAACAACCCCTCCAAAATTCAAAATCATAAAAACAGGTGAAATTCTAGATATTACAAGAATTGACCACAGTACCGGAACAATTATCGGAAGTGACGGAACACAATATTCCGAAGGTGAATATGTGTTAAAACCATTCACTGGTAAGGTTGATCGTAATGGTGAAAAAATTTACTACGGTGACTTTCTAACAGATGAAGGTTTCTTCGGTCACGATTATCCTGATTACGGAGAAATCGTATGGGATAAGGTGGATCGAGAATACTGTATCTCTTGGGATATGGAAAGTATTACTGAAACAATCAATTGCTCAGAAGAATATGTTCTATCTAATCCACCATGTTACGACGACTTCGAAGAAGATGAATAGAAATTTCGGACCAAATATGTTATAATTAATACATCACCATGTGGATTTGGGAGGTATATAAATATATAAATTTTAAATTTATATACCGAGTTCAGAACTATAATTCTGAGCGATTCCAAATAAATTTTTTTAATTACACAGTAGAATATTTAAAAATAATTATGTTATAATAAAACATATCGCTATTGGGCGAAATACAATAATAAACATATCATATGTTGTTATGCAATTAGTCACGACCCCTATCCATGTGGATATTCGTGGCTATTATTTTATATTAAAAGAAAGGGCACTATCATAATGAATAATTACCTAAAAACAAAGAAAAACGCGAACTTGAAAAAGAATTAGCAGAAGTTAACACTCAGTTAGCTAATCAATCAAAAACTTGATGAAACACTTGAAATAGTTGCGGCAAAAACTAAAAAGTGCAAGAAATGCTCCCAGCACTTGGTTTAGAAATTCACCACAATCCCTACAATAATACATTATGTATTAAGGAATATGCATTAAATAACAGTCTTAAATATTATACACACAACATTGATTTCCAATAATCTTGAAAAAAGTTTATCAATATTTGACGACATGTTGAACAACCCAGATAAATACATCGAGCGTTATAAAATCGTTACAAGACTGATTAACAAAATCGAAATAAAAGAGGCTTATGTAATTTCTGGTTCGGTTATTTACTTTAATACAGAAACAATCCCCACAGACGCTAATGGTCATGCTTATCAAAGAACTGAAGCACGATGTGTATTCACCGAAGATAATTATCTTAACGTGAAGTTTCATGTTATGTATGAACAAACTGACGATATTTCAGAAAGTTACGAAGTTACATTAGATGGTTCTAAATTCAAGGTACATGTTCACCTTGAAGACCTTGACTCATTAGATTTCACAAATGATTATGAATGTAAATTAGAAAACGTTAATCCAAAAGATTTACCATCTATTATTAAGAAATTAAAGAACGCAACTTGTAATCATAGTGTTGTTGTTGATTTTAAAGATGTTGTGAGTGGATATTAATATGAGTAATTTAAGCCCATTACGCTACCCGGGTGGTAAAAATAAAATTTACAATAAGGTTTTAGATATTCTAAAACCTTACAATCCAACCATCTACATAGAACCGTTCGCAGGTGGAGCTAGCTTTACCGATTAGACTTCTCCATAATAATGAAATTGAGAAAACTCATAATTAATGATTACGATAAATCTGTTTATGCATTTTGGTACTCTGTTTTAAACCATACTGACGAATTTATAAAACTTATTGAAAAATGAGCCTATTACAATAGAAAATTGGCATAAACACAAAAGCTATCTTAAAAATAAAGAAAATGAACCTAACCTTTTAAAGTTAGGTTTTTCTATGTTATACTTAAATAGAACCAATCGTTCAGGATACTTAATGCTGGTGTTATTGGCGATTAAAACAAGATGGTAATTATAAGCTAGATTGTCGGTTCAATAAAGATAAGATTATCGAAAAATTAAACTTATTGGTGAAATGAGAGACCAAATCGAATTATACAATATGGACGTAAATAAATTCGTTACGACAATTGTTCCAAAAGTTGATAATTCTTTCACATTCTTTGACCCTCCCTATTACCACAAGGGTAAGTCGTTATATCCCTGAATTTTTCACGCAAGATGATCATATCATTACGTGATACGATAGAAAAATGGATGAAAAATAAAAATTGGATAATTACGTACGATAATGCAGATGAAATAAAGAATCTGTATTCGGATTATGTAATCGAAGAATTTTCAATGCATCATTCAGCAGCTAATAAAGGACAAGCTACTGAGATTATGATTTATTCAAATGAGGTGAAATAAGATGCCACAATTAAACAAAATAATAGAACGCATTAAAAATGATGAAATACAATTCTACGGATCAGACATTATCCTTGATAAATGATGACATTAATAATATTAATCATTTTAACATGTGCAAACCATAATCAACTATTTAGAAAAACGAAAGTAAAACAAGATTCACAAATTGCAATATATGAACACACATTCGAATGCCCTAATACCCCTATTTTACAGATTCATTAACCATAGAAGAGTTACTAGACACGAACAAAGAATGTTACGATCTAGAGTCACAAAGACTTCACATATGGTTGCTCATTACAATAACTTTTCCAAAGTATAAAAATGAAGATTATGAAAAATATATCGAGAATGTTATCAAAGAGTAAAACAGCAAACTGATGTTGCAGTCAGGGAATTTTGATCCAGAAGATTATTTTTGAAGATGTTTATTTTTCCTGGTGGAAATTTCTGGGAGCACGAGAAAGTTTAGTGCATTAGATAAAAACAAGAGAGGACTTCATTGCATTTGCGGAAAGTCTAAACTAAAAATAAAACCATTTCTGGTGAACTTAGAGTACGTTCGATTCTGTACTATGGTTATATAATATAAAGAAAAGGATACAAACGATTATGACTATGTTAAATTTTTGCAAATCACATACTAGCTGTAGCTTACGAAAATAATCTATCAGTTAGCAATTTACACTTACAAAAAGTAATGTATTTCGCAATGCGAGAGCAAAAAGACAAACCATGAGCTGTTATCTGAAATATATGACGACTCTTTTTACATCTGGCGTTATGGTCCAACAGTTCCTTCAATATATAAAAATATAGTGGATATGGTTCAAGAGCTATTATTGAAAAAGGAGAGAAATAGTAAATATAATATTTTTGATAATGTTATAATAGAATTATTAGATAAAGAACCATTCTCATTAGTAGATCAAAGTCGTGAACATAATTATTGGTTATCAAATAAAGATAAAATAATTAAAGGTAAGAGCGAAATTGAGTATAAATTGGAGGATGTTTTTAAATGAATAATTTAATTTCAAAATCAATAATTCTGACTGGATGAAGAATATAGAAACGTAATAACGACGGAAACAAATAATTTATCACATATTATTAGTATTGATATTTTTCTAACAGTCTTTGCTATTACTTATTACTTATCATATATCGATCTTATTGCATGGATTGTATCTATTATTGCATGTATGATTTCAGCACTATCATTCCTAGTTTTTATCATATCACTAGCCTGGCTACTTATATTCAAAATAAATAGCCAACCTGGAAAAACAATGGTTCAAGAACCACGTACCAATTACTGAAATCAAGAATCATATTAAAATTGAAAATAATAGATTGACTATTAATCCATTACCTGAAAACTATCAGTACCAAAAATAAAACATTAGATAAAATTAAAGCCACATGATTTTTAAAATCGATGATGTCTATAGAGAATCAAATGTAAAAATTAATTGATAGTAATAACAACATTTATGAAATTACTCACGAACAATTAGAAGAACTTAAGAAATAAAAAGAAAGGAAGTTTACTATGAATATGCTAAATTTTGCAAAATCACATATTGGCAATAGCTTATGAAAACAATTTATCTATAAGCAATCAGCAATTACACAAAGTAATGTATTTCGCAATGATAGACCAAAAAGACAACTATGACTTATTAGCTCAAATGTATGACGAACCATTTTATATTTGGCGTTATGGTCCAGTGATTCCCAAAATTTATAGAAAATATAGAATCTACGGGGCTAGTTCAATAATAGACAAAGGCAAACGAAATAGCAAGTATTCTATTTTTTTGATGAATCTATAATTAGTTACTACACGAAGAACCACATTCATTAATAGATGAAAGCCGTAAACATACTCATTGGCTATCAAATAAAGATAAAAATAATTAAAGGTACTAGCAATGTTAAATATAGCTTAAATGACGTTTTTAAATGGGGCAAACTAATGATAAAAATCTACGCTTTTTGCGGCATGGGAAAAACTACATTATCTAATAAATATGATTATATCGATGACGATATGTATTACCCAAATCGACCTACAATTAAAACCCATGACATTGTTTTAACAAATGAACCAACTGACGATTGCGATGCATACTTTTTACCACCAAACTATGAGATTGCTTTTTAGTAAATTGTCACCAGATAAAAACAAAAATTCTTTAATGAATATGATAATTTATTAAAAATCAATATGAATTAGTTAAAAATAATTATAAACCCAATTATAAAAAGAACACATAACACAAACAGATATTAAAGAAATTCTAAAAAGAGAGGCACAAACTATGAAAATCACAAAAGACCAACTAAAAACATATAGATATTCAAAAATTATTTGACTATGAAGGTAATCTTACTCATATAAATATTATTAAAGATGATATAATAATTGACCAAGTAAAATCAAAACGTTTTTCATTAATTAAATATTTAGAAAAGAAAGATATAACACTTGATGAAAAATGAAGATTTTAACACTGATATATTAAAATTAGCTATGATTTACAACGTTGATTTCCTGTTGTTTATACTATGACAGCACACCGTATACGCATGAATATTGCATACCAGCCCACAAAATGTAATTATATTCATAAAGCATATTGCAGAACCTGTAACATCAAATGAATGGTATCATAGGTTACCATCAGTATTATATGGATATATGTTAAAAATCATCCTGATTTTAATTATAATCAATTATTAGATAAAACTCAACAATTAAAAAAATAATGAAATCAAAAGAAATTAACGGTTCAACATATCGCGGTCAACCAACATCTGATGAAGTTTTACAAACATTAAAAACACCAATTAGTAAATCACTTACCAATTCCTAACGATGCATACAGAATAAATACATCTGAAGAGTGCACATCAATTAAAAACGACTTTGAAAAACTATATAATAAATATTTGAAAAATTAATAACATTATTAGCAAATAATAAAAACCATTCCTGCTCAATACTGAGTATATGTTCGATTCGTAATATGGTTAAACAATGATAAAGAAAAGAAGGTTATAAATAGTCACAAGAAGAATTAGATATTATTAAAAATCAAATAAATTCAAGTATATCAGAAATTATAAATAATCTTAATCTAACAATAGAAAATAATGATTGCTTAATTTCTAAAGATGATTTCCAAAAATTAAAAAGAAGAATTATATGCAAGACTAATCGCAATAAGTGATAAAATGTTCTGTCAATATTATATGGATAATACATATAAGTTTATAGCACGTCAATATAATATAAAAATAAATATAGTTCAAAATCATGAAATAATAACAGAGTATATAACTTCCGTTTACACTCAACACTAAAACCAGAAGAACCAATCAATGAAAAAGAAATTTGTAAAAATTAATTAATTTAGACTGGTCTTTTCACCAGAAGTTATATATGAAATTAACGAAGCTCTACAATTTAGATATGCAAATAGAATTTAAAGAATCCCTTTCTTCGTTAACAGAAAAAGAACTAGATTATCTATTAAGTACTGATTTTGATGAAAGAAATTTCGCAAATAATTATGTAAAAGAATTATATCAAATAGATGATGACGAACTTAACTAATCAACCTGGATCCCCGATGTAGAATGTGCAATCAAAGAAGCAATTAACGATATTACACAATCGAAGTTGTACGTTATGATTGGTCTAAAGATATAGATTGTGTTAAATGTTACGACTTTATCATCAACGATTATTTAAATAATAATCCTGGAAGTAAAACAAAATAAATTGACAAACATGTATATCCACATTATTAAGAAAATTGCACAAACCACCCTGGTGGACTTTGGGGACGTTCGATTCGTACTCATGGTTATGAAATTCAACATCAGAAAGGATACAAAAATGAAACCACATAGATTTTAACTACTCAAAAAGATTTTTGACAAAATCTGGACAAGGCGCTCACAATTACCAAAAACTTGGAAGGGTGGAATCCTAAACCTGCTTTTAATTATAGATTTAACAAATACTAAAGATAGTTATTTTTAAAAATCCAATTGGAATGACCCAGCTATCGCAGACTTTAGAGAGATTCTTTATAATATTGATATAGATGAAATCAAAGAAATCGAAAGAAGCAGAATACAGAGATTATGCCCTGACGTAGATGAATCTAGATATATCACACAAAAATGAATACGACGTATATGTATCTAAGTCAATATAAATCACGAGGCAATATACAAAGTTTTATCTCTACAGAATACGGTAATCCAATACATATTTGTGAATTTACGCAATTATTTATTGATTTAGGATTAGAAAAATAGAAGAATAGAAAGAAGGTTAAAAATATGGATAAATTACAAGAAAAATCACAAAAAGATGTAATAAATATAATTAAAAATACAGAAGTAGATTATAACTGCAACCATACAGTTCTTGTTTTAGAAGAAAGTATACCCAAAATTAGTGATGATTTAACAATTTACATTCAAGCACAGAAATTAATTACACCAAATATTATTATATATGAATTGGAAGAATACGAAAAGACAATCATATAGAAGTCAAAAAGTTATATTCGATATTAGTAATCCTGATTTTAAAAATTACGCTCGTTTAGATTACCCTTAAGTATTCGTTTAAAAATCACAAAACATTTGAATTAAAACAAGTCAGAGAATACAGTGTATTTGAAATACTAAAAGGTACAGAACATGAAGATGAAATAAAATATTTTATTACAAAATTTACAAAATAACATTGCTGACATTATACTTATTCAACAACTTTCGACTCAACAGACATTTTTCAGTGATGAATTTTTCTATTTCCAAAATTTAAAATCAGAACACGAAAAAGAAATCTATGCAAAAGCTGTTGGTTACACAACAGCTACTGAAGCAGTATTCGAAGAAATTAGAGATGTTATCAACGTACATGGATTAGAACTATCTCAATTCATGCTTTGATAGAATTAATTTTATTAAATAGAAGAAAGGATATGCTAATGAGATTAAAAGATATATTGAATAAATTCGAATATAATAATGTTATTTACAAAGATGACGAAACTATAGTTGTTGAAAAATTGCTACAGAACTGTGGTAACAATAGATCTTCATCATACAAGAAAACATTATAGTGCAACTATTCCAAGTAAATACAGAGTCGACCCATCAGATAAAAATCACGAGCAATAATTATGAAGAATTTCTAAAACTACTAGAAGACAAGTTAGAATCAAAAAGAACCATTTAGAATATAAAATTTCTAAAATAAAAAGAATTGGAGAAAAACGATGTTAAAACCTCAGACGAAATTTGAACCAGAAAAACAAGGTAAAAAGAACAAAAACGCCCTTATCAAAAAGGTAGTACATTTAATTATAAAGGCGAAATCTCTAAAATTATAAGCCATGTTAAAGAGTATGTTAACAAAGAAGGTAACGTTGTTATTTACTGTAAGGTTCGTTATTATGATAGATTCAAAATGAAAGACAAAAACTTGCTACGCTACGGAAATTTGGTTATAAAAACAATAAAGAAAGGAATTAATCATGGAAAACATAGAAAGAAAATTAGCAATAAACGCTCATTATAATGGGCAATCAATCCCAATTATACTTAATTACCTTTATAATTGGAACAATATTATGGAATACGATGAACTAGAAATTGAGTTATTTTACTTAACTCTAATGAATTAGAGTATGTATTAAACGAACACTTCAATAATGATATATTCATAAACGAAACTTGCAAATTAATAAATGATAAACAAATAAACGAACTAGATTTCGATAAACTTATACCAGACTCAATTAAAGTAGCTGTAAGAGATGCTTTCAACGAAGGTTATACTCTTTTGGAATGACTTATGATTGGGAAGCACAAAATTGTTTTGACTTCTTTGATTATTTAGTAAGTGACTATTTAATGGAAAGTGACGCAAAAGAATTTGTAAAAACGAATTAATAATATTTACATTTACGCATCAAAATCATAAAAAGAAATGGGGGGAGGGAATACTATGTACATCAAAACGGAACAAAGCGAAACACAACTAACAATGGATAAGATTTCCAGTCAAAAAGAACTAATCAACGAAATCAAAACGTTAGCATACACATTATTAGAAGACATTTTATATGAGAAGGACATTACTCTAGCAAATGTCGAAGAAGAAAAACTATAACAAACCTTGACAAACAAAAACATATTTAAATTACAAAATCTATTTGAACATACTGAACAAATTTTAAAAATCTAAAAAGAAAAATCCTGTCAAAAATTTACCTTTAAAGAACGACCATATTACGAATTATCAATAGAACTAGATGAAAATTCTAAATTAAATATCACAGCAGGTTCCCGATTAAAATCAAGAGTTCCCTTTGGGATACTTTTTAATACAATGGTTTCCGGCAACCGAAACAGACGAATTCTAGGAATAAAAAAGGTGACAAAAATGAGAACAATTGACAAAATCAAAGAACAAATACATAACCGTCAAATTAAATTTTTACGGATCTGAAGTTGTACGCAACGCATATCTTAATAAATGGGACATAAAAACATTAACCACTTAACATGCCTTATTATCAAAAATTATCTGAATGAAAAACTTCAGATTTTTATGATATCCATGCAGAATCAATATACTTCAAATCAACTAACGGTAAATATATGGATTTTTACAAGTTAATTGAAACTGATGAAGAAATGACTTCATTATGGTGCAGTCTAGATGCCATAGATTATTCTACAGCAATAGAAATCGACGTTGATATCCCAGCGTATGATAAGACTGAAAGCTACAAAGATTATATTAAAAAGTATTCAAAAACTATAAGTAAAGTAACGCGTAAAGCTGTAGAATCTTTTGATCCTGAAGAACGTTTTGATGAAATCTATATTCCAAATAAAGGGATAGCCCAAAAAGATTTACTGGAAGATCTGAATAACGCAAAAGACACGTTCTACGAATTTTTAGATGAATTAGACTAAATCTATTCATACAAAAATTGTTAAGAATGATATAAAAAGGTGAAAAATAATGAACACAATCGACAAAAATTAAAGAACAAATACGCACCAGTGAAATTACATTTTTCCAATCTGACCAAATCCTTGATGAATATGATAAATATGATGTCAAAAATATCAATCATTTAACTTGCGTTATTATTCAAAATTATTTATATGAAAAATATTATTCTCGGATTTTGGGGATTTATTTTTCCGATATTTAGATTTCCGAACAACAAATGGAGAGTATATGGAATTCGATGAATTAATTGAAAATAATGAACAAAGTTCTTCATTTTACTACACTATGGAAACTGCATATTACTCAACACCAATACAAATCGATGTTGATATTCCAACATATGATGAAAATGAAAATTATGAAAATTACATCAAAGAACTATTTAAGGATATAAAAAGAAAAACAACTCAAGTGGTAAACAACTTCAACCCCGAAAACTTTTCAATGATTTATACGTACCAAGAGAAGGTGACGATCCTAAAATCGTACTTTATAATTCTAAATAAAGCAAAAGATACATTCCTTAAATTACTAAATGAAATAGAGTAAGATATTTTTACTCAAGATAATTTAATCCAATATTTTTCAACAACTGAAGAAAAACAAATTTTTAAAAACAAGAAAGGTAAAATAACAAAATGATAGAAAACATAAGACTAACACCCGCTCAAGCACTAGAATTAGCCCAAGACGCTCAAGTATTACGTTGGGACGTTGATACCCGCCCTTGGGTCAAATTTGATAATGAAGAATTAAAATCACAACAAGATAAACTGATTAACGAATCAATGTCTAAACGATTTTTCAATCTAGTAGCTCATACCCAATATGATTATAGCTGGAGCAAATCTTATAGTGAGATTAGAATCACAATGATCATTACATGGAATCACGAAGTGCATTTATTTATTGAACGTGGGTCGATCGACACAATAGAAACATTCTCAACTATCGAAAGTGCATACGACTTCATAATCGATTACTTACGCAAATACGGTGACCCCTCATTATACACATAAAATTATTAACTATTAAAAGTAACGACTGTTTTAAAATTACTAGACAAATTAAAAATAAACCATTCCTGGTGGACCTAGAGCATGTTCGATTCGTGCTACGGTTATATACAATAAAGAAAGGATACAAAAATATAACATACATTAAACCACCAACACAAAAAGAAAAGAGGAATACTGGACTACTGCAAAAGAAGTAACACTATATTTATATATATAATAATAGGGATTACTACTATTGGAACTCTGGGATACCTTTTTATAAATATACCCATACAATGCTATATTGGACATTAATAAGTCTCGTTTTTTATAGCAATAGCATTATTCACTCTGTTAATATCAACAATATTTGCAACATCTTATAGTCAATTATACACATCTTGGCATATGATACATAAAAGACACAGAATAGGTTATTATTCATCGTTCATGAATAGTTTAATCTCATCAATACTTGTAACAATAGTAATCATTATAGTAGTATTTTGCACTTCCATCACGATATTTTCACAAACGATTCAAAATGCAAGACAATAATATGTTCACTATTGGGCATAGCAGTGGCTATATCAATCATTTTTATTATTGTAACTACAATAGACTCTATTCTAGACATTAGAAAAAGAAAAACCAAGCATACCACCCGTCACAGAACAAGAACACAAAGACCGTGAAGATTTAAAAGAATTATTTTATCATGTTATTAAAAGAGAAAGGGCTACACAGTATTGATCGAGAAAATCAATCCTGTGGGCTTAACTATTTAGGTACACTTGATTATTATATAAATTATGATGTTTATGACCCAGAACAAGTCCAAAATTGGAGATACAATTCATATCATGATAATATTAATATTCACCAAATTTTTATAGAAATGTCCGAATTAAATAAGAAAAAGCTACGAAGTATATGAAGATGTACATGAAAAAGCTAAAAGAAAAATTGAAAAATTAAATAAATATTATGACAGAACATTTAGAGACTTTGAACTCACACCACAAATAAAAATCAAAACTCAATGAATACTTAGATTAAGAAAGGTTAAACCATGAATTACATTAACTACAAACAAGTCCCATACACAATTGACGGGGATATACTAAAAACAACATTTACAAAAAGAAGAATTAAAAAGTTTATAACTTCTTTGACACTTTAGCTGTATTACAAAAAATATAATAGAGAACAATTTATAACAAAGAATATTAGCAAAAATATTTATAATATCATTGAAAAATAGTTACGGAAATTTTGTTTACAATATTTCATTATTCTCAGATTATAATGAATACGGTAAAGAAGAATTTTTAGAAAAATGTTGAAACAATCAATAAACAGAGTGTAAGTAAATTACACAACAAATTACGTAAAGATTTAAAAATAAAGATGATGAAGAAATTCAATATTTATTAAATAACCCTGGAGCGTATCACAACGAATTTTTATACGCATTCGAAAAATTAAACCATTCCTACTCAATAAAGGAGAAAAATGAAATTCGAAATATATGAGTAAAGAAAAAGGTGACCCAGTTAGAGCTTATGGTCACCCCTGATGTTTTTGATAAAATTAAAAAATATAAAAAGTTACACCAAACCTAAAAAGCTTGAAAATCAGCTAAAACTTTACACAGCATAGCTTATTTTTAACACTAAAAATAAAACTTTTTCAATTAATCCATTGAAAAACAATATAGAAAAAGTACAGTTTCCTTTAAAAGAATTAGAAAATGCCTTCAAATCAGAAATTCAGGCAACTATAAATTATTTTGAAAAAGATTAAAGAAGAACCTGTAAAAATTGAAGATCTTGTAAAGATTAATAATTATTCAAATACAAGTATCACCCAAAGTAAAACAATCTATAAAGAAAGTGAATGTTTATCTGATAAGCAAAAATTAATAGAAATCGAAGGTAAAAATCATTAGTGATTCTCTAAATTATTATTTAAAAGAACTAGAGCTAACTCCTTGAAATACATTAAAAATTATAACTTGCAAAACAATTTATGCTTTTTCATACGTGGTGATTTAGAATTAAGTTTACAACAATGAGCTGCCTGATCAAGAAAAGCATTACTTTTCAAAAACTCATCAATGTTAAATGCAATGATAAGACTTAGTTTTGAGAGGTTATTGGATGTAACGTACATTTAATCGGAACATTATTTGAAACTTTATACTATATTGCATGCATTCAAGGTAATGATGAGCTGAGACAAAAACTATATAAAGCATTGACATCGGCAGATATTAAAAATTAACAATAATTAATCCAAATTAATGAGGTGGAAAAATGAACACATTAGAAGAAAGAAAAGAAAACTTGAAGAAGAATTATCAGCAGTCAATACAGCTCTGAGAAACAAAAGTAATACTCAAAAAGTATTAGACGAACTTAATGAAAAATTAGACTTAATTATTAATCCCTAATTTTAAATACACCACGGAGATTAATGACTATCACGGTAAAATAGTTTTAAAAAGAAACTAGTTTAACAGGTAGTGGAAAAGAACGAACAATAGTAATTGATGATAATGACAAAATTTTACAAATGTCAAATTATGTTTTAAAAACGTTGATACTGTATACAGTTGATATCATCAAATCACAACTTGAAGAAAATGATAGTTTCAATTTCTATCAATTTTACAAGAATTAGCTATCACTAACAACTCAATTATTCGTGACGGACTTGTATTCAAAAGTGAAACAGAAATCAGCTTAATTGGCGCTGTAAATAAAGATAAACTAGACTTTAGTTTTTGAATGCGAAAACAGTAAACGTGAAATATATCAAGAAAAATGACTATGTAAATTTTGAAGGTATTCAATTTTACAGATATTATGAAGTAAATGAATGTAATTCATTTGATTTAGAAGATAGATATTCTGTGATATTGAAAACTTAGATATTCATAATCTAAAAAGAAAAACGCCGAAGTTTAACTAGATTTTGTATTACGTGATAGTAGAGTTGTAAATTTTAAGTAAGTAGGTGAAATAAAATGGATAAAGAATTACAAGATTACATTAATGGACCAAATCGAATGGACATTAATAGTAGCAATGGGATTAGGTGAATTAGCTGCCATTGCATATATGCTGCACCAAGTATACCAATTATTTACAAAATCGGTATAGCCTGCTCAGTAATAGGTTTCATAGTATATTATCTTTTAAAACAAATAGAAAAATCAAAAATAGTAGACTGTATGGTTTACTTCAGGAACACTGGATATATCGAAATATTAAAAGAAACTCTAATAGTAACAAGACAACAAATAGAAAAACCTTGCAGAATTAGACGATTATGTGAAAATGCCTGAATATGTAAATCTGCACAAGACATATTAGTGGAAAATCCAAAATTAAAAACAAATAACATCTACAAATACGAGGTATACTATACCCCAAAAATTACATGAAAATATCAAAAATCATAAGAAAAATAGCACAAGAGCAAACACATTCAATAGTAATTAATTCGAAAACAAGGAAAAATAAAATATAAAACTTTTACAACAAATAACTGATCCTATTGATTATTATCTTTCACTTGACAATTAAACAAAATGTTGTTAAAATTTAATTAAAGATAAAAAGTCAGAGTGGAGACTTAAAACCCATTTCCATTGCAGAAAAACTGTGAAAAATTAAAAGAAGGTGAATATTTTCATCTTCTTTATAAATAAGGTAGGTAGCTAAATGAGAAAATATTACAACAAATTAAAGACGAATTCAACATCAAAGACATTAAAAACTAGAAACTCTAACCCAAAACTAAATGGTGTGAAATAAAAGAAAAATTAATTCTGAAGATTTCGACGATCTCATTTACTATTTCTTCAGACCTTACGCAGGATGTCCTTGGATAGATCCAGAAACGTTTGATTCTGGTTACATTTGGAATACTGGTGGTGATATTAAACAAAAGTTAATCTCTGGTTTTAAAAATAGATGTCACTACCAAAAGATCCCAAAAATGAAAAACTTACGTCCACGAATATAAAGATAGTGTCGTACTAATTCCCGCATATAGAAGTATTAGCAAATATCAAGCTTTGGGAAGTTATCAGAATCATGATAAAAAGTAGGGTGATAAAAATGATTTCATTAATTGTAGACAGATGATAAAAATAAATCCATAGGTAATAATAATACAATCCCATGAAAACTAAAAAGCCGACATGAAACGCGTTGAAAGATCTAACAACAAACCAAACTATAATAATAGGGCGTAAAACACTAGAAAGCATCGGGCACTCACTTCCAAACAGAATAAATAGAATTTTAACAAGAAATCCTGAAACACTTAAAAGATTATAAAAATATAAGTCTCACAGATGATACAATTTTGGATAATATAGAAACAGAAAAAGTATACATCTTCGGTGGGGCGGAAATATATAAAAATATCTAGACAAATGCGATGAAAATGTTCATAACAGAAGTGAATACTAATTGTTAATGCCGATGCAAAGTTCCCCTGAATTTGATGAAAATCATTGGGAATTAATCGACAAACAAACATTTAAAAAGAGACAAATACAATGAATATGATTATTCATTTTTACACTATAAAAGAAAATTTAAAAATAAAAACTTATGTACATTGCAGATTAAAATAAGAAAGTAGGCAAAAATGGCATTAGAAAAATAGAAAAATTAGAAGAATTAAGACTAAATATAGAAAAGAAAATTTTTATCTGTAATTCATGAATTCACGACAGGTAAACATTCATTCAATATTGCAAAAGAGAACTTCCAAAAATTAAAAATTCAATTCTATTTGAATTATCAACACCTGCTAAACAGGTAAGGCTTGTGATTTTTGATTATTATATAAAAATAACGAATCTAAAGAATGCATAATCGTCATAAACTTCCTTTATTATTACGACTTAGTTTGGGAATACGAATTACCGTTTTACAATTAAAATAGTTCAAAACTAGCGGAAAAACTCGCTAGTTTTTTACTTATTACTTAACAAATATAATATAATAAAGATATAAATAAAATAAACAAAAAGTAAGAAATATATGAAAAGTGAAGACAAATAAGAAATGAAGATGCTTCAATATTAAATTTTTAAGGAAAAATACTCAGAAACAGGATCAAATTACAACATTCAACCAACTTGAATTTAAAGATCATCCGTTAAAAATCACAAACCGTGGCAGTTATACACAAAACGAATATAAACTGTAATTACATGAAAAAGTTTCATAGAAAATATGCAAAGACAATACTATGAAAAATTAAGCGTTAATTTTACCAATTAACGCTTTTCTTTTAGGCGCCGCCCCTAAAACCCTATAAATTACAAACCATTTCTGGTGAAATAAGAACAGGTTCGATTCCTGTTATGGTTATAAAACAAAGAAAGAAGGATACAAAAATGAACAATTTAGAAAAACAAAAATTAGAACTAGAACAACAATTAGCGATAATACAAAAACAAATAAAGGATGAGAAATTTCATGAATTAAACTTTAAAAAAACGCAATTGATTCAACTATTAAAAATTAATGAAGTCAAAAATTATACATATTTCAACCTAAAGACTGTAGATGATTTTAATGGTAAAAACTATTTATTAGAGAATATCCAATGAATTCAGAATATTATGCTGTTGAATATAATATCGATATTAACAACTTAGAAAAAGTTTATCAATTCTTGATGATGCCATAAACAATACCAACAAATACCAAGAACGTATTAACATTGCAAATAAACTTATAGAACAATTATCTGATGAGCATAATTCACCTAGAATATATCCAATTGGGGAACTATATCTCATGATACTAAAGAATATATTAAAACAACAAAATGGTGAAGTTATAGAAGAAATTTTCATTAATGGTGAATTCAATAAAGAAAACAACCTTAATTTAGAGATTCATATAGATTATCGTACAACAGATGATCTTTCTAGTGAATATAATATCGAAATGAATGGATTTAAGTTTAAATAGAAACATCAATTAAAAGTGAAGGATATGATTATCTAGATGTAAACAATGACTACAGTTGTTCATTAGAGAACATTAAACCAGAAGAATTAACATCACTAATTAAAAAGTTAAAAGAGACAACACGTAGTCATAATTTCCTCTTAATTTTAATAAAATAAACAGATAAAAGAAGAAAAAATGAAATTTTACCAGGTACTAAAAACCCATAATGAATTATGGAACTATGAAGTAGAATTATCAGAGAAAGAAGTTGTTCCAAGCTCTAATATCTATAATTCATGTATTCTCATGTAGAATTTATGGACTTAGAAAATATAAAATAAAATTATGGATATCGTAAATGAAAAGAACAACAACAAAATAATTATATTTTTAGAAAACAATGATGATGATATTGAAAACTTGGGCAAGATTTTGCGTCTGATATCAATTATTTTTATTCTAGATTTTCAGGAATTAAAATATAAACGATTTGGATCTTGAAAAATTAGAGATACCATTCTAAAAGAATTAGACCATTTTAAATTTAAGCGGACATTATCTCCAACGTTGTTTTTAAATGCAGCATTAGGAAATGTCAAATCAATGTGGTCTAATACACTTAAATTTCTTAAAACCAATATTAGCTCTAATAAAAATTTATCAAAAGAGGAAAACATTTTTATTTATAGTTATTAAGTTTAATTCTTTTGTTGATTATATCGTCAATACAAAACAAAAGTTTTGAAGAATATTAAAGTCTAAATATTTTCAAATTGGAAAAAGAAAACCCTAATTATATTTTGGATGAAAGAAAAATTAGACAATATTTAAAAACGACAACATAGAAAACTCAAAACCAAAATTCCATATACTAAAAAGAAATACTTTTAAAATAGATCGAACATTATATAATTTCAAAAATGATAAATTATATAGACAAATCCTTATAAAAAGAGAAATAAATTTGAATTAGTTTCAGTTAATAAAAACACGTACACATCAGAAGCAACAGTTCACTAGTTAGAAATGAAGTTAAAATTGGATTCCCTATTGATGTAAAACAAAAAGAAATTAAACACAGATAATGCTAATGATATAGGAATAGATAAAGGGTTTATTGATTTAATTACAACATCAAATAAGACTGTTTATGGTCAAAGATTTTTGCGATATAATAAAACCTCATGATTGATATTTAGAAACACAAAAGAACGTGGTAAATATTGGTCACTATATCATAAATATAAAGATACTAATCCTGAAAAAGCAGAAAAATATTAAAAAGAATAACTTAGGATATATTAAATTAACAAAAATAAGAATCTGACAAAAAGAAACTAAAAAGAAATTTTATTAATCATTCAATAAATGAATTTATTAAAACTGAAAACCAACTGAAATTATTTTTAGAAGATTTATCAGGGATAAAAAGTCAAACAAGAAAAATATAGATTAGGTTTTGAACTATCTTCTTGGGATAAAGGACATCTACAAGAACGTATAGAATTTAAAAGCTTATGGAAAATAGTATAAAGGTTGTTAAAGTGAACTCAGCTTATACATCACAAATTTGTAGTTGCTGCGGTAAACTTGGAGAACGAAACAGAAAACAATTCAAATGTGATATTTTGTGAGACAGTCTTAGATGCAGACTATAATGCATCAATAAATATAAAAACAGAAAGGAAACTTCTATTGAAACATATATGAAAACCTAGTGAAGTTCTTGAAATTCTAGGACTTGTATAATATGAAATTTAATTATTTGATGAGATATGTAATCCATTAGTATGGATTGCATATAAGTAGAATAAGTCTACCTGTCTTATAATTAAATATTAATTAATTAATCACTTAACTGTGATTCACGGCTGAGAGGAATATTCTTTTAGAATTATTTTCTTTTGAATAACTGCGCCAACTAGGACATATAGAATTATAAAACAAAAACAGTTTATTTTTATACTCTATGTGAGCGAATTAGTGAAAATATATTATACATATTTATATATGTTTTCAGAAGCAGGTGACAATATAGCAGAAGGCGATAAAATCATCACACTTTTACAATTCGTTATGAATTTAGTTCAGGATTACCACATCATAAAACTAAAAATCATAAAAGAAACATCTCATCAAACTAAATATATGTCTGAAAGATTAAACTTATTCAGTAACCATTTTAGGTAATAATTGATCAGAATAAAACCATTCCTGAGGGACTTAGAGCACGTTCTGATTCGTGCTAAGGATTATACAAAATATAGAAAGGAAATAACTATAAATAATGAATCTGTTAGAATTACATGAAAAACCATCAATATTTAAAATACACCACATATAGCAACAATAACAATCCTATGTTTCATCGTACTCACAATCACATCCTTTATGTTAATAAATCAAATAATAAATGTAAAATACAAAATTAAATATAGAAACTTATTTTGAAAACACTGAGAAATCTTTCAATATCGACTTTAGAGCTTGATTTTTAATTATGATGATCATACACGTCCAATAGAAGAGTATATAAAAACAACACAGAAGATGAAAAATATTCAAAAATATATAATAAAGCAAAAACAATGTAAATTAATTCTCAAATTAATAAGTTCCATACTTTATAATGTCTATAATTTACATTATAATAAATAAACTCATACTAATGTGAAAAATGCATTTATTTCTGATATAAAAATAATATAACAATAAATAATGATCAATTAATTGTAATAAAATTACCATCTAATTATCATTATACTAACAAAAATTAGATGAAAACAAACAAGAAAGTTTTAAGATGATGCATAAAGATTCTGAAATAATTTTTAATTGATAAAAATCAAAATGAATATAGAGTGCAACAAGAAGATTACAATAATATATATAATGAAAGGAATTAAAAACATGTTTGAAGAATACAAAAATACCTTTTATCAAAACAACAAGTTAAATTATTTGATAAAGTTGTAAAAATTATATAGAGAATTACGACCTTATTATTATGATGAAGTTATCTCAAATATAGATAAATTAAAAATATCAGAAAAATCAAAAATGAAATGTTCAAATTCAACGAATATATCTATTCTAATTTTTCAAAAAGTGGAGAGTTTCTAAAAGAATATGGTGATTTTAAAATAGGTGATAAAATCTACAGTGACCTCACAAGCAAAGAATACACTATTAAAGAATTTAGTACCTATGAAAACTGTGTTTACATTATAAAAATGATTATAATTTCGCATTACCAACACCTCTTCTTATCGAAAACAGTTAAGCACGATAAACGTACAACAAAAGGGGAATCAATATATTCAAAATTACAAAAAGGAAGACTTCACAAAATTTAAATATAACGAAAAATTAATTCACGATTATCTTCATTTTTGGAATATTACTTAACTGGTCAAATTGATTTTTAATCCAGAATATCAAAGAGAATTAGTGGTGACAACTGAACAAAAAGAAAACTACATCAAAGCATTAATTCAAGATAAAGCTGAAAATTACACCAACTTTTATAACAAAAACCATATAAAGAAAACGATTATTTATACGAAGTTTTAGACGGAAAAACAACGATTAAAACGCCATCTTAAGTTATATTAAAGGTGAGTTTAGCATTGACGGCATCTATTATAAAGATTTAACACAAGCAGATGTTCATAAATTTCTAAGAACTCTTACAACTATACAGATTATCACATATATTAATGAGGTGAAAACCCTATGCCCTTCAAAAATATGAAAAATAGAACTATTTTTACAGATAAACGAATATGGTACTAAAATTTCTAAGAAGAATTAACTAGAATAAAAACAGTACAGGCGATGAAAGAAAGGAACATCTAGCATGATTCATACAACGAAAGTACTATCAAATGATACAAATGCGATGCTTTATTAAGACAACAAGTGTCTATATTATTGCTGAAATATCTAAACTCTTAGATATGGCACCCAGCATATTATGCATTAGAAATTAAACCACTACGTAAAACATCAATTAATCTTATATAAAACTAGCTAAATTTCACGGAGTTGGACTAGATTATCTTTTAGGTTACGAAAACAGAACCAACATTCAATAGAGTATTAGTAGGTCTACCATTTAATCAAGCAACTAGATAAACTTAATGAAGTAATGTGTGTCACTAAAGAACGCGCTCGTCAAATAGAAGGAAAGCTCTCAAAAGTTAAAATGGAACTTATAGCTACCAGATTCGTTTATAACATTGATGAGGATATAGAAAACAAGAAGCATGAATTAGAAACTTTAAAACATTCAAGATTATGAGAAATGAAATCTAGATTCTCAAAAGATAGAAAAGAAATAAGCACAATAGACTTCTTAGACTTTACAACAAAGACTAAAACCCTTTTTAATAACACAAGAACTAAAAACATTAGACAAACTACTTAAATCAATTTTAAGTAAGAACATATTAAAACTAAAAGGAATTCTGTAAAACTCATAAGAAGACCAAAATATAATTATTAATAACAAATGAAAGGTAAAAACTATGACACTACCAAGAAAAACTGAAGTTATGATCAATATGATGTTAACAATAAATTGCAAAAACGTTGAAATTAAAGAGAGATTTAGTATGAGTAAGAACTTGACGAAAGAAGAATTTAACAAAAGAAATTACAAAAGAACAAATCAAAAACTACTAATAGATTATAATCTAACTTTAAATGAAGCAATCGATGATTTCATAACAGATTATTATCCAAAAATTACAACGAAGATGACAAAGATAAATATATTGAAATGTTACACAAAATAATTGAGACATATTATTTAACAATAGAGCAACTAAATAAAGAATATAACAACGAATATAAAAGATTATACGAAAAAGTCTTAGTAAAATGATTAAATGGGATCCAACAGATTATTTATTTGGACTATTATACGATGATATCATAGAATATGACGACAACCCTGAAGGTCTTAAATTATTAATGTTAGAATAAAAGACATATTAGAAGACCAAATATAATTATTAATAAATAGAAAGAGAGAATTAAAACTATGACACTAACAAAAAGAAAACAAACTAGTAATTGAAGGATTTTAATAACAATTGCAACACACGAATTTAACGAAGATTTATTATGGGTTAGACCTTGGACAAAAGAAGAATTCGACGAAAGAAATTACAAAGCTAAAATTGAAAAATCCAAAAAGACCATAACTTCACATTAGATGAAGCTATCGAAAGTTTCATTGTAGATTATTACCAAATGACTATATCGAAAGAAGATTTCAATGAATATGTTGATCTACTCGACGAGATTGTTGAATCATATTATTCAGTAGTTGATAAATTAAATTTAGAATTTAACGGTGGATTAGAAAGATTATACAAAAGAGGGACTTACTAAAAATTAAAATGGAACCCAACAGATTATTTATTCCAAACATTACAAGATGAGGTTTTTACCCTATACTGACAACTACGAAGGGTTAAAAAGCACTAATGATAGCTTAAAGAATAATTATTATGACAACATTTGAAGAATTAGAAACTGAACTAAAAATTGACCAAAAAATTCTAACAAAAGAAAAACTAAACGAAAAGCTAACTGGACAAGGCATTGGAACGTCAACCAGTAGAAAAGAAAAATTTCAAGATAAAATCTTGCAAAATTAAAAGAGAGAGATGCTCATTAAAAGCAGTCGACTTTTATATCAAATGAATATGTTAGACGACAAAGATGAAAACTTTGATAGCTATACAAAACCATTATATGAAATCGCAGACGAATACATTAATGAACTAGAAAAACAGAGCAAGGTTTAGTGTATGAAAATCTGCAAAAGACTTAGACGATTCCAGTTCGTAATTATTTCTTAGTATTACTAGATGAAATTACAATCTATAATTGGAATGACAAAGAACTTGAAAAACTGATTAAATAATACCATCCCTGGTGGAAAAAAGCAGGTTCGATTCTTGCTCTGGTTAGTAAAAACAAAAGAAAGTAGGTACAATTATGACAAACAACCCATTGGATAAAGCCAAACAACACATGAACCAAATAGATGCTAAAATAAATAATGTTATAAAAGAACTAAAACCTCTAAAAAGAAAAATAATAAATATTTTTGTAACAGAAGAAGAATTTCCAAAAATTAAAAATTAATTTACATTTTGAATTAAACATATACTGGAGATCAAAACATACGATTATCACTACCATATGGAACCGGCATCTAATTTTTCTATAAGTGAATATAAAAATCATAATTAATATCACAAACTACGAATTAGTTGCAAAATATATTTTTACCATTTAGAATAGTACTAAACAACTAGATACGCTTAATTACAACGAAGTAAAAAGATACTTCATTATATGATTTACTTTTACAATACGCCTTATGAAGATGAAAATAATTAACTCCAAAAACAATTAGTAGAATACGAAACTGAATGTACACTATCAGGTGAATGGACTTTAATTGCTTTCCGAGCTAACAAAAACCAGAAGCGGAATATTTTAGATCACTAAATGACCATGAAAAAGAAATTTTCGCAAAAGGGCATAGTTTTACATATGTTTCAGACCTTATCTACAGTCCTTCAAAGATTTTATTTAATAACTATGATGTTGAATTCATTAACACATTCTTTTGATAAAAATTAAATTTGTAAAATAGGTGAATTAATATGGATTTAATACTCAAAAATGTATCACCCATAAATAAAAATATTCTCTATAATTTCTTAGGCTCATATTGGACAATCTCCCATATCTTGATTATTCTTTATTCGCGTTAACGTTACTTGTTAGACTATTCTCAGAATATATTAAATTTAAAAAGAATCCGAAAGATTAAATAATGAAATAAAAATCGAACGAGAAAAAGAAGGCGAGCATTATTCAAAGATATTACAACATATGATAGCAATATATTCCATTTCTTATATTACTTTCACCACAGAATATTTATAATAATTTTAGCATGTGCACTCATTATTCGCAACTATTTATATTGTATATACTGATA